>Ga0315555_1002098_pt1 | contig 14207 bp, 11 predicted proteins | sample SalMarSW160380MG_FD_202113 | JGI IMG/M metagenome (GOLD analysis project Ga0315555, IMG submission 202113) | Salt marsh sediment microbial communities from the Plum Island Ecosystem LTER, Massachusetts, United States - Salt Marsh Sediment SW1603-80 ... | reverse complement strand
AAATTTAGGTGGGAAAGGCCTGCCTTCATTAATTTCAGCAAATTTTCGGGAAGCTTTTGCCAGGGAATAGCCTGTCCACCCGGTTAGTTTTCCCAGCTTCTTTTTGAGAAGAAATTCAATGCCATATGCTTTACCGCTGCCAAAAACCAGATCGGACTCAAAAAATGTGCTTACAAATATGTTGGCCCCATTTTTAAAATCCACCAGATTCTGCATATCTTTGTAAAAAACCTCAGCAGAAAATTCCCAGGCATCATTGACCGGATTCCTAAAATAACCAAGGGAAACCTGGTCGGCCAGCTGTGGTTTGATCCTGCTACTACTGGATTGCCAGACATCCAGAGGAGTTCCCGAGGTTGAATTTGAAATCTGATGAATGTATTGATAGTTCCGGGCATATCCTATCTTTACCGAGCTGGTTTCATTCAAGGAGAAATTAATCGTAAGGCGAGGTTCCGCACCATGGTAAGTGACCTGTTCATTCCTATGAAAATCAATTAAGGGAGGATCATCAATATTGGAAAAATCAAATGTATCTTTAACCCTCTCCGCCGGAAAATAAGAATAGCGCAGCCCGTAATTTAGAAAAAGCCACCTGGTTACCTTTAATTCATGAGCCGCATAAAATGAAATGTTGCGGGCCTTTCGTTTACCCACAGTGAGATTAAAGGCGGATTCTCCACCGGTAACCAGCTTGCCGGGTAAGAAACTGTAAAAAATATACTGTAAACCAAAGTCAAAGGTATTTCTGGCATTCAGAAAATACTGGAAATCCTCTGCAAGAGTAATTGCATTGATATTATTCTCCAATTCTACGCTCCCCTCCTCAGGAGGATCTTCGGGTGGTTCAACTTTTACCCCATATTTAAAATTGCTGAATATCAGGGAGGAATTCAAAAACAGTTTATCTTTAAATATATGATTCCATCGGATAGTGGCGGTCTTATTTCCCCAGGAATTTCTGAAGACACCTGAATACGCCAAAACATCCTGCCCGAAATAACCGGAAATAAAGAGCCGGTCAATTTGACTAAGCTGGTAATTAGTCTTTATATTAAAGTCATAAAAATACAGTGATGAATTTTTTACCTCATTATTTCCCAAAATTCGGGTAAACATATCGGCATAGGTTCGTCTACCGGAAATTATATACGAACTTTTATCCTTTACAATAGGTCCCTCCAATGTCAGACGGGAAAAGATGGTACCGACACCTCCGTTACCCTTGAATTCTTTCTGATTTCCTTCGTTCATCTGAATATCAAGTACTGAAGATAATTTTCCCCCGTACCTGGGAGGTGCCGGACCTTTGATTAATTTTACATTTTTGATGGCGTCCGAGTTAAATACCGAGAAAAAACCGAAAAAATGGAAGGCATTATAAACCGATGCTTCATCCAACAGCACAAGGTTCTGATCTGAATTGCCACCTCTGACATTAAATCCGGAATCCCCTTCCCGGGTCATGGTTACACCGGGCAGCAGATGCAGGGTCTTCAGGATATCCTGTTCGCCGAGGAAGGCTGGCATGTCACTTAATTTTTTGGGAGTCAGCTTAATGGTTCCGATTTCGGTGGATTTAACAATGTTTTCCTCAGCACTGGCTATAACGATAATAGTATCCCCCGTTAACGCATTATTCTTCAATTCAATATTCTGCCTGATATCCTGATCGAGAAGAATATCCGTCTTTTTTGTTTCATAGCCGATATAACTGTAAAACATGGTATAACGACCGGCTGGTAAAGTCAGAGAATAGAAACCATAAACATTCGAGGTGCAACCCGCGCGGATTCTCTCCAGATAAATATTTGTCCCGATCAGCATTTCGCCCGTTTCCGCGTCACTTACAAATCCGCTGATAGTATAATTTTTAGAGACTCTGTTCTTTTGCGAACCTATCAGGACGATTTGTCCGCCGGAAGAAACCATAAATTCTATATTAGTGTCCTTCAGAATCTGCTGTAACACCATAATGGCTGGAACATCCTGTAAGTCAACTGACACAATATGATCCGGAGGAATAATTCTTTCACGATAATTCAGATAAAACCGGGTTTTTTCCACAAAGACCTGTAATGCTTCCGGCAACGGGATATTTTCACATTTAAATGAAATAGTCTTGAGTAAAAATTCGGGGACCGGCGTACCATTCGCATCCGTAATTACCCTGCTCTGGGCAAACAGAAAAAGATTGAGGGAGAGTATTATTATCAGTATACGGCAGATAATTCCCGTTATAATTCCTTTGACAACTGTGACCGGCTCTTCTTTTTGCTGAATTTTATATCTGCTGTGTTTCATGATTATGTAATATCTCATAATTTTATAGTTGACCCGGCGTATCGGGAATACTAAACGCGATCCGGAAACCTCATTTACCAAGAGGAATGGTTATACCCGAAATTATTCTCCATCCTTTAGTTCTGATCTGATCCTGGTGGTCAATGGGAAGTTGCATTAATTCGGAATCTCCGATGTTATACTCCAGATTTCCCTGCTTGAGCAGGTTTGTAATCCCATAATTAAAGCGCATTTCCAGGAAAAATGAGTAATCTGCCGACTGAAATTCCATGCCGGCGCCCCACTCCATTCCCGGTTCCCACCTTCTGGTAATCTCCATTATGTCCCAATTCACTGTGAAAAGACCAGCGTCTGCCTCGAGTTCCGAACTGATAATATATCCAATCGTGGGTCCGGCTAATACATAAGGTTGTATTCTATCCCCCACCGACGTTTTCAGAAATGTAGATAATTGCAGGATAGAGAATATGAGATTAATATCATAATCCGTATCTCCCGCTTTCAACACTCCACTCTTTTTTAAATAGACCGGTTCAATTTGCAGTGAAATATTCGGATCAAAATGTTTTCCAAGGATCATACCGAATATAAATTCGGGCCGCGAGTCGACACTGTAATCAACTTCCCGAATACTAATGTCAATATCAGTAAAATTAAGGCCACCGGCAGCTCCGGCATAAAAAGTCTGTGCAAGGACCGGACTGTTGAAACCGGTATAAATCAGAAATACTATCAAAAAGATAATTCGCTTCATTATAAGTTTCCCCAAAAAATTGATTAGCTCTGTTCGTTTCTGGAAAACAGTATTTTTTTACCATCCTGTTTATATTGGAAATTATTAATCAGGGCGATAACCTCCAGAATTTCTTCAACAGGTTTGTCTTCAAGGAAAATGGTTACCCGCCGGTCAGCGGCAGATGCATCGGGAAGTTTAAATTTCAAACCATACCACCGCTCCAGCTGATCCAGCACTTCCCGCAGGGGGGCACTTTGGAAATACATTTGCCGTTGACGCCAGGACAGGTACCTGTTGATATCGGTATTATACGGCGGAAGGGGACTTCCATTATCAGGCAGGATGCTTACCTGGTTTTTGGAAATGATTACTCCTTCCTGGCGACTGGAATGCCCACCGGAGGTTAAGGCAACCCTTCCTTCCACAACCGCCACTGTAGTCTGATTAGATCTCGACCAGGTGCGAACATTAAAAGTTGTCCCCAGAACGGTAATGACAGCTTCATTGGCATGAACAATAAAAGGTTTTTTTGAATCGGGAAAGACCTCAAATAGTCCTTCACCGTCCAGAAAAACTTCCCGGGTATTGCCTGTAAATTCATCCGGATATCTTAAGATGCTTCCGGCATCAAGAGTAATCCGGCTTCCGTCGTTAAGCGTAATTTGCTCAACCTGGCCTTCCGGTACCCGAATTTTGTTCATGACCGGGGAATTAGGGATTTTAACCAATAGAAAGGGGGTTATAATTGCCAACAGCAATACGGCGGCTACGCGCAAAATTATTGAAAGTGAATGACCGGATCTCTCCGTTGCAGTGTTTTTCTGGCTGTTAAACAGATGAAAATTTCCTGCCCTTTCGTCTTTAATGCCGGCTTTCTGTCTTATATTGATCCAAGCCTGTTCTGTATCCGGCCTCGGCAGAGGTTTAGCAGGAACATTCCAGATTGACCGGATTTGCTCAAAGTGTTCCCTGTTTTCTTCACCAGCATTCAACCAGCGGTTCAGAATTATCTGATCATCATGAGTGGAGTTTCCATCCAGATACCGCAAGATTAATTCCCATTCAATATCACGATTCATTACCATTCTTTCTCTTTAAAAACGTTCTCTCATTCTTTATTTTTAATTCTACTATCTATATGACACTTCAAATTTATTTTTGGGTGACAGCAGATAGAAAAAGATCCGGTATTAAAAGAACTTTAAGCAGTCCACAAGCAAATTTGGATTGAAATCAAGATCAACGGTTATCAGTTTACGTGGCTGCAAGAATTCTGCAATGTCTGGATTCGCATAACCTTTTGCGTATTTTAAGTATCATCCTGCCGTTTGCAGGTCAGGACCAGAAAAATCTGGCAAAAAAGCTGAAGAAAACCTTGCCGGAAAATATTTTATAGCATTGAATCAAACGGGTAGGCATAAAAAATTCTTGACTGGCCGGTAATCTTAATATTACTGCTCTACAATCCCAAAATCTGACAGCAGGGCCGGCCATTTCATCATTATTATAGCATACAGGTTTTCAAATAAGTCAGGCGGGTCAGCAGGGTTTTAAGGGCACGTTTCATTTGTGTTTTTACCGTATTGATGGAAATATTAAGGATCCCCGCAATCTCCTGGTAATTCAGACCATCATATCGTTTCATCAGATAAATGAGGCGGCATTGCCTGGGAAGTTTGTCAATGGCCTGGTGGACAGCGGTGATCATTTCCTTTTCGATGACTTGTTCTTCCGGCGTAGTCATGAATTCGATAAAGCCATCTGTATACTCTTCACTGAATTGCAGTTTTTTTTCTCTTCGGATATAGTTCAGGGCATTGTTTTTTACCGAAACGTACAGATAGGATTTCAGACTGGAAGTTATCTGCAGTTCATTCCGGTTTATCCATAATCTGACAAACACGTCCTGTACAAGATCTTCTGCCTTCTGAGCGTCGCTGACAAACCGACCTGCAAATTGATATAAGGGCTGGTAATATTTATTAAAAATAAATGAAAATGCCGGGACATTTCCCTGGCGGGCTTTAGTCCAGCAATCACGGTCAATCTGATCATTTCTGTTCTGATACATGTTGCAAATAATAGAACTTTTAAAATAACCGTTATATATTAATAATACAATTATTACCGGTTTATTTCATATCTTTTTATATTTTTTGCATGAAATTGCATACGTAGGGGCTTCCAGAAATGTTACCTGATTTTAAACATATAAGATTCGAAGGGGATATTAAAGAGGTATCCGTCAGATCTGAAATGTTCAAATTTTCATGACTTAAATATTTTACAGACAATGTGGGAAGTCGGTGAATCATAAAATACTCCCCATCTCAATGCTAGAATCGAAATCCCAATCCGGTTCCGAAATTGATCGGATCGAGCTTTAAAGAGACAATCTTTGTTCCATTTTCTTCGATGTCAGTTCTCATCCGATTCCATTTGATATCAATATTAAACACGATGTACGAAGCCAGATCAAAATCCGCACCTAACTGCAGGGCGGGCCCCAGACTGGGTGTTAAATCTTTATTGTCCAGTACTCCGCTCTTTTCCCAGCATAGGGTAAAGTTGCCACCAATTCCTATATATGGATGAATTCCTCCCCTTACAGGCGGATGGTACTCGATGATCAAATTTATGGGAAGCAATTCAATTGATTCGAGATTGGTAACCACCCTGGCATTATCCGTTACGTCAACCTCGCGGGATTCGGTTTTAACGTTGACTTCGGCGACCAGGATAGAGCTGAATTGCCACCTGATTACAGTTTCCATGGTAAACGCACTATAAACCTTATAATTTTTCGGATCAGAGTGGTCCGATGAACCGGTGATAATCACACGATTGAGATATGTCCATTGGTGAATTGAATTGTTAGCATCTTGGGCATATAATGCTGCAGTTGAAACAAAGAGGACTGCAAACCACAACGCCAGGATGAGACTAAATCCGATTGTCTTTGGGTGGTTGGATAGTTGGGAATTTCGCTTATTTTTTCTCAAATTAATTTCCCTTTTTTTGACCTTATTTATACGATTTCTACGCTGTGTTATAGATACCAAATGATTTTAAATTAAAAAAGAGGAAAGCAGATAAGCAATTGATTTTGATGGCAAAATTAGCCAACAGTTACCAAGTCAGCAACTGCAGAAAAATTTAAACAAATATTTAAATAACAATTGATTTTTCTTCTTGATTCCTGTGCAAGATATATATTCTTTACCAACTATGAAAAATGGAACATAAATCATAAATTTTCATCCTGAGCATATGCTGTGAATGACCAAACTTTTTTTATGGTATTTTAAACGAAAAGATCCCAAATGAGGCCTGATATGCGGGATGGAATTCCGAATTTTATTTTCCTGATACTGGGTATCCTGTACCTGCAGCAGCCGCTAATGACCCAAACTGTGAATTTCCATGGACAGGCATCCGGCTGGATCCTTAGCAATCCGGAGCACTCCCTTGTTTCCCAACTGGGAATCCGCTATATTCCCGATCTCTTTCTCGACAGACAGCTATTCAGGGATCACCATGCAGATGCTGAGATTTCACTCAACAGCTACGGAATGCTTTCCATCGACGATTGGAAAAAAATGGATTCCCAGGGAAAAATAAAACTCTATCGGTTGTGGGGAAGATTCTCCGCAGACCAGTTCGAAATCCGTGCCGGATTGCAGAAGATTAACTTCGGCTCGGCGGTATTGCTACGGCCGCTCATGTGGTTCGACCGCATTGACCCGCGCGACCCGCTGCAATTGACCGATGGGGTTTACGCCCTACTGGCGCGTTACTATTTTCTGAACAATGCCAATATCTGGTTGTGGGGGCTGTATGGCAACGATGACTTAAAAGGATTGGAAATCTTTCCCACGTTAAAAAACACTGTTGAATTCGGCGGGCGTTTTCAAATGCCGGTTCCCGGGGGAGAAGCGGCCCTGACTTATCATCACCGGCAGGGTGTATTGAAAAACGAAACAGTACAATCGTCACGCTATCTGAATTACCGGTTTCCGGAAGACCGCTTTGCATTTGACGGGAAGTGGGATGTGGGTGTTGGGCTGTGGATCGAAGCCGTACTTATTCACCTCCAAATCCCCGTTGATGACTTGAAATACCAGAGACTCTGGACAATTGGTGCGGATTACACTTTTGGAATCGGTAATGGATTGAACGCTGTTTTTGAACAGTTCACCAGTGAGTCGGCCGATAGAATTTTGGGCGGCGGCAGCCAAACCCGCTTCTCCGCCCTTTCGCTGAATTATCCCCTGGGTCTGGTGGATCGTCTTTCGGCAATTATTTATTACGACTGGGAAAATCATGACTGGTACCGGTTGCTCAACTGGAATCGCCAGTATGACAACTGGAGTTTCTACCTGCTCGCTTTCTGGAATCCGCAGACTATCCAGCTCTACCAAACCACCGCCGGTAATAATCCTTTTGCCGGCAAGGGTGTTCAATTATTGGTGGTATTTAATCATTAAAGGAAAAATTCTCTAAAGTATTAGCATGATCACAGATGTGCAGAATAAATTCTTCTTGGTAAACAGAGGTGAACGATGCAGAACTCATACTTGATTAAAACCGATAAGCTGGTCAAAATTTATCCCATGGGATTGACATCCCTGATGGCGCTGGACAATATTACCCTTGCCTGGTCAAAAGGCGAATTTGCCGGTCTGGTGGGACCCAGCGGTTCCGGCAAAACCACCCTGCTGAACATTATTGGCTCCCTCGATGTGCCCACCAGTGGCAGTGCAGAAGTGCTGGGTGAAAAAATCGAGACGTTAAGTCATAAAAAAGCCGCCCGTCTGAGAAACGAGCACATCGGCTTTATTTTCCAGACATTTAACCTGCTGCCGGTTTATACGGTTTTTGAGAATGTGGAATTCCCGCTCCTTTTGCAGGAAATGCCCACTCCCCAACGAAAAAAGGCGGTGATGGATTCCCTGGAATGGGTCGGGCTGGCAGGCCGTGCCCAATCTAAACCGGCACAGCTCTCCGGGGGAGAAAGCCAGCGGGTGGCCATTGCCCGTGCCATTGTCAAAAAACCGGAAATCGTTCTGGCGGACGAACCCACTGCCAACCTTGATGCCGAGAATTCCCATCACATTATGAAAACTATGGTTCAACTGAATCAAGAACTTGGTACCACTTTCATTTTCTCCACCCACGATGAAAAGGTGATGAAATATCTCCGGCGCAAAATATCCCTGGTTGACGGACGGGTGCGGAAAGATGAAACTAGTGAGAAGGTGAATTGAGATTTAACGGAGACCGGAGACCGCAGACCGCAGACCGGAAATCGAAAGGATGAAAGAGAATAATCGGGTGCTGATCATTTTATGAAAGACGAACTAATAATGGAAAAAAGAATTGGGAGTTTTGAGGATTTGGAAGTCTGGAAGGAATCTATGAGACTAACCGTTGATATTTACCAAAATTCCAAAGATTGCAAAGATTATGGATTTAAAGATCAGATTCAGAGGTCAGCGGTCTCGGTTCCCTCCAATATTGCGGAAGGATATGAAAGAAATTCCAACAAAGAATTTATTCAATTCCTGTACATTTCCAAAAGCTCCTGTGCCGAATTAAGAACACAGCTTTATCTTGCCCATAAACTTGAATATATGGAAGAATCTATTAGTAATAGTCTATTTGAAAGAACACGAAAAATATCGGCAATGCTTTTTAAATTAATAAAAACGAGAAAAGAAAAGTTTAGTTAAACTATATAGCAACTGAAATTCCGGTCTCCGGTCCCCATTCTCCGCTTTCCGGATTTCAGGGAGTAAAAAAATGATAATTCCCAAATTGGCTTTGCGAAATCTGCTTGGTGCAGGTCTGCGGACCTGGTTGAACGTGGTGGTGCTGTCTTTCTCCTTTGTCGCCATTATCTGGACGCAGGGTTTATATCGCGGTATGAGCGACCAGATAGAACAGGCAACGGTTGAAGCGGATTACGGCGGGGGTCAGTACTGGCACAAAGGATACGATCCCTACGATCCGTTGTCTATCCAGGACGCTCATGGGGTGGTTCCGCCCGAGCTGCAAACTCTGGTAGCAAAGAATGAGGCCACATCCATTTTAATCCGGCAGGGTACCATTTACCCAAATGGCCGCATCCGGCTAATTCTGTTAAAAGGCAACGATCCGCACCAGAACATTTTATCGATCCCCTCCCATCTCCTGCACAGCGAAGATGGCCTTATACCTGCACTTATTGGCAGCCGCATGGCCATGAACACCGGTCTGAAGGCGGGTGATCAGGTCACTGTGCAATGGCGTGATGCCCATGGTACCTTTGATGCCAGAGATGCCCAAATTGTGGAGATCATGAAAACTAATGTCCAGGACATCGATAATGGTCAGATGTGGATTCCCCTGGACCTTCTGCAAAAGATGTCTGCTATGCCGGACGAGGCCACCCTGGTGGTACTGGGCAAAAATGTAACACCTCCCCAAAATGTTACCGGTTGGACATTCAGAAATCTGGAATATCTGCTGCAGGATATCCGGGCACTGGTACGGCAGAAAACCCTTGGCGCCAGCATCCTCTATTTTGTACTGTTGCTGCTGGCCATGCTGGCCATTTTTGATACCCAGATTCTTTCCATCTTTCGCCGCCGGAAAGAGATTGGAACTCTGATGGCGCTTGGAATGACCCGGACAAAAATTATTGAGCTTTTCACTGTGGAAGGTGCTACCCATGCGCTGCTGGCGGCCCTGGTTGCCGCACTTTACGGTATCCCACTGCTGACCTACAGTGCTGCCAAAGGTCTGGCACTCCCGGCAAGCACAGACAGTTACGGCATTGCTATAGGTCAGAAGCTTTTTCCGACTTACGGTGCCGGTCTGGTGATTGGCACTACCCTGCTTGTGCTGGTCGTTACCACTTTTGTCAGTTTTCTGCCAACCCGGAAAATAGCCAAGCTGAAACCGACAGATGCTTTAAGAGGAAAACTGTCATGATAAAATTTTTGCTGAAAGGGCTCTGGCGAGACCGTTCCCGATCGCTTTTCCCGCTGCTGACGGTTGCCATCGGCGTGATGCTGTGTGTTTTTCTCTACTCCTGGATGAACGGAGTGGAATCGGAGTTTATCCGGAGCACCGCCCACTTTGCCACCGGGCATTTGAACATCATGTCCCGGGCCTATGCCAATGAGGCTGACCAGGTTCCCAACGATCTGGCGATGATTGGCATCGATACACTACTCACGAAATTGCGAGCGAACTACCCGGAAATTATCTGGACGCCACGGATAAAATTTGGAGGATTACTGGACATTCCCGATAAGAACGGTGAAACCCGGGTGCAGGGACCGGTTTCCGGCCTGGCCGTTGATCTGTTAACTCCAGACAGTCCGGAGTGGAAAATTTTGAATATCCGGAAGTCCATTGTACGGGGCAGGGTACCTGAAAAAAGCGGTGAGATCTTAATCGGCGATGAATTCGCCCGTAAACTGGATGTCCAACCTGGCGCTATTGCCACACTGATTACCTCCACCATGTATGGCAGCATGTCCATGACCAATTTTACCATCGTTGGAACGGTTCGCTTTGGCGTGGCGGCCATGGACCGGGGCGCCATGCTGGCTGACATTTCCGATATTCAAAACGCCCTGGATATGCAGGATGCTGCCGGGGAAATCCTTGGTTTCTTCCCGGATGATATTTACCATGATAAGCTGGCAGAAAAGATTACAGCCTCTTTTAATGCCAGGCACGCCTCCGGTGATCAATTTTCCCCCGAAATGGCAACATTGCGAGCCCGCAGTGGAATGGCAGATTATCTTAATATGATCGGTTCATACGCCGGTATCATCCTTACTGTATTTGTGGTGATATTATCCATTGTATTGTGGAATGCCGGTTTGATGGGCAGCCTGCGTCGTTACGGGGAAATTGGTGTACGCCTGGCTGTGGGGGAAGACAAGGGACACATTTACAAATCGATGCTAATTGAGGCGGTAATGATTGGCATCATCGGTTCTATCCTGGGAACCGTGCTGGGAGTGGCGGTTTCTTATTACCTGCAGATTAAGGGGGTGGACATAAGTTTTATCATGAAAAACACCACCATGATGATTTCCAATGTGATTCGCGCCCAGGTCACCCCGCCCAGTTTTTTCATCGGATTCATCCCGGGATTGCTGGCAACCTTCCTGGGTTCCGCCATCTCAGGAATCGGCATTTACAGAAGGCAAACTTCTCAATTATTCAAGGAGCTTGAGGTATGAGACGGTTAATTCTTTTAATTGTAATCGCAGTAGGCATGTCACTTATAACCATATCGGGCATTACGCAAACATTCTCCGGCGAGGAAATTTTGAAGAAGGTGGATGATAACCAGTATTCGGAGAGCAAGATCGCGGTTTCCCGGATGATTATTCATGGTCGCCGGGGCAGCCGCACTATCGAGGCAAAAACCTGGATACAGGGTGCTGATACGTCATTTACCGAATACCTGGCGCCGGCCCGGGAGGAAGGCACCAAAATGCTCAAGTTGGGCGATAAGCTGTGGATGTATTCTCCTTCCACCGACCGCACTATCATGATCTCGGGACACATGCTGAGGCAGTCAGTGATGGGGTCGGATTTATCGTATGAGGATATGATGGAAGATCACCGATTGGAAAATCTATATGATGCAAAAGTTAGCGGCCAAGACACCCTGGATGGTCGTCCCTGCTGGATACTTGACCTCACCGCCAAAAAAGAAGATGTTGCTTATTATTCGCGGAAAATATGGGTGGACCAGGAACGCTTTATCATGCTCAAGGAAAATCGCTATGCCAAAAGCGGCAAATTGCTGAAGACTACCCAGATCCGGGATGTTGAGAAGATGGATAACCGCTGGGTGGCGAAATCGGTATTGTTCAAGGATGTGCTGAAACAGGGAGAAGGAACGGAATTTATCCTAGATTCAATTCAGTTTGATGTACCCATCCCGGATTACATGTTTTCCAAAGCGGCCTTGAGAAAGTAAGATTAATAAATTTGGGGAAATAGGTTATTTCAATTATTTATACTTCAGGACCACAAAGGTAATATCATCATCCTGAAATTTACCATTGAGCCAGCGTTCAGCGGCTTCTTTCAGGTGGGTAATAATTTCTTTCGGAGACTTTTGAGCCGCCTCTTCAAAAATTTCTTTTACCCGGGAATAGTCCAGCATTTCCATTTCATCATTAAAGAGTTCCGGGAATCCGTCTGACATCAGCAGAATAGTATCTCCAGGGTTGATTGTCCGATTAAATTCCTGATAGGTTGAACCCTCTGGCCCGCCAAGTGGCATTCCCTTAATTGTCACCTCTTCCACCCGGTGTTCCTGATTCCGGTAAATCAAAATGGGCGGCATGCCGGCCACAGATGCTGTGATCCGGGTATCCCGGATTTTCAAAAGCGTCATGGCCATGTACAAATTACCCAACTGCATTTTTTTAATGGTCTTTGAACATATCTTCAAAAATGAAATTACCCCCATCTCTGCCGCGTCGGCTAGAAATAAACTTTTAACCAGGGAAACCATTAACCCGGCTTTCATACCATGACCGGTCGCGTCGCCAAGCACAACCGTTAATGTGCCGTCTTCTGCAATAGAAAAATCGTAGTAATCCCCACCAACTTCTGTGGCGGTCTTCATAAACGCAGCAATATCCAGATTGGGAATCTGCGGAACAGTTTTCGGAAGCATTGAAAGTTGCAATTCCCGGGCCTCTTCCAATTCTTCGGTAATGCGTTTGTTGTCCGCTTCCAGTAATCGCCGGGCGATTTCCTGCTCTTTGGCAACGCGCTCCTGTTCCAGAGACTTTTCTGAAAGTTTGCTTACCTGAACTAATTGCTGTTGGAGATTGCGACTGGTCTGGGCAAACCGCATTGCCAGAAAAATGGATATGGATACCAGGAATGCCAGGAACCCGTAGATATACGCCATAAAGAGATCACCGATAGGCTTTATTATTTGAAAATTGATCAGCATTTGATAGACAATAGAGATGAACAAAATGACCAACCCGGCAACAATGATCCCATAACCGCCCTTGCGTTTCAGTCCCTTCATCACTCCCACCCGGGCGGATTCCGCAAATCCCAGGATCATAAACCAGGAACCAAACACAGAAACTTTACTGCTGGGATAGAGGAGTAAAAAGACGACAAAGATGCCATATCCGGCAAAGAGGAAAAACAACTTTGGCAGCTTTGTGTAAAACAGCTTGTAAACTGTTAATAACTGGAGTATGACCAGAACCACAGTTGCCAGCACAGCCAGTTGGAGGAAGAGAATAAATATATTAGGATCCGAAGTATAATGAATTTGAAAATTGAAAAGTGCAGAGGCGGCAAACGAGACGGACAGCAAGGTGAGATATAAATTTAGTTTCTGCTTTGGATTATATAAAAACAGGATGATATGAAACAATCCCAGGAGCAGCGAGGCCACCAAAATGATGAGCATATAGGTCTTGTAGCGTACGGACCACAGCAGTTTCACAGCAATAGCATCGTCCATATGACCGATATTCATACTAAAACCCATCCCCAGGAGCTTTCGCATGTATCGACTCCGGGCATGATTGGAATAGCGCACAGCAATCACATGATCCTCTCCCCCGGAAAAAATAACCGTTCGGGGGTACTGCGGGTAAAATCTTTTTTCTTCCTCACGGTTTTTACCCACCGTTCCCAGTTTGCAGAGCAGTTTGCCATCCAGAAAAATGTTCGAAGTACCGTAATGCCGTACCCGCATTCCCAAAGGGTTATCATACAAAGTGGAATCAACCTTCAGATGGAGACGAAACCAACCGTTTCCATTCCATCCATCTTTGGGATATGGCCTTCTTAAATTCAAACTGGGATGAACAGATTCCCAGTTACTATCATCGTAAGCCGGATCGGCCCAGGCGGAATCGTCACCGGGATGATACAGCCAGTTATCGGTTAGCCAGATCAGCTTCATGTCGGACTGTTCTAACTTTGCTGATGATAAATACGTTATACCTTTATGATCATCCGCGAGTAGAATGCCGGAAGCCAGATATAAAAGAGTAAAAGAAGAAAGGAGATCACTGCTGTCCCAACGTTTTAATTTAATGGGCAATATAAGTTATTGTTATTATTAAGAATATAATCCACATTTTAAGGGCATCGATTTGAAATAAGG
>Ga0315555_1002095_pt1 | contig 14220 bp, 16 predicted proteins | sample SalMarSW160380MG_FD_202113 | JGI IMG/M metagenome (GOLD analysis project Ga0315555, IMG submission 202113) | Salt marsh sediment microbial communities from the Plum Island Ecosystem LTER, Massachusetts, United States - Salt Marsh Sediment SW1603-80 ... | reverse complement strand
TTCTCAACGGCCGGGACAAAACCGCGCGGGACATTCATGCCGGTCAAGGCATTCTCGAATTCAAAGCCTTTGCCCCGCTCAAGCGGAGTGATATCAAAGTGGACCTCGGCGAATTGCCCGCGTCCCCCTGTCTGTTTCTTATGTCGGTAGATGACGCCCTTGGCCGATTTTTTGATGGTCTCCTTATACGGCACCTTGGGGGCCTCAAGATCGACCTCCACGCCGAACTTGCGCTTGAGTTTTTCCAGCACCACGTCCACGTGGACCTGTCCCATACCGGAGAGGATGATCTCTTTGGTCTGTGTGTCTCGCGAGATGTTTATTGTGGGGTCTTCCTCCATGAGCTTCTGCAAGGATGTGGCGATCTTTTCTTCATCACCCTTGGCCTTGGGTCTGATGGCATACGACATGACCGCGTGGGCAAGGGGTGGGCCCTGGAAGACGATGGGGTTTTTTTCATCACACAAGGTATCTCCGGTTGTGGTCTCCTTGAGCTTTGCCACCGCCACGATATCCCCCGGGCCTGCGAACCCGACGGGTTCCTGTTTTTTCCCCTGGGGCATAAAGATCTGCCCAATCCGCTCCTTGGCACTCTTAGAGGAATTATAGAGGGTGGTGTCTGCGCTGATGCTCCCCGAGTAGACCCTGAAGAGGGTGAGGCGGCCGGCAAAGGGGTCGGCAATAGTCTTGAAGACAGAGGCGGCGAAGGGGGCATCCTCTTTGGCTTCTCTTGTCTCCTCCTCGCCGGTCTTGGGATTCTTGCCCGCTTTCGGTCCCACCTCCGCCGGGGAGGGAAGACAGATGTTGATGCAATTCAATAAGGGCTGAATCCCTATATTCCTGTCGCTGGAGCCACAGAGCACCGGGGCGAATTTTCTCTCGGCGGTGCCCTTCTTCAGGCATCGGTGGAGGTCTTCCAGGCTCAATTCCTCGCCTTCCAGGTACTTCTCCATGAGTGCGTCATCCATCTCGACCAGGGTTTCAATGGCCTTCACCCTGTGCTGATCGGCCTCCCCGGCCAGCTCCGCCGGGATCGCCTCTTCCCGATACGTGCCACTGCCATCCCCTTCATAGAGGTAGGCCTTATTGCTGAGGAGGTCGATGACTCCCTTGAAGTCCTTCTCCTGGCCGATGGGGATTTGCAAGGGGAGGGGTGGGAGGTCATGCAAGTTTTCCCTGATATCATTGACGGTCTCGGCGAACCGGGCCCTGTCGACATCCATCTTGCTGATAAAGATGACACGGGGTAGGTTCAGGGTGTTGGCCTCACCCCAGACCGCCTCGGTCTGGACCTTGACCCCGGAGTTGGCTCCGATGACGATGATCCCCCCTTCAACCACTTGCATACATGCCTTGGCATCATAGATGAAATTGGCGTCCCCCGGGGTGTCCACGAGGACCACCCGGTGCTTGTCCCATTCGTAGTGGGCGATGGCCGCGCTGATGGATATCTGACGATTGATCTCTTCGGGCTCGTAGTCGAGGAGGGAGGAACCATCATCCACCCGTCCTATTCGGTTGGTCATGCCGGTGTTAAAAAGGATCGCATCGGCCAGCGCGGTCTTCCCGTCGCTGCCATGGCCGAAGATTCCACAGTTCCTGATCTGTTCCACCTCATACTTTTTCATACGCGAGCACCCTCCCTCTATGCCGTGAACTCTTTGTATTCATAAAAGATCAGCACTATACATCCTTCGGGTTGATGGGCTTGTGAGCCGCTGCAGGTTTCACGTTTGGTCTGGGATTGCAGGGGATTTCGTCTCCCTTACTGCCGATCACCATACTTTTTCTCCCTTCAAAAGTCAAGCCTGTGTGCTTGTTCGCTGGCAAGTGGAGATAGCAATAGTTATGAGAAGGGTAGGAATGAGGGTTTATTTTCTGAAACACTGCTTTGGTAGATAGTATTCTGAAACAAAAAAGGGCGTGGTCCCCCCCGCCCTGTGAATCAGCCTATAAGCTATACTAAGTTATGGTAGGTCAAACAGGACCGAAAGCCCCCCGCCGATTGACCACTCCTTGCGGGACCTGTCCATATCCCAAAGGCCAGTGACAGTACCGGCTGAATCTACCCTGTCACCATTGCCATCCAGGTTGAGCTGCTGGTAGTTGACATTGAAAAAGGGCTCCAGGGTAATGGGCTTAAACTTTATCGACCCACCGAACGATGCCCCGATACCCCAGTGATAGCCCGCCGGAGAGATGTCATCTCTGTAGGAAGTTCTGTACTGAAACGTAAAATCCTCATTCACCCAGCCGAAGAAGGGCGCAAAGCCCATGCGCAGGGTTACTGCAGGAGAAAGCTCCACCTCACCGGCCAGCCGTACCATCACCTGGTGCTCGGTAGAAGCAGGGTAGTTCCTGTGATCCCAAGGTCGCCAGGTTGTTCCGTCTGTTTCTACGAACTTGAGATAGTAATCCCCCTGAAGATAGTTGTAGTAGACTCCGGCACCTACCCTGGTGCCTTGACCGAACTCCTTGTCCAAGCCGCCCCCTACCTCGAGGTGAACGCTTCTTTCTTCGCTGTCGTAGGGATAAACATTAGGATTCGGATCAAGCCGTATTCCCACTCCACTCCTGATCTTCTCCTGGTAGTCTAACCTCACCAGGATAGGGAGGGTAAGATCTTCTGCCAGGGGATAGCGGGCCCATAAATCTCCCCCGATGCGCCAGCCCGTCACATCGCCATTCGAGGCTACTGAAGCAGTACCCTCCGTAAGCAGCCAATTATCATCCCCACCGAAGATAAAGCCTGCTCGCAGGGTGAATTCGAGGTCGAGCGGGCCGACCTTCCCTTCGAGAGAGCCCTTGAGCAGGGCCTCCCAGTAACTCGAGTTATAGGGTAATTGAAAGGGCGTCAGGTTGCGCGTGGGGAATTCGTCCCCAAGGGTGTAGTTGAAGTATCTAGGCATCAAGTTCTCATTCTCCTCGTGACGGTAGGCAAACTGGACCTCACCCCCGAGGTTGAAGCCACCAAGAGGCATACCATAGAGGAGCCTCAAAGCATAGTTATCAAGGTCGCTTATAAGGTCATATTGTGCGTAATTGCTTATCCCCAAAATATCTTCACTTCCATCGTAATCACCCCTCTTGCCGTCATAGCTGAAGAAAAGCCCCATTCTCCCCGGGCCCCAGGGGCAAGCCGGCGCCCACCAGGACATTGTGTCTGTACTCCTGCCCCGAGGTGTCGTAATGGTAGAAACCTGTGAGGGTACCGGCAGTATTGAACGAATCCAGGTTATAGTCCCAGCCCGTCACCCCGGTGTAGGTGAAGCGGTAATTGCCATAGAACCGGATCCCTTCTCCCTTGGCAATCTTCGCGGGATGGGTGAGAAAATCCGACTCATCCGAGATAAGCCCATAGGGATCACCTATTCCCCCCATCCTCCCCTGCCAGCCGTATGATGTTCCTGTCAGGGCAAAGACCAGTAGCGAGAGGCCAATTAAAGATAATAAGACCTTCTTCATAACCCATTCTCCTTTCACTCATTATTTAGAAAATCTTTTCCTATCCTTGGAGGAGACGAGACAATACCAAATCAAAAAAGTAACTGTCAAGATTTTTTATAAAGATGTGATTGATGATTATAGAAATAGTTACAGGAAGGGGAAAGGGTAACCATGCCTATACCTCGTGCCGCATACTGTATATATGGAGTACCCGCACCCAGAAGGCTGATCGCTGAGTGCTGCGTACGCCTGGAGTCACGTTGACATGGAAAGGGGAGGGTGTTATAGAACGCATGAGGAGGGTGATGGAATTACCCGACAGCGTGATAGCGGCCTGTGAGCCTTCAAAACAGGTGGTGGTCCTCACCGGTGCGGGGATCTCGGCCGAGAGCGGCGTTCCTACCTTTCGGGGAGAGGATGGGCTCTGGAAACAATACCGGGCCGAGGAGCTGGCCACGCCCCATGCCTTTCAGGCAAACCCCAAGCTGGTGTGGGAGTGGTACGATTGGCGCAGGGGGATCATCGGGAGGGCCGAACCCAATCCAGGACACCGGGCCATCGCTGAGATGGAACAGATCTTTCCTCGCTTTACACTCATCACCCAGAACGTAGATGGCCTGCACCGGCGGGCGGGCAGCACCAAGGTCATCGAGATCCACGGCAACCTGTGGGACCTGCGGTGTGTGGCTGAAGGGCAGGTGCGGGAGGACTACCGCTGCCCCTTGCCGGAGATCCCACCCCTGTGCGAGTGTGGGGCCTTGCTGCGTCCTCATGTGGTCTGGTTCGGGGAATCCCTGGATCAGGGCAACCTGGCCCGCGCCTATGGCCTGATTGAGGAATGCGACCTCCTCCTCGTGGTGGGGACGTCTGCTGTGGTCCAACCGGTGGCCTCTTTCCCCCTTATGGCCAAACAAGGGGGAGCCTTTGTGGTAGAGGTGAATATGGATCCTACCCCCATTTCAGCGCTTGTGGATGCGTCCTTTCAGGGGAAGGCCGGAGAGATCCTCCCCGCATTCTTGGAGAGAATAGAGAAGCACTGGGGTAGAGGAGATGGGGCATGAGGGTTATGATGCTGGGCAGACAGGAGACGTACGGTGCTGCTCATCCTGCCTGAAAGGCATCTTTGATCAATTCCATCTCCGGACCGGACGGCGTGAGCCGGACGGCCACGACGTCGAAGCGTGCGGGGATGGTCTCCTGCAGGTGATGCTCCGCCATATAGGTCTTGGCCACCTGTATGAGTTTTTCCTGTTTGAATTGGTCAACCGCATCCTGTGGAAGACCGAAACCGGATGAGCTGCGGGTTTTGATCTCAACGAAGATCAAGGTCCCCCCGTCGCGGGCGATGAGGTCGATCTCCCCCCACTGACAGCGGTAATTCCTCTCGATCACCTTGTAGCCCTTTTTTTTGAGATATTTGACGGCGAGATCTTCTCCCCTAATCCCCCGGGCTCTTGTGGTATCCTCCATTCCCAGCCTCTAGATGTTCTTTGACGCCCTTGAAGGTCCTGCGGTGAATCTCACAGCTGCCATACCTGCGGATGGCCTCCCGGTGCTCCCTGGTAGGGTACCCTTTGTGGCAGGCGAAATTGTAAAGGGGGTAAATACGGTGATATTCAAGCATCAGCCGGTCCCGGGTGACCTTGGCAACGATGGAGGCGGCAGCGATAGTGGTACATCTGGCGTCACCCTTTTTGATAGCCTGTTGGGGAATATCAAGGGGAAGCGGGTTAATGCCGTCGATGAGGAGGAAATCGGGCGAGGGGTCCAGACTCAGGACCGCCTCCTTCATGGCCCTGATGGTGGCCTGCAAAATGTTATGCTTCTCGATCTCCCGAGGTCCCACAATCCCCACCCCCCAGGTGAGGGCGCGACCGGTAATGGTCTGATATAATTGCTCTCGTTGTCTCGGTGTGAGGAGTTTTGAGTCCCGCACGCCGGGGATCTCATCCCCTGGCCGGATAATAACTGCTGCCGCCACCACCGGCCCAGCCAGGGGCCCTCTACCCGCTTCATCCACCCCCGCCATCAATTGGTAGCCCTGGGCGCAGATCTGTTCGACCTCGGGCACTTGGTCGGGGATCGTTGGATATCCCTCGTGCATTATTGTTCTATTCTGGGAGTAAAACCCTTGCCTTGAGGCGATAGCAGTTTTCTTTAAGGCTATCGTTGCTCTTTGATTCGGGCGGCCTTTCCCTTCCGGCCGCGCAGGTAGTAGAGCCGACTGCGTCGGACTCTGCCACGGCTCACTACCTCAATCTTGTCAATATAGGGGGAGTGCAAGGGGAAAATCCTCTCCACGCCAATCCCATAGGAGGTCTTTCTCACGGTGAAGGTGCCCCTGGTGTTGCCGCGTCGCCGGCGAATGACCACACCCTCAAAAACCTGGATTCGCTCTTTTTCCCCTTCCTGGATCTTGAAATTGACCTTGACGGAATCTCCTGGCTTGAAATCGGGGATATCCATGCGCAGGTGCTCTTTTTCTAGGTTCTCTACAGCATTCATTTTCATTCTCCTCCCAAGAGTCGGTCTAGGATAATGGCAGCCGCCGTTCGGACGGAAAGGTGATTATACCCTTTTCCTTCTATTGGTTCCAGTACATAATCTGATTTTTCAACTATCTCCTGTGTCAACCCCCACCCTGTTCCGAAGAGGATGAGAAAAGGACTGTCTTCATCCGTGTGGAGAAGGTGAGCCATCTCTTCATAAGATCGCGCCTTGGCGTAGTGCCTGGCCGCGGTGGCCACTGTCTTGGCCCCGCTACCATGTTGTTTTTCGATGTCTTGTAAGACTTCCTTCACATCGTCCGCCATCCTGACGAGGGAGAGGGCTTCTTTTCTCGTAGGGTTGTATACGGCTCCTCTCCCCGTCACCCAGTGATCGATCAGCCGATGCCCCAATGCCTGCTGTGATCGTAAGGGGGTGACGACATAACATCCATCCAGACCATAAGTCTTGGCCAGCCGGGCCAAGTCATGTACATCAATGGTGGTCAAGGCAGTAGCAGTTACTCGTTCCTGCCGGTCGTAGACAGGATAGTGCATGAGGGCGCAATAGATGATCACCGGGACACCCTTACGTCTTCAATCTGTCCCTGATGACCGCTTGAGATCGTCAAGGATTTTGTGATCTTCTTCGGACAGTCCTGCCTCGGAAAGTAGATCGGGTCTCCTCTCCCAGGTCCTCCGCAAGGCCTCCTGCCTTCGCCATCGCTCGATGACCTGATGGTCTCCCGAGAGGAGGACCTCCGGAACTTCCCTCCCTGCAAAGTCCCTCGGTCGAGTATACTGAGGATATTCGAGGAACCCCTGTGAAAAGGAGTCATCCTCACTCGCACCTTCATCCCCGAGGACCCCCGGCATCAGCCGAGAGACCGCATCGATCACCACCAAGGCCGCCAGCTCACCTCCGGTGAGGACATAATCACCGATGGAGATCTCCTCATTCACAACGTTCCTTACCCGTTCGTCCACCCCCTCATATCTCCCGCATATCAGGACGAGATGGGGTTGTTGAGCGAGTCTCTTCACTACCCCTTGCCTCAAGAGGTGTCCCTGAGGGGTCATCAGGATGATCCGTGCCTCCGGATTGCCCGCTTGTATCGCCTCGATTCCTCTTATGATGGGTTCCGGTTTCATGATCATCCCCTTCCCACCACCGTAGGGGTAATCATCGGTCATCCGGTGTTTCCCCTCGGCGTAATCCCTGATGTTGACGAGGTTGACCGTGATCAATCCTGCCTCACGGGCCTTCCCGATGATGCTTCCCTCCAACGGGGAGCGAAACATCTCAGGGAAGAGGGTGAGGATCTCAAAGATCATCTTCTTGAAAAAGCCCCTCCAGGGGGCGAATGACCATCGTGCGCGCTGCTGTGTCTATGCTCATGATCACATCGTTGGTAGCAGGGATTAAAAACTCCTTTTCTCCCTTCTGTACCACATAGACGTCGTTGCTCCCGGTGGGTAGGATCTCCGTTACCTTCCCTACTTCCCCTCCTTTGTCAGTCACTACCCGCATCCCCAGGATATCGTTCCAGTAGTATTCGCCTTCTTCGAGAGGTGGGAGCTCTGTAGGATCGATGAGGACCGCCTGGCCCCTCAACTGCTCCGCCTCTTCTCTGGTCCGGATTCCCTCCAATTGGGCCAGGATGAACTTTTTGTGAGGACGGACCGAGATGGGTTGATAGGCTTGGGGACTCCCCTCATCCCCTTGGAGAAATATCACCTGATAGTGGGAGAAAAATCGGGGGTCCTCAGGATTAAAATATTCAATTCTGATTTCCCCGTTCAGGCCATGAGGCTTGGAAACCCTTCCAATGACGATGAAGTCTTCTCCCACAGCCTGCTAGCTTTGGACTACTCTATGATCTCAAGAACGGCCCGTTTATTGTTCTTGGTGGAGGCAGCGCTCAAAATGGTCCGTATAGACCTCGCTGTCCTGCCCTGTTTGCCTATGACCTTGCCCAAATCCTCTTTGGCCACCGAGAGTTCAATGACAGACGTCCTCTCACCTTCGATTTCAGTCACCTTCACGTCGTCGGGATTATCCACTAACGCCTTGGCGATATACTCAACTAGCTCTTTCATGTTCCGACCTCCTTCTGTGATTCAATCCCTGAGACCGTCCGTGTACACTGAGTGCGCTCCCTTAAACGCCTGCGTTGATTCCTGCCCGCCTGAGCAATTGGGCTACCGTGGGAGAGGTCTGGGCACCCTTCTGAAGCCATTCCGTTGCTCGTTCCGTGTCTATGTTGATATTCGGTGGGTTTTGTTTGGGATCGTACGTCCCGATCTTCTCGATGAACCTACCATCCCGCGGAGCCCGGGCATCAGTCACGACAATTCGATAAAACGGTTTTTTCTTGGTCCCAAATCGCGCCAATCTGATCTTTACCGCCATCTTGTGTATGTCACCTCCTTTTCCAACTAGTTTTTCATCAGTACGAAGAAGATTAGAAGGGTAGCATAGAGGGGGAAATCCCCTTGCCTCCCCTTTTGGTGAACTGCTTGATCATCTTTTTCGTCATCGCAAACTGTTTCAGGAGTCTGTTGACATCCTGAACAGTTGTCCCGCTCCCTTTGGCGATGCGAAGTCTCCTGCTTCCATTGATAATGCGCGGTGCTCTTCTCTCCCCCCTGGTCATGGAGTTGAGGATAGCCTCCAGGAGAACCAGCTGTCCCTCGTCGGGCCGAAAGGCCTTGATCCCCTTCATCTTGCCCAACCCCGGGATCATCCCCATGATATCCTCCAGGGGACCCAATTTCTTGATCTGACGCAATTGATCACGGAAATCCTCCAGGGTGAACTCGTCCTTTCTCAGCTTTTTCTCGAGGGCCTCGGCCTGGCGTTCGTCAAAGGTCGCCTGCGCCTTTTCTATCAGGGAGAGGACATCACCCATCCCCAAGATCCTTGAGGCCATCCTGTCCGGGTGAAAGACCTCCCAGGCATCGAGTTTTTCCCCGGTGCCGACGAACTGGATCGGCCTCTGGGCAACCGCCTTGATAGATAAGGCGGCTCCGCCGCGGGCATCACCGTCCATTTTCGTCAAAACGACCCCTGTTATACCCAAGGCATCGTTGAACCCTTTGGCCACGTTGACCGCATCCTGCCCGGTCATGGCGTCGGCCACGAGGATGATCTCCTGGGGGTTCAACACTTCCTTTATCCCCCGCAGTTCCTCCATCAACTCTTCGGCGATGTGCAGCCGGCCGGCCGTATCAAAGATAAGGGTGTCAAAACCCTGTTTTTGGGCCTGCTTCCGGGCTTTTGTCACGGTCTTCAGGGGGTCATCACCGGTCGCAGCGTCATAACAGTCAATCCCCAAGACCTCCCCCAATTTCCTCAATTGTTCGATAGCTGCTGGTCGATAGGGATCGGCAGGGACAAGATAGGGGCTTCGCTTTTTATTATCCCGCAGATACCCGGCCAGCTTGCCCGCCGTTGTGGTCTTGCCCGAACCCTGGAGCCCCACTAACATGATGGATATGGGGGAAGGACCTGACAGTTTCAGGCTGTGTGCTTCCCCGCCACCCATCAAGGTAATAAGCTCCTGATGGACGATCTTGATCACCTGTTGTGCCGGGGTGAGGCTCTCCGTGACTTCTTCGCCCACGGCCTTTTCTTGCACCCGTGCGATAAAATTCTTGACTACCTTGTAGTTGACATCGGCCTCTAAGAGGGCAAGGCGTACCTCTCGGAGGGCATCCCCGATCTCTTTTTCCGTCAGCTTGCCCCGTCCCTTGAGCTTTTTAAAGACCTGATTTAACCGTTCTGTGAGATTTTCAAACATCTTCTGTGCATGCCCTGGTTATTAGCTCAAGTTATAAAATTACCATCCCGTGGTTGTCAAGACTTCTTTTTCGTTCCTACACAGGCAACAATCGCTTATACCAGGGTTTCTCCTTCTTATCCGCATCCTCTTTATCAACGGGGGAAGCAGCGGTCTTGTCCGTTTTTACAAAATCAAAGTGAAACTCCTCCGCCGGCATATTCTCATCCCCGACGATGACGACCTGTAGTCCATAATGTCTCTCGATGGCATTGAGATCATCCCTCTTATAATTTAAGAGATATTCCGCTACGGTTTTGGGCAGGGTCCCCTTGATCATCTTGAAATCATCCTGGGTCACCTTCTCCTGAATCTTTCGCAGGACGGTCAGGGCCAAGGAGTAAGGCGACCGCGACCTCCCCCGCCCCTGACAGTACTGACAGGTGGTATAGACGCCGTCACTGAGGGAAGGCTTGAGGCGCTGGCGGGACAGCTCTATGATCCCAAATCGGGATATCCGCGACAGGTCCACCTTGGCCCTGTCCTTCTTGAAGGCGTTCCGCAGTTTTTTCTCAAGCTCACGTTTGTGCGGAGTGGACCTCATGTCGATAAAGTCGATGACGATCAAACCGCCAATATCCCGCAGCCGTATCTGTCGGGCGACCTCCTCGGCGGCCTCAAGGTTAGTGATGAGCGCGGCTTCTTCGATGTCCGTGGCCTGAGCGACCCGGCCGGAATTTACATCGACCGCCACCAGTGCCTCAGCGATATCGATGCAGATTTTTCCGCCGGACCGTAACGGGACCTCTCGGGCATAGATGTGCTCTATCTGCTGTTCAATCTGGAAACGGGAAAAGAGGGGTTTTTCGTCCTGATAGAGCTTGACCCTGCGCCGATACTTGGGCATGACCTCCTGAAAGAACTCTTTAGCTTTTGTATAAGCCCCCTCCTCATCTATGATTACCTCTTTTGCCTCGGGGGCGAAGTACTCCCTAAGCGATTTTACCACCACATTACTCTCTTGATAGACCAACGAGGGGACGGGAAGCTCCTCGCTGTGCTGCTTTATGGTATCCCAGAGGCGCATGAGGTACTGAAAGTCGGTCAACAGCTCTTTTTTGCTCCGATTGATTCCAGCCGTGCGCACGATGAAACCCATGCCCTTAGGGAGATCGAATTGGCTGACGATCTCCTTCAATCTCTTTCGTTGGGTCTCCTTCTCGATCTTTCGCGAAACCCCGCTGCTGTTGCTTGAAGGCATGAGGACCAGATACCTGCCGGGCAGCGATAGGTACGTGCTCAAGGCAGCCCCTTTGCTCCCCATCTCTTCCCTGGTAACCTGGACCAAGACCTCCTGGTTTCTTCTCAGGATGTCCTGGATCCTTGCCCTCTTTTTGTGGGGAAAATCCTTGCGGATCCAGAGGTCTGGATGTATCTCATCAAAGGGAAGGAACCCATTCTTGCCGACTCCATAGTCGACAAAGGCGGCCTGAAAACTAGGTTCAATCTGGACAATGGTCCCCTTGTAGATATTTCCTTTGATGTTTTCCTTTGTGGATGTCTCGATACTAAAATCGGTCAATACCCCCTCGTCCATCACTGCCACACGGACTTCTTCGGGATAGGAGGCGTTGACCAGGATTTTCTTAGCCATAAGGTGAGCGAGCCTTATAAAAAAAATTTGGATGATCTTTCAAGGAAATTATAAAGGATACCTATAGAAAATGTCAATTACATCTTCTATTATGATGCGTCCTATTTATTACGGTGTAGGGGTCATGGGATGCGGTGAGGAGACAAGACAAACTCTTTACTTTTGTCCGTATTGTCCGCCTCACGGGGGGATTCCTTTCAAAACAGGGGCGGGTGCGTTACTCGCCGATGATCTTTACGAGCACGCGTTTTTTGCGCCTGCCGTCGAACTCACCGTAGAAGATTTGCTCCCACGGTCCAAAGTCGAGATCTCCATCGGTGATGGCGACAACCACTTCACGCCCCATTATCTGACGTTTCAAGTGGGCGTCTCCGTTGTCCTCACCGGTGCGATTGTGGCGGTAATGGGAGATTGGCTCATTGGGGGCAAGCTCCTCAAGCCAATCCTTGTAGTCCTGGTGGAGCCCTGATTCGTCATCATTGATAAAGACACTGGCAGTGATATGCATGGCATTGACAAGGCAGAGGCCCTCTTCAACTCCACTTTCTTTCACTGCCTTTCTCACATCTTTGGTGATGTTGATAAATTCAAACCGCGCCGAGGTATTAAACAAGAGCTCTTTGCGAAGTGATTTCATCGCTGTTGCCTGTTTTCTTATATTCGCTGAGTGCGACAACCTACATGCCCAACATCCCTTTTTTCAATTTTGCATCTGCCGGCTTTTCCCCCAGCCATATACCAAAAACCGCCTTCTTAAACTCATGACCAGGGATAGGTCCCTTGCGCTTGCCCTTTATCTCTACGCTGATGCCTTGGCCCGGTACATAAACCACATCATATACGTCTCCCTTCTTTGCATCCTCTGCAAAATATCCATTAAACTCTGTAATCTCTTTTTGCATTGCTGCGGTGTTACCATTGGTGGCGTTTGTGAACCCTTCGTTCCATGCATTGATCAGGTTTTCCTTGGACACTTTGCTATGAATGAAGTGCATGCGAATCACCATGGGTTCGTCTGCTGCAATAAGCTTTTCAGGATCTGTTTCCTTGTTCAGCACATAGAGTCCGCCTACGTAGACTTTTATAACAACTTTCTTCCTTAAGCCAGCACCGTTTAACTGTAGCTTCGCATTGTTCACCGTTAAGGAATCCGGCAGCTGGACACCTCCGATTTCTATTCCCATAGCTGGGGATAGTGGAAAGATGATCAACAGTGCCAGTACCATAAACATTTTTTTCATTTTAGACTCCTTTCTTTAATTAAAAGATTTAGAAAGAGCTGCTCGTTGAGAATCCCGACACTCTTTCTCCCCTTTTTTCTAATATCCCTTCTGGATTTTCAACTTCCCTCATGGTATGAGATAGCCCCTGCTTGATATCGTTGTGCTAACTTTTTTGTTCCTCAACTAATCTAACTCACCATTGAGCTGGCGAAAAAGGTAGGCTCGCGTGCGCGCGGAGGAAGGCCATGATATCGCTGCGACTGCCGTTCAGGATAGGTATAAAAAACTCAGATGTATCCCAATCAATGGTCACACCATACTGCTGCGCAAGCTGATCGAGCCTTGTGTCGTCTACATTGGGTTCCATTGTCTCATAATGGGAGCCGCTTGAGTCGATGGTAAATTCATAGAAGTCAAGATAGTAGACGGATTCATCGTCATACTTGGCCTGGACGATATAGATAGCGCCCTGTAAGGGGATCGCTCGGAGATAGCCTGTCGAGACCTTATTTTTTTACTTACTTCTCGGAAGCGGTAGTCATTGCTGTGAGGCACGGCCGAGATGGTCATTGTCCCGCCTGATTCTCCATAAAACGTTCCCGTCACACCGTTCACGGCAACCGCCGAGGAGGCGTCGATAACCTCGAAATCGGTCTCGTAACAGCCAACTGCGAAAATCACCGTGGCCAGGAGTAAGATTTTTGCGGAATGCAGGATGTTTTTTTGTTCCCTCCTGCCTTTCAAAAACCTTAACAACGCCCTGGTCATGTCGCTCCGCCTTATTGAAAACTCAACGGAGGCTTCTCCTCTGCGCGCCGCCGTTTTATTCGTTGTAAAAATGGCACACTTTGTTAGCATGTCAAGGAGAGCGTGACAGGGCTGAAGAGTGTCTCTGTGATATCGATATTACTACCCTGCTTTCCCCTTCGAGTGCAGCATGAACACGTTATTTCACGATCGGTGATGCCTCTTGATCAAAGGGGTTTATTCTTATCGCAAGGGAAAAGAGGTAGGGGAAATTATTCTTTAAATGCCCCATATAACTCAACCATTGATGAACCAGCAAGCCATAGACCCTTGTTATGTCACCGGCGAGATGTGTATGGTCGCTGTCCGGTAATTTTTTCACATTGTCCCTGGCCGCCATTTCCTCAGCGAGGTGAAAGACCGCCCATAAGAGCTCGGTGAAGGATTCGTGTTCCAGCAGCGTTGGGTTCTCCAAGAGCCTGAGCAAAAAATCGATCTTTTCCTTCAAGAAGTTGCGCAAAGCTTCCAGATCGACTCTTTGAATATCAACACCATAATCGTATTGCTTAAGGCGCTTGCTCACACCTAAGAAGTCTTCTTGAGACCAATCGCTGGCTACCATCAGATCCTTTCTAATCTTATCCAGTTTAGGATCCCAGTCGGAAAAGTACGTGAGCAACTTTGTGCCAACTTCACTGAAGAAGGCCCCTATAACCATGTTCAGCTTTTCCATGCGGGCGTTTTTCTCTCGCGTGTTCAACACCTGATGGATTATCACCGTAACGAGCAAGACCTCAATCGGGACGAAGGCAATGTCGCCAACCAGGTAGATAAAGATATGGTGGGCATCATGGAAGATCACATAGTGGAAGAAATAAAAG
>Ga0315555_1002092_pt1 | contig 14236 bp, 5 predicted proteins | sample SalMarSW160380MG_FD_202113 | JGI IMG/M metagenome (GOLD analysis project Ga0315555, IMG submission 202113) | Salt marsh sediment microbial communities from the Plum Island Ecosystem LTER, Massachusetts, United States - Salt Marsh Sediment SW1603-80 ... | reverse complement strand
AATTGACTGAAAATCGAGCTGGGACTATGTTTTTTTTTACCAGGGTGAAGGTCGTACACACCCGACAGGGGATTTGAACCGCTGACTTTCCTTCCTCAACGTGCTCACGCCTATCGTTCCCGCCTTGCCCCATCGGACTGCCTCGTCCTGGTGAGGGACTCCTGAGCTAAAAGGACTTCGAAATACTTGCACAGACCATTGGGGGAAACGATGAGCATCTGCAAAGTGATTATCGTCTCTGCGCTAATGCTTGCGCTGGCAATTCCTTGTACGGCGGAGATTCTGGTCGTAGACAACAATCCCGGCAACGTGGCTCACTATTCGACATTGGCGGCTGCGATGTCGGCGGCTTCCGCGGGCGATACAATCCTCGTCGTTGGGTCGCCGGATTCCTACGGAAGGCTTACGCTGACAAAAAAATTAATCATGTTTGGCCCGGGTTTCCTGCTGACGTCGAATCCGGAAACTCAGGCGCAGAAGATTCAGGCGATGGCATCGTTCACGTTCAACAGCGGATCGCAAGGATCGGTTGTCTGCGGCTTTTACATGAATGAGCAGCTACAGATCAACATCAGCAATATCACGGTGAAACGGAATTACTGGAATTTCGCGAATGGTGGTCCGATGATCACTGTGAATTCCAGTAGCAACAGTGTGATCAAGCAGAATTATGTCAATAACACGGCCGGTAATTATGACTGTATCTATTGCTCTCAATCGACGTCCAGCGTTGCGATCGCGAATAATTACCTATACGCGAACAATGGTAATGTGCTGCATTTCGAGAGCGCCGGCGGACCGTTCTACGTTGAAAACAATGTCTTCTCTGGAAATCTTTCGGTGTACAACGCCTCGTTTTCAGGCAATATCTGGCGAAACGCGGGGACCCTGTCAGGCGGGAGCAATACCTACGAATACAACCTCTGCGCGGGAACGCAATTCCCAGATGCCAACGGTAACCTTCGCAATGTCGATATGGCAACGGTTTTTCTCAACACCGGTAGTACTGACGCAAGATGGCAGCTCATGGAAGGATCTCCTGCGATCGGCGCAGGACCCGAAGGGATCGATTGTGGCATGTTCGGCGGCAACGATCCCTATGTGCTTTCGGGCATTCCGCCGATCCCGACGATCACCCATTTCTTTGCCCCCTCGACGGCCTCCCAGGCGTCAGGGCTCGACGTTCAGCTGAAGGCAAAAGCGCGCAACTGATCTCTCCCAACCTTGATTTCGCGTGACGGTAAAAGGTTGAAGAAGATTGGGGGGATCATGAATAAACCAATTCTGGTTCTTTGCGCTCTGTTCATTGCGCTGTTCCCGGCGTTCGCAGCAGCCCAGAACGTGGCCGGCCTCGAGTACTTCATCGATAGCGACCCCGGGGTCGGTGCGGGGACTTGGGTGAGCGTCAGCGCCGCCGGGGAGATCGAACAGAGCTTCAATGTCAATGTCTCCGGATTGAGTCCCGGTCTCCATATTCTCTACGTCCGCGCCGTCGACAGCGATGGCGTCTGGGGGTTGCCCGTCCTGCGTCCCTTCCTCAAGCAGACTCTCGCCATCGATCCAGTCGCAAACATCGACGCCGCCGAATATTTCTTTGATACCGATCCCGGTGTCGGGAGCGCCACGTCCGTTGCGCTCGTTCCGGGCGACATTGTGACGCTGGATTTTGCCGTCGACATCAGTGGGCTTGACGAAGGATTGCATGTCTTTCACGTCCGTGTGCGGGATGGGAACGGCGCGTGGAGCACGGTCGTGCTGAAGCCGCTCTACGTCGAACGGCTCAGCCTGGAGACGCCCGCCGATGTTGCCCAGGCGGAGTTTTTTATTGACGTCGATCCCGGCTTTGGCAGCGGAACCGCCATTGACATTACCCCGGGGCTGGAGGTCGAGCCGGCGTTCACTGTCGATCTCACAGGATTGGCGCCCGGGCTTCACGTGCTGCACGTGCGAACCGCGGATGCGGCTGGCCGCTGGAGTTTGGTCACCCTGAAACCGTTCCTTGCAGAAACAATATCACTTGATACACTTCAGCACATCGTCCGTGCCGAGTACTTCCTCGACAACGATCCTGGTTTCGGCCAGGGCATGGCGGTCGATGTTGTCGGCGGAACGGAGGTTGAACTCACCTTTGTGGCCGATCTGGGTGATCTGGTTCCGGGACAGCATCTGCTCCACGTGCGCACGATGGATGCGCTCGGTCACTGGAGTAATGTGGCGATGAAACCCTTCCTGCTCGAAACGGCGATGGCCTCCGAGCCGCCCGGAAACATCGTTCGCTTCGAATGGGTTTTTCGGGCGATGGATTTCGCCACGGATACCGTTCGTTTCACCGACTTCCCGCACGGACCTGATCTTGACCTGGAGTACGAGGCGAATCTGTCCGCGCTGAATCCGTTCGCGTCCTATGAGTACTACCTGCACCTGATTGACGACCGCGGTGCGCAAAGCTTGCACTACATTCACCCGTTCACGATGCAGCCGAGCCCGGAGAGCTTCGCCCTGCTCAGCCCGGTGAACAACGACACCGTCTGGACGATGGACACGACCCTCGTCTGGGAGAGCACGACCGATCCCGACACCGCAGATTCCGTCGTTCATTACGACGTCTGGCTGGACACGCTTGCGGAATTCAACACCGCCGTGCTGATCGCCGACAGCATCGCCGACACCTCCCTAGCACTTGATAGCCTGTTGGACGATCACACCTACTGGTGGGCAGTGCGAGCGACGGATACGAACACGCCGGGAAGCTGGTCACGCAACAAGGGGCAGTTCAGCGTTTACGTTCCCGAGCCTCCGCAACCGTTCACCCTGGCGGCGCCGGACAGCGGAAGCGAGTTCCCTGACTCAACCCAGTTCCCCCTCGCCTTCCAGTGGAACGCGCCTTACGATCCCGATCCCGGCGATACGGTTTTCTGTCGGCTCGAACTCTCGGCGAACGAAGACTTCAGCGATTCCATGACGTTTGAGGCGGGCCCCGTCAATTCCTTTGCCGTTCCGGTGCTCGAACGGGGGCTCTACTGGTGGCGGGTGCATGCGCAGGACAAGTTCGGTTTCGAGACCTATTCGCTGGATGCTTGGACGATTGATGTCACATTGCCTGTGGCTGAAAATCCCTTCGCATTGCTGCCCGAACGCTATGAGATCACCTCGTTGTACCCGAATCCGTTCAATCCGGTGCTTACCGTCGTCATCGGTTTGCCCGAACCCGCATTCCTTAAAGTCGATGTGTTCAACGTGCTCGGACAGCGTGTGGCGCAGCTGGCGAATGAACGGCGGCAGGCGGGATATCACCGCTTCCAGCTGCGCGGAAGTCACCTTGCCAGCGGGGTTTACCTTGTCCGCGCGACAGTTCCCGGGAAGTTGAACGAGGCGATGCGCGTTGTGCTCCTGAGATAGGTGTGAAACTCTGTTGTGGTTTACGTCTGATGTCTGTGCAGTTCGGCTGAGTCAAAGAACAGGGAACCTATTCATGGAGGGGCTTCCCTGTAACGGCCGGAATTTGAGAGGGCCATCTCAGGGAATGAACAGGGCTCTCCTCTCGCTTGGAGTGTAGGATTTGGTTTTCTATGCAATTACGCTAACTCCGTGGATGAATACCCAGATATCACTTCGTGTTTTCGGTTTTGACTGACCGCGGAAAGAAATCGTAAGCTCTTTGCAACAGACTGAAAGGGTCACGGTCGCAAAGCACGTGTTTCCGTTGGGGGAAAGAGCTGTCTTACCACCACCTTAATTCTTCCTATTCATGCCCTTTCCGCATCCATTCAAATAACACGCGTCTCATTCGTTGACCCGAACACTTAGGGCGCGCAGGCGCGCCACTCTATGCTCTCCTGCGCACGGATCGGGGGGTCAGATGAGCATCTTTCGCAAACGGTTGCCATGGTTAGTAATCCTTCCATTCGTTCTGTTTTTCACAAGTGAAATAGCTGTCGCTCAAATCGGTAACGCGGTATTGTTCAAAAGCAAACCCGCGGATATCGGAAAAACCGCGAAAAAGACACCAACCTTAGGGTTCATCGGAGGTGAGGTTCTCTACGAGAACTATTTTGACCAACCGCCTTTCGACTGGACGGGAATGGTGCCGCAGCATCTGGATGGATGGAAGTGGTACTCCGGTGGGGACTTCAGTACAACGATCCTACCACCCTGTATGAGATTTGAATTTACAGATAATGCAGTACCGGACGAAAAAGCTTTCACATCACCCCCAGTGGACGTCAGTGGACACACCACTGTCATTGTCGCTTACGATGGAGTGTTCAGATACCTGAAGGACAACAGTTCAAACTCGGACTATCTGGTCGTTGAGATCTCACGGGATGGCGGCGCAAGCTGGGAAGAAGTCGAGCGCACGAGGGATCAACTGAATGGTGTATGCTCTGTTTCGACCAATGGAGCCAGCGAGATTCTCGTGCGTTTCCGTTATGATGACTCGGCGGGAGGTTCACAAGCAGTCGATATCAGAATCGATGATTTTCAAGTGGTTGATGTAGAACCACCCAGCGAGCCGGGGAACATGACGGTCTACGAAGTGCATGGCCCCCTGTTTGGAGTGTTCGGACTTGACCATAAAGTAGGCATGCTCATTTCCTCTCAATACCCCTTGAGCGCCGCTTACGTGGAGTATGGTACTTTCGATGGCGAAAATGTGACGGACGTTCAAACCACGAATCTCAATAAGGATTATCAATTTCCCGATAGGTTGATGGGATATATTTCCGGAAGTTACGGCGCACCGGGACTGGATGTTGCCTGGCACCTCGTTGCAGTGGACATCTGGGGCCAACAATTGGTTTGGCCCGCGGGAAGCGGAACGCCGGGAACTGTCATCGCCTCGACGTCGTCCCCGCGAGCCCCCGATTCTCTGAACGCCTCCGCCTATGGATTTCACTTGTTCGAGTTGGATCCGGATTCTTGGAACGAGTTCATGGTACGCGACGGCAATTTCTGGACACCCGACGCACCGTGGTCTTTTAACCCACAGGTGATCCCACCCAATGACCTGTTCAGCCCGCCTCCCGAACGCGAGACGATTCAGCCGGGAATGTGGGATCCCACGCCGATGTTCGGTACGGTGCCCAATGGTCCCTATCCGGACAACGCCGACGGCTACTTGACGCTCAATATGGATATCGTTCCCGGTCCCAATTCCATTTTCGCCTGGTACTACCTGATCGATTGTCAGGCAAGTATTATGGGCGGCACTGACGGCTACAACGTGGAAATCCAGGTGGATGGCGGCAGCTGGAACATTGTCCAGCCGATTGGTGGCTATCCAACCACGGTACTCGCGCTGAATTTTTATGATCCCGGTTTTTCGGGACTCGCTGGTCCCACTGCCTCCGCGATTGACCTGTCGCCCTACGAGGGGCATACGGTGAACCTGCGGTTCCACTTCGCCGGCGACAGCGGAAACGACAGGGATTACTACGGCGTTTCGATCTACCAGATGTTGCTGTCGGGAGTCGATGTGCCCGGCTGGCTGGTGAATGGCTCAGTCACCGATGCGAACTCCGATCCGATCGTTGACGCCCAGGTGGACATCTGGCCGTCGGGAGCGGATTATCAGAATGACCCGCCGGTACTGCGGACTCACACAAACTCCGATGGTACGTACAGATTCTTCCCGCTATCCACGGGGGACTACATCCTCCAGGCTGTTGCACCCGGGCTCGAGCCTTTGGCGTCAACATCCGTGACCGTCACCGATACAGCGGGATCGCAATTCGATTTCCAGCCTGGCACGACAGCGACCGATCACGATTTCGCCGGTCAGGTCGTTGGCGAGGATAGCCTTGCCGGGATCGATGGCGTAACCCTGGGTCTTGAAGGCACCGGGTACGTAACGACAACCGCAGGGGGAGGGGCGTTCGATTTCGGACCGATTCAGGCAGGAACCTACAATTTGCTCGCAAGTTCCAACCCGCCTGGATCCCAGGGGTATCATGACGCACGCTTTGCGGCTCAGGTGATCGGCAATGACATGCCTGCCAGCCCGCAATATGTCCTGCCGGCGATCAAAGCGACGCAGCCGCCAGAACTAACGCCGAAGAGCCATGAAATAGATGTGGTCATCCCGAACCAGACTCAACTGATCGTTGATGGAAACACGCTGACTGTGAATTCGGAAGCCAAGCCGCCGGAACCGAAAACACCGCCCCGAAAAGGTTACCGTGTGCGTCTCGACGGTTACCGCATTCTACCGGAAGTCTTTCCCTCGAGGACGTTCGTAATCAAAGGGCTCGAAAACGGACATGAGTACACGGTCGAAACGGCGGAAGATTTCGGGTATGGCGACGAGTATCTCGTCTGGTCCGATCCCATGCCCGCGACTCCGAATACGCTGATCGCGACGCTGACCAATCCGCCGATAAATTGGGTGGAGATCCGGCCCGATTCAGGAGGGTCGGGATACGACCTCTACCTGGGGGACTATTCGGACGTGAGTGATATCGGCGGGACGTTCAACTATTTTGGAACGGATTACACCTCGCTCCGAGTCTACGGGGACGGTGTCATCTCCTTCGATCCGAGCGCCCAGATCAACTACTTCGCACCACAACTTGGCGATCCCAATCCGCCCAACGCCATTGTCGCGCCCTACTGGACCGACCTGGCGCCGGGGTACAACAGCGGTGAATCGGCCTGGTTCTGGTATGATTCAGGTGGCAACAGGGCCATCATTCAATGGCATGCGCCTCATTACACCCTCGAGGGTCCGGTCAACGATGCAGATTTCGAGGTGATTCTCGATTTCAACGATTACAGCATCACCTTCCAGTACCTGACTACCGAGAGCGGCTGGTCCCCGGACGCGTTGATCGGATTCGAGGATCCGAGCGGTGCGCTGATTGAGCAGGTGAATGCCAGCAACCTAGTCGACGGGTACACCGTTCAACTCGCCTCGCTGCCGCCCGCCTATGGGACGATTTCCGGGCATCTGGAAAACAGCACGGCGGAACCGATTGCGGGAGCCGCGATTGAAGTTGTCGGCCAACGTCCGCAAACCTGGAGCGATGGAAACGGCGACTGGACGATCACGCTCACCGAGGGCGACTATGACCTGGTGATCAACAAGCCCGGCTATGCATCCAATTTTGTCCAGAATGCCACGGTTACAGCGTCCACGGATCTTCCGCTCGGAACGCAGACGATGAACAACGTGAGCGGATCGGTGGATCAGGACTCTCTCGAACTCTCTGTGCCGCTGGAGGAGGCCAGCAGTTTTTCGACGAGCTTCACGTTGACAAACACGGGCGACGCACCGATGCTGGCGCACGCCTGGTGGACGATGCTTCCCGCTTACGAGAATGATGTGGCAATGGGTGGAGGATCGAGTCTCAATCCACCGCCCATCTTGGTAAAGTGGGTGGGCAATGGGGAGTCCAAACGTATCCGGCCGGTGATTCATGACGTGCCCGCGACCGTGCGCGGACCCGTAGCGACGGTGACCGATTTGCTCGAACCGCTTTTCCACTTCAACGCTTCGACTGGGATTGCGCCAACCGTCTATGATCTGTTCGGTGTGGGCGTGACGAACGCGGGGATCATGCTTTCGGAGTACGGGTCGAGCACATCGTTGTATCAATTTTCAAACATCAGTCCCTATGCCTTCCAGTCGAGCGTCCCCTTCCCCGATGGCGTCTTGATGTACAACGGGTTCAGCTTGGACATGCCGAACGACTGCATGGTCAGCGTTGACAGCCAGGGACGGGTCTGGCGTTTCAACAACGATCTAAGCATCCTCGAGCCGATTGGCAATGTGGGATTCGACGCCAACGGCTGCGCCTACAACTGGATGACGAACGAACTCTACGCCTACTACTGGGGTGACTACCTGTCCGGAAATCCGGAGAGGTTCGTTGTCTGTGACCTGAACACCGGGGAGATACGTGATCTGCCGGTGCCTCAGGGTATCGGGGTTGTCTCCGACCTCGCTTTCGTGCCCAACGATCCCGATGGCCTCTATATCTACGCGCTGACCCAGTACGGGGATCAGGTCTCGATCCACCGTTACAACCAACGTCATGGATTCTGGGAGACTGGTGGGAAGCGGGTGATGAATCTGCCCAGCGAATACGACTACGTGGGCGGATTCTACGCCACCCCCTGGTTCAGCATGAATGAATCGGCCAACAAGATGGATTTCGTAACCGAACAGCGGATGGACTACGTCACTACCTATGTCGACGAAGCCGGGTACACCTATGTAGACGGGTGGCGTGGTCCACCGGTGCCTTCGTGGCTGGTAATCGAAGGTCCAACGGATCCGATTGCCCCGGCAGGGAACGGCACCTTCACGGTGACGGTGGATCTGAGCCTTGATACTGCATTTACACCGACGCCCGAAACGGACACCTTCGTCGAGATTCGGCCCACAGCGGAATTTTGGCAGAACCCACCAGTGGTGAAACTCGCGATTCACTGGGGCGCCCTGGGGAGCGGAGAAACGGCCAATGCTATGCCGGAGCGGTACGCTCTCCATCCAGTATATCCGAACCCGTTCAATCCGACGGCGACACTGAAGTATGATCTGCCAGAACCGGCGAGGGTGACCATGACCGTGTACAACGTTCTCGGACGGGAGGTTGCGAAGCTTATCGACGGGGAGATGGAATCGGCGGGTTACCATTCCGTGCACTTCGACGGCGGCCGTCTCGCCGCGGGAGTCTACTTTGTGCGGTTTGAGAGCGAGGCCTATTCGAAGGTGCGGAAGATGGTGCTGTTGAAATAGTGCTGTCCTTTTGCGGAGTAGGGGCCGCGGTGATCTACCCGCGGCCCCTTTGTGTCTCTATCCTGGATCAACATCGGCGGTAAAATCAGCCTTCCGCTTCTTCAAAAGGCGGGAACACCAGCGTGAACTTTGACCCCTTGCCGGAAGTGCTTTCCGCCAGGATGACACCGTTCCACCCCTGCACGATGCTGAAGACCGTCGCCAAGCCCAAGCCAGTGCCGTGGCCTGAGTCTTTTGTCGTGAAGTAGGGTTCGAAAATTCGCTCAAGCGTCTCCGAGTTCATCCCTTTCCCGGTGTCCTCCACAGTCAGCACGGGGCATTCCTTCTTCGCCCGGTCCGCTTTGGGTGCCGAGTTGGGAGGGAGCCTGAGTTCCGTCCTTGTACTAAGACGCAGTTCTCCCCCCTCCGGCATCGCATCCCGAGCGTTGACCGCGAGATTGATGATCACCTGCTCCATCTGCCGTTCATCCGCCAGGATCATCGGGAGCGAAGCGTTGAAGGAAGTGGTCAAGGTGTACTGCCGCCCCAGCAGGTGTTTGAGCAGAGGCAGCAAATCGACGATGAAGCGATCAAGATCCATGGGGCGGGCCTGGACCTTCTCTAGACGGCTGAATGACAGCAACCGCCGTGACAGATCCGCTGCCTTCTCTGTCGTTTGGAGGATTTCTTCCACGCTCTTGAAAGATGGATGAGCGTCATCCAGCTGCTCTTGAATCAACGAAGCGTTCATTGTGATCGCGGTGAGCATATTGTTGAAATCGTGGGCGATGGAACCTGTGAATTGGCCGATGGCTTCCAGTCTCTGGGAATGTTGGAGTTGGGTCTCCAGCAGCTCGCGCTCATGTTGTGCGCTGCGGAGATCGGTAATGTCCTCGAATATGGAGATGATTCCGGTGATTTTCCCTTCCGCGTCGTGCAGCCCGGCGGAAGAAATGATTAGTTCAACGGGAGAGCCGTCTTTTTTTATCCTCGATATCTCGAGCCCGATGAATTCCTCGCCCGATCGGATTTTCGCCAGCGCAGCGCCGAATTCCTCCGCGGGCGACTTCAGCAGCGGACCGAGCACCTGGCCCACCGCTTCCGCCGCTGTCCAACCGAAAACTTTCTCCGCCGTGTGGTTCCACTCGAGGATCAAGCCTTGGGGATCGATCACCACGATCGGGAGCGGCGAGGCGTCGAAGGTGGCCTGGAGCCGCTCAAGCAGTTGGCGCATCTTTTCTTCACGCTCCACCTGTTGGGTGATGTCACGTGCGATGCCCGCTACTGCTGCCGCTTCACCCGCATGGTTGTAAATCGTCCATCCGAGTTGCTCCGTCCAAATCAGCGTACCGTCCTTTCGAATCCAACGCAGGCGAAGGTGAATCTCCGGTTTCGGATCCTCGGCCAATCCACGGTAGAGTGGGAGATCGTCGGGGTACAGGATTTTTTCGATGAGCAGCGGATCGTCATAAAACTCCTGGGGTGTGTATCCGGTTATCTGTGTTGCGGAGGCGCTAACATAGTCGAACCCCGGATCGGGGGAGAGTCGGTAGCGGTAGACGATGTCGAGCGCGTTTTCGGCGAGGAAGTGGTACTGCCGTTCCGTTCGTTCGATTCGGTCTATCTGGCTTCTCAGCAAGGAATAGAGCAGCACCGCCGTAACGAGCACGAAGAGCCACCCCTTGTAGGTCTGAAACACACGGAAGAGAGTGAGGTTGTGATTCGTGGCTAGATCCAAGGCGTAATCGGAGAAGAGAATCCAGAGCGCTCCAATCAACAAGTAGGCTGCTGCGGTCTTGAGAGGAATTCGCTTCATCGGGAGTCTGGCCGTGCTTCGCTCCGTTGCTCGCTGACTAAATGTAAAGAAAATTTAAAATATTAAAGAGGAGGCGATAGACAAAAAAGAAACGTCTCCCGGCCGAGAGACGCTCCCGATGGCCGTCCGGAACGCGTTACGCCTCGACGCCCAGCGCCGGGTTGAGGTCCGCGATCGAAGGGACGATTTCGTCCGGTTCGATTCCCGATCGCGTAACGAAGTCGGCGTCATATTTTCCTGTTTTCACCTGTACCGTCTTCATCCCAAGCCGTTTCGCGCCGAGGATGTCCGCTTCGATGTCATCCCCGACCATCAAGGCGTTCTCGGGGCGTAGACGGTAGCGTGTCAGCAGGCCCCTGAAAAAGCCGGGGGCCGGTTTGCCGACGACATCCGCCTTCTTCCCCGTGGCGTACTCGATCGCCGCCACATAGGGGCCAAGGTCGAGACGGAGTCCCATTTCATCGCGCCAGAAACGGTTTTTCTGCAGAGCGATCAGTTCGCTGCCGGTAAAGGTCAACCGGAAGATCTGGTCAAGGATTTCGGGCGTGAACCCATCTCCCAGGTCACCCATGATTACGGCTCCCGCGCGCTGGGTGGTAATCTTCAACCCTTCGAAATCCTCCAGGATATCATCGGCGACGAACAATGCTGCGCTTGGCCGTTTCATCTGAAGAATCTTCTCGCGGGCGACAATCGCCGGGCAGAGGACGTCATCCTCGTCGAGATGAAAGCCCAGTTTCTGGAGTTCTTCGTGGATTTTGCGGCGCGGTTTTCGGGTGGTGTTGGTCACGTACGAGATTTTAATCCCCAGGGACAGCAACTTGTTCACCGTTGTCGTACCGCCAGGAATCGGCTGGTCACCCAGCATCAGAACGCCGTCAATATCAAGAAATACATGCTGGATACCGCGAATGGTCGCCATGAGGAATTCGGTCCCTTGGTTGGAGGATTCGTGCAGTACTCTTCTCCGGGTCGTTGAATATAGAGTTTTGTCCAATGAATGCAAGGATTTCCGTGAATTCTCCGGGAGTCCGCACCGTCGGGCGGCCGGAGGCCCGCCGTTCACGGTTCGAACAGGCCGGCGCTTGCCCCAATCAGGCCCCGCAACTACCTTTCCGGGGCGCTCCGCAACGATCATTCCACCAGGGAATCACCATGCCGAAACGCCTGTTTCTTATTGACGCCATGGCGCAGATCTACCGCGCTCATTTCGCCATGGCAAGAAGCCCGCTGTTTACCAGCAAAGGCGAAAATGTATCCGCCGTCTTCGGGGTGGCCAATACCCTGCTCGCCCTGATCGACCGCGAAAAACCGGACCTTCTGGCCGCGGTGTATGATACGCGCGAACCCACCTTCCGGCACCACATCTACCCGGAATACAAGGCGACGCGGGAAAAAATGCCCGAGGAGCTGGCGGAGCAACTCCCACGCCTGGATGAAGTCCTGGATGTATTGAAAATAAAGAAGTTGATCCTGCCGGGCTACGAGGCGGACGATCTCATCGGAACGGTGGCAAAACAGGCTTCCACCGGCGATTACGAGGTCTATCTTGTCACCGGCGACAAGGATTACTACCAGCTTGTGCGTGACAATGTCCTGTTCTACAATAATTCCAAGGGTTTGGACAATGTAGCGATCCTCGGACCGGAGCAGGTGAAGGAGGTTTTCGGGGTCTCGCCGCACCAGGTGATCGATGTACTCGCTCTGGCCGGGGACAGCAGCGACAACGTCCCCGGAGTGCCTGGGGTCGGCCCAAAAAAGGCGATCGGCTTTGTCACCGAATACGGCAACGTGGAGGATGTGCTCAACCACGCCAATGACATCGGGGGCAAAACTGGTGAAAACCTGAAGGAATTCCGGGAGCAGGCGATGCTCTCGAAGGACTTGGTCACGATTCGTACTCAAGCGCCGATCGAGTTCAACATCGAAGAACTGACCTACGGTCCCTGGGACGGAGATGAGGTTCGCGATCTGTTCTCCGAGCTGGAATTCCGCAGTCTTTTCAAGTACTTGGACGTCGAGCCGCGAAGGACAGCGGATGAACCCGGCAAGCTGGACTACAAACCGGTCACCACGGTCAATGTGTTGACCAAGCTCGTTCGGGAGCTGAAGAAGTCGAAACGGTTCGCGGTGGACACCGAGACCACGAGCACCGATCCCGTTCGTGCACAGCTCGTCGGGATCTCGGTGTCGGTCAAGGCGGGGGAGGCTCGTTATATCCCGGTCAACTACTTTCAGTTCGAGGGGGAGCCCGCGCCGCCGTCTGACGGCCGTTCCCTATCTGAATTGGATGACGCCGCCCGCAGAATTGTGGAGATGGTGAAGCCCGCGTTGGAGGGAGGGCCGGGAAAGATCGCGCAGCACGCCAAGTATGATTTCCTGATTCTCGAGCGCTACGGCGTCAATGTGCATCCCCTCGTTTTCGACCCGATGCTCGCCGACTACCTGCTGAATCCCGCACAACGCGGACATGGCCTCGACCAGCTCGCGATGAACTATCTCAAGCTGCAGAAAATCGAGACGAAGGAACTGATCGGCACCGGCAAGGGACAGATCACGATGGACCGTGTCCCGCTCAAGCAGATCACGCAGTACGCGTGTGAGGATGCCGACGTCACTTTGCGCCTTGTCGATGAGATCGAGCCCAGGATCGAGAGCGAGAACCTCGTGGATCTGCTTCGTGAAGTTGAGCTGCCGCTGGAATACGTGCTGATGCGCATGGAGGCGCGCGGCGTCCGCCTCGACACGGATTTTCTCGCGGAGATGAGCGTTGATCTGCGCACACGAATGGATGAGCTCGAAGCGGAGTGCCACAAGCTCGCGGGACAGGAATTCAACCTGAACAGCCCCAGCCAGCTAAGCACAATTCTTTTCGAGAAGATGCACCTGCCGACGAAAATGTCGCGCAAGCTGAAGTCCGGGGGCTGGTCCACGGACCAGTCGGTGCTCGAACGTCTCGCGCCGCTTGACCCGTTGCCGAAAAGCATCCTCGAGCACCGGGCGCTCGCCAAGCTGTCCGGAACCTACGTGGACGCTCTGCCACAGCTTGTCAACCCGGACACCGGACGGCTGCACACCAGCTACCACCAGACAGTCGCCAGCACCGGCCGCCTCTCCTCCTCGGACCCGAACCTGCAGAACATCCCGATCCGCACCGAACTCGGCGCGGAGATCCGCAAGGCGTTTGTCGCGGACAAGGGGCACACCCTGCTCTCGGCGGACTACAGCCAGGTCGAGCTGCGGATGATGGCCCACCTATCGGGCGACAAGGCGCTGATCGATGCGTTCAAGCGTGGGGAGGACATTCACGCCGCGACCGCCGCCGAGATTTTCAACGTGCCTATCGAGATGGTCTCCAAGGAGCAGCGGAGCGCGTCAAAGGCGGTCAACTTCGGCGTGCTCTTCGGGATGCGGGAGTACGGCCTCTCCAGCCGCATGGGGATCGGTTTGGACAAGGCGCGGGAGTTCATCGACGGTTACTTCGCCGCGTTTCCCAAGGTGAAGCGGTTCATCGATGAACTGCTGGAGGGTGCACACAAGGAAGGTGTTGTCAGGACGATCCTCGGCCGTCGGCGCCCGATGCCCGAGCTGAAGCAGTCGAACCAGAACGTCGTCCAGCAGGGGGAGCGGATTGCGATCGCCACGGCCGTCCAGGGGAGCGCGGCGGACCTGATCAAGGTGGCGATGATCCGGCTCGACCG
>Ga0315555_1002091_pt1 | contig 14244 bp, 10 predicted proteins | sample SalMarSW160380MG_FD_202113 | JGI IMG/M metagenome (GOLD analysis project Ga0315555, IMG submission 202113) | Salt marsh sediment microbial communities from the Plum Island Ecosystem LTER, Massachusetts, United States - Salt Marsh Sediment SW1603-80 ... | reverse complement strand
ATTACACCATGCCGCTCCCAGACGCGGATGGTCTCGGGGTGGACATTGAGTAACTCCGAGACAACACCTATCGGAAATACCGGCAAGTTCTTCATGCTACCTCAATCTTTGGTGGAGCCGGGGGGATTCGAACCCCCTACCTTTTGACTGCCAGTCAAACGTTCTCCCAAGTGAACTACGGCCCCGTAAAGACCTTTAACTCAACCATAATGCTCCGCCGCCCTCCTGCCGGTTGATTTACCTCTCTGCCGGAGGTAGGTGGTGCTGTCCTTCTGCCAGACCCAGAGGTGGTGGTCGGGGACAAGCCAGCCGGCGAAAGACTGCCGCGAGGGATAGACAATATAAACCGCCTCGGCGACCCGGTTGAGTTCGGCCAGGGCCTGGCTGGCGGCATCTACGGTGGGCAGGTGCTCCAGCAGGTGGCTGGCGAAAGCGGCCCCGAAGCACTTATCGGCAAAGGGTATATGAGTAACGCTGGCCACTACCGCACTGGGGTGGCCGTCAAAGGCGCGGCGGTCTATATCAAGGCAGACATCACCGTTGCCATGAGCCGGTTTGTTCAAGCGGCGGCGGGTGCGGGTAACACCCCAGGGGCCGCCGGCCACCAGCAGGGGCTTGCCTTCCCTGAGGGCACGGGCAGAGGCGGCCTTGTACTGCCGGCCTTTAAACTGGTTTTCGATTACCCAGACCACCAGCTGCCAGACACCTATCCCGATGGCTACTATGGCTAAGACAATTAACCAGAGATGCTCCATAATTTTTTATTATACTCCCAAGAAGTGAAATAGTGAAGCCAGCCCGAAATAACCACAATAGGCGATGAATAAGCTCTTGACCAGATTGCCCAGCAGGGAGAAAACGAAGAATTTCAGCGGCGGGTAGCGCAGGGCGGCGATGGCCAGGGTCATCGGCAAATGGACGGGATTGAAGAGAGCCGACATAATAAAGACCGCCCAGGAACCGTGCCGCTGCGCCCAGCCGAGGGCCCTATTATAGTGTCTATTATCAATATTAACCGTAAATTTATGGTAGAGACGGCTGCCGCTGTAGCCGACCAGGAAGGTGAGCAGCTGGCCCAGACTGGCGCCAACGGCGGAGAGCAGGCCCACCCACAGCGGGGCCAAGGCCCCCCAGGACGGGGCCAGCAACGAGGGCACGGTGAAGACCAGCAGCCAGTAGGGGAAGGGGGTGGCAATAAAGTTGACCACGCTGCCGGCAATGAAGGCGAAGATGAAGACACCCAGCAGACCGTACTTCTCGATATGAACTACGCTCATCAGGGCGTCTTTGTAATAGACCACCACCACACACAAAGCGACGGTAACCACCACGGTGAGGGCACCGATAATAATCCCCTTTTTGGGCAGGCGCCGCCGCTCAACCTGCTGGCTCATGCCTTAAAGTCCATTTCGCTCACCTTATAATTTCATAGTTTATCACAACTGATGAATCGGGCGCTATTTAAGCCGCCCCGGCCACCCCGGCCTTCCCGGCTTTCTTAGCTGCTTTAGCCGTCTGGCTGGTAAAAGTCAGGCCTTCCTTGCCCAGATCAACCTTGACCGTATCGTCCTCGGCCAGTTCGCCGCTCAAGATTTTAGCCGACAGCGGGTTCTCCACGTAGCGTTCTATAGCCCGCCGCAACGGCCGGGCGCCGTAGACCGGGTCGTAGCCTTCCCTGGCCAGCCAGGACTTGGCCTCCTCGGTAAGCTCAATATTGATCTTGCGGTCGGCCAGGCGCTCCTGAAGGTCCTTAACCAGCAGGTCGACAATCTGGCGGAGTTGCGCCTCGGTGAGCTGGTGGAAGACGATTATCTCGTCGATGCGGTTGATGAACTCGGGGCGGAAGGTCTTTTTCATCTCCGCCAGCACCCGCTCCTTCATGGCTTCGTAGTCCAGCTTTTCGGCTTTAGTTTCCTTGGCGGCGGCAAAGCCCAGGCTCATCTGGCGGCGGATTAGCTCGGCGCCAACGTTACTTGTCATGATGACCACCGTATTTTTAAAGTCCACCGTCCGTCCGTGGCCATCGGTCAGCCGCCCGTCGTCAAGTATCTGAAGTAAGCTGTTAAAGACCTCGGGGTGCGCCTTCTCAATCTCGTCGAGGAGAATCACCCGATAGGGGCGGCGCCGCACCGCCTCGGTAAGCTGGCCGCCCTCGTCATAGCCGACATAGCCCGGCGGGGCGCCGATAAGGCGGGACACGGTGTGCCTTTCTTGATATTCCGACATGTCCAGCCGCACCATGGCGTTCTCGTCGTCAAACAAAAAGCGGGCCAGAGTCCGCACCAGCTCGGTCTTGCCCACCCCGGTGGGGCCGAGGAAGATAAAGCTGCCGATGGGCCGTCTGGGGTCCTTAAGCCCGGCCCGGCTGCGCCTTATTGCCTCGGAGACGGCGGTGACCGCCTCCTCCTGGTTGACCAGGCGCTCGTGAATGCGCTCCTCCATGTGTAAGAGCTTTTCGGCCTCGCCCTCCATCATCTGGGAGACGGGGATGCCGGTCCATTTAGATATAAGCTGGGCGATGTCCTCTTCGTCGACTACCTCGTCAATCTTCTCCTCTTCAAGCCACTTGGCCTTGGCCTGGTTATACTCGTCTTCGGCGCGCAGGCGCTCGGCTTTAAGCTGGGCCACCCGCTCGTAGTCCTGCCGCTGCGAGGCGGCCTCTTCCTCGTTGGTCAGCTCTTTTACCTTCTGCTCTAAAGATTTAACTTCAGGCGGGGCGCTCTCGGTATCGATGCGCAGCTTCGAGGCGGCCTCGTCGATAAGGTCGATGGCCTTATCCGGCAGCTGCCGGTCCGAGATATAGCGCTGGCTTAAGCGCGCCGCCGCCTCCAGAGCCTCATCGGTAATCTTGACCTTGTGGTGCGCCTCGTAGCGGGGGCGGAGACCCTTAAGCATCTCTATGGTGGCCTCAACCGTAGGTTCGCTTAAGAAAACCGGCTGGAGACGCCGCTCCAGCGCCTTGTCCTTTTCGATGAACTTGCGGTATTCGTCCAGAGTGGTGGCACCGATACACTGCAGCTCGCCGTGAGCTAAGGCCGGCTTGAGCATGTTGCCGGCGTCAATAGACCCCTCGGCGGCCCCGGCGCCGACCACAGTATGGATTTCATCAATAAATAGTATTACTTCACCCTTAGCCTGCCGCACCTCGTCCATGACCGCTTTAAGCCTTTCTTCGAACTCGCCGCGGAACTTGCTGCCGGCGACCAGGGCTCCCATGTCCAGGGCCACCACCTTGCGGCCTTTGAGGGAATCGGGAACGTCATCGGCGGCAATCTTCTGGGCCAGCCCCTCGGCGATGGCGGTTTTACCGACGCCGGCCTCGCCGACAATGACCGGATTGTTCTTGGTGCGCCGGGTGAGCACCTGCATCACCCGCTTGATTTCGTCTTCGCGGCCGATAACCGGGTCGAGTTTGCCCTTGCGGGCCATCTCGGTCAGGTCGCGGCCGTACTTCTCCAGTGAGCGGTACTTGCTCTCCGCCCTGGCGTCGGTGACGCGGTGGCCGCCCCTGAGCTTCTGCAGGGCGGAATAGACCTTCTCCTGGTCAACACCATTGCGTTTTAAGATAGCCGCCGCTTCGCCTTTCGGTTCGCCGGCGATGGCGATGAGCAAATGCTCGGTGCCGATGAACTCGTCCTTGAGCCTATCGGCCTCCTCGCCGGTGGTCTTTATCAGGTTGGCGATGCGGGGGGTGGCGTAGAGCTGCCCGGTATCGTAGGTCACCCGGGGCGTCCTCTCCAGGGCGGCGGCGATATCGGGCTTGACCGACTCGACGTCGACTTTAAGCTCCCGCAGGATGTCGCCGACCAGTCCGCGCTCCTGCTGGAGTAACGCCAGCAAAATATGCTCCACATCCCACTGGCTGTGGTGGTACTGACGAACCAGCTCTTGGGAGGCGGCTAAAGCCTCCTGAGCCTGTTCGGTAAATCTTTCCTGTTTCATAGTCTTCTTGAACTCCCTTCAGGATTTAATTATCGCCCTTCATCCACCCCGACAACCGCTTAAGTCTCCTCTTCCTTTACCCGGTCCAGCTCATCCTCAAGCTCCTGCACCTGCCCCTGAAGCTCCAGCACCCGCTGCATCATCCGCATGATAACCTCGACCCCGGCCAGATTGACCCCCAGGTCGTCCATCAGCGTCTTCACCCGCCTCAGCTGGGCGATGTCACCCTCCGAATAGAGCCGGATATTGCCCCGCGAGCGGGAAGGCTCAACGATGCCGATTTTCTCATAGTAGCGCAGGGTGTGCGTCCTTACCCCGACCATACGGGCGGCGATGCTTATCACGTAGCGGGGTTCTTTTTCGTCTAAATCATCCATAAATAACCTCCCCTAAGCCGGCCTAAGCTCGCCGAGTTGTTTAAATAATTCCTTCTCCCTGGCCGTGAGCTTGGTGGGCAGCACCACCCTGACCTTGGCCATCAGGTCGCCGCTTGACTTGTTGCCCAGGTGGGGCATGCCCTGCCCGGCCAGTCGAAAAGTGCGGCCGTTCTGGGTCTCGGCGGGAATCTTGAGGGCCACCTTGCCCTTGAGGGTGGGTACCTGCGCCTCGCCGCCGAGCATGGCCACCACCAGCGGCACCGAAACCCCGACCAGAAGGTCGTCGCCGCGGCGCTCGAAGGTGGGGTGGGGCTTGACGGTAACTCTTAAATAAAGGTCGCCGCCCCGGGCGCCCTTGCCGGCCAGCCTGACGCGAGAGCCGGTCCTGACCCCGGCCGGGACCTTGACCTCAAGGCGCTTGCCGTCGGCGAAGCTGAGGGTGCGGGTGGTGCCTCTATAAGCTTCCTCCAGGGTCACCTCCACCGGGTGCTCCAGGCTCTGGGCCCGCCTGGGCTGGGCCTGTCCGCGGCCGGTGCCGAAGCCCCTGAGCAGGTCGTCAAAGAGGCTGCCGAAATCGCCCTCGCTATAGAAAACCCGGGGGCCACCCTGGCCGAAATCCCGGCTCGAAGCCTGCTGCCGCTGCGCCTGCTCGAACTGTTCGGCGTGCTGCCACTGGTCGCCGTACTTATCGTACTTCTTGCGGTCCTCTTTATCGGAGAGGACTTCGTAAGCCTCGTTTATCTGCTTGAACCTTTCCTCGGCCGATTTATCGCCGGGATTGACATCGGGGTGATACTGGCGCGCCAGCTTGCGGTAAGCCTGTTTGATATCGCGCTCGCCGGCCTTGCGGTCAACCCCTAATATCTTATAGTAATCCTTGCCTGCCATCTCGATACACCTACAGGGGCATTATAAACCATATTAAGAGATTTGTCAACAATTTACGAGGTAAGTTAACAAATTGGTATAAAGGTGCTGGGGGTGGAGCCTTAGCTTTTTACCGCCTGGACAAAGATATCCAGGAACTGCTGCAGGATGCGGGCGGTGGCTCCCCAGATGACATCGCCCCGGTAGTGATAGAAGTAAGCGGTGACCTCTCTGCCTTCGATGACCTCGGTCTTATGATGCCAGGATTCTTCGTCCAGCAGCGACGAAACGGGGGCTTCGATTATCTCGTCGGTCTCCCAGCCGTCCACCTTAAAATCGTAGGGCCAGGGGACGACGCCGACGAAGGGGGAGACGATATAGTCGGAGACTAAAGTAACCGTGTCGTCCAGCTCCCCCAATATCTTAACCTTATCCGGGGCCAGGCCTATTTCCTCAGTGCTCTCCCGCAGGGCGGTCTTGAGCAGGCTTTCGCCGCCCTCACGAGCGCCGCCGGGGAAGGATATCTGCCGCTTGTGCGTCTTGACATTCTCCGTCCGCCGGGTGAACAGTATATGTATCTCCCCTTCTTTATAGTAGATGGGCAGCAGCACCGCCGAGGGCGCCAGCTCATCATCGGTGATGCGCTTTTTGGGGCGGCGGGAAAGCAGTTCCTTGAGCTTTTCGTCTATGGTCATACGATTTAATAATAGCACCGCTTGTGAGATTAAGACAAACTAGGTGGGGCAAAAAGGGCTTTAGCCCTTCCACAAGGGCGGCGGGCGGGAAAAGATATAAACGGGGGTGGGGTAAAAATTCAAGTTCAAGCTATTGACAAGAGGTAGTTCCGTCATTATAATATTAAGAAACCCCCACTTCTTGGCGAGATTGCTTCTATTGAATTCCTAGATTTGGTTTCCCCATGTCAAAGTACATCTTTGTGACCGGTGGTGTAGTTAGTTCCGTTGGCAAAGGTATCACCGTCGCCTCTATTGGCACTATCCTCAAGAGCCGGCAGATATCGGTAACGGCGCAGAAGCTGGACCCTTATCTTAATGTCGACCCGGGAACGATGTCACCCTACCAGCACGGCGAGGTCTTCGTCACCCAGGACGGCGCCGAGACCGACCTCGACCTGGGCAACTACGAACGCTTTATCGACGTCAACCTGACCACCGAGTCCAGCGTTACCTCGGGACAGATTTACAGCGAGGTTATCGCCAAGGAGCGGCGGGGGGACTTCCTGGGGGGAACCATACAGGTGGTGCCCCACGTTACCTCCGAGATAAAAGACCGCTTCAAGCGGCTGGCCGAGAAATCAAAGGCCGACGTGGTTATCATCGAGGTGGGGGGCACCGTGGGCGATATCGAGGGGCTGCCCTTCCTGGAGGCCGCCCGGCAGATGAGAAACGAGGTGGGGCGGGATAATATACTCTACGTCCACGTCACCCTGCTCCCCTACCTCAATTCCACCAAAGAGCTGAAGACCAAGCCCACCCAGCACAGCGTCAACGAGCTGAGGCGCATCGGCATCCAGCCCGATATTATAGCCTGCCGCAGCGACTACCCCATCTCGGAAGAGATAAGGAACAAGATATCCCTCTTCTGCGACGTGGAACGGAAGGCGGTCATCCCCCTGACCACGGTATCGACCATCTACGAGGTGCCGCTGGTGCTGGAGGAGGAGGGGCTGGGACAATTAATCGTGGACAAGATGAAACTAAAGCCCCGGCCGCCGGACTTAAGCCAGTGGCAGGAGCTGGTTAATCTTATCAAGACGCCGCGCGAGCCGGTGAAAATCGCCCTGGTGGGCAAATACGTGGAGCTGCAGGACGCTTATTTTTCGGTGCGGGAGGCGCTGCAGCACGCCATCCTGCACCACGGGCGGGACCTTGAGCTTATCTGGGTGCCTTCGGAGACGCTGGAAAACAGCGGGGACGTTTCGGTGCTGCGCTCGGTGCAGGGTATTATCGTGCCCGGCGGCTTCGGCATCAGGGGCATCGAGGGCATGGTCAGGGCGGCTACTTATGCCAGAGAGAATAAGATACCCTATCTGGGGCTGTGCCTGGGGATGCACGTCATGGTCATCGAGTTCAGCCGCTACGCTTTAGGCTCGAACGAGGCCAACTCCACCGAGTTTAACGCCGATACCCGCTACCCCGTCATCGACTTTCTCCCCGACCAGAAGGGCCAGAAAATCAAGGGGGGCACCATGCGCCTGGGCAACTACCCCTGTGAACTGGTTAACGGCAGCCGGGCGGCTCAAGCCTACGGGCAGAGCCCGATATATGAGCGCCACCGGCACCGCTATGAATTTAACAATGAATACCGCCAGCGGCTGGAGAAGGCGGGGATGGTCTACAGCGGGCTTTCCCCCGACGGGCGGCTGGTTGAGGTCTGCGAGATAGCCGACCACCCCTGGATGCTGGCCAGCCAGTTCCACCCCGAATTTACCTCCCGCCCCGGCCACCCCAATCCCCTATTCCGTGATTTTATCGGCGCCGCCAAGAACGTCTTAAGGGAAGGGGCCCAACCACCCCTGCCCCTTTCCTCCAATTTATAAGAACCGCGCTCCTCAAAGGAGGCATGAACGATGAGCACCACCAAAAAAATAGTAATCTCCTGTCTGCTAATTATAGCCCTGATCGCTATTCCCCTGACCGGCTGCCCCAAGCCGGCGGCGCCGTCAATCGACAAGTGGGGCGCTATCGATATACTGGTGAGCGATATAATACCCCCGGCCGCTGACGACGCCAGAATTTCGGCCTTCATGCCCTCCGAGATGCTGGAGAAGGGCGATGTCGTCACCTCGGAGGACGGCACCGGCTACTCGATAGACAAAAACACCTGGTTTATTTTCATCGATGACAACCCGCAGGCCTTCTATGCCCACGCCACCCGCTACGTCTTCATCGACGCCAAAACCGGCAGCTATGATATCTCCGACGAAAGCTGGCCGCCCCTCATCAATAACTTCTCGATGTGGGATACCGCCGGCGTGGGGCGGGGACACCTCATTGAGCTCTGGTCGGTACTGGGCTTTCCCGGGCCTATAGCCGGCAGCGCCAGCACCGCCCCCAGCGCTGACTACGGGGACGCCCCCGACGGGCAGGACGCCTACAACGGGGTCACGGGGCGCTACCCCACCCTGTTTAACACCACCAACAGCCAGTTCGGCCGACCCGGCGGGCATACCCTAAATGTGGGCCAGGAGACGCTCGGCTTTAACGTCAGCGCCGAGGTGGACGCCACCGACCCCAACGACCCCGACGGGGTGCCCAATTTAGTTGATTCCGACAGCGACGAGAGAATCTATATCATCATGGAGCAGAGCCAGGCCAGGCTGGCCTTCACCGTGGCCGTCAGCGCCGGCGCTCCCGACATGACCCGCTACGCCAACGCCCTGATTGACTTCGACCACAGCGGGAAATGGAGTAGCGGCGCCGCCGGGGCGGAGTGGGTCACCGTCAACCTGGCGGTAGATGTCGACCCCGGAAGCTCGGATACGATAATGACCCCTCTCTTCGCCTGGGGCAACCAGACCCCGCCGGTCTGGGCGGTATGGATGAGACTGGCCCTGACCCGGGCTGAAATTGAGGAAAGCCAGTTCGCCAACGTGGGCGGCTGGGACGGCAGCGGCCGGTTTGAATACGGCGAAATCGAGGACTACTGCGGTTTCCTGACCGATAACCCGCCGCCACCACCACCACCGCCACCGCCGCCACCACCACCACCCAACGGCAACGGCAATGGCAACGGGGGACCGCCGCCACCTCCGGGACCGGCCAAAGGCCCCTGCGGCTACGATATAAACTATTACGTGCTTATTATTAACTGCGGCGACTGCGCCAAACATATGGCCCAGGGGACACCCATCGCCCAGTCCGCCGCCAGCACCATGACCGGCACTGCCCAGAGCCAGGGCTATACCTCGGCGGGCAATCTCGGCCCCGGCAAATCCGGCGGCAGCCAGACCAATAAGGCTAACATCGGCCAGGCCTTTGACAACCTGGCCGGCAGCGTCAAGTGCGGCGACTATGTCCTGATATATATCTGCGGCCACGGCTATTCAAACACACAGCTCCCAGGGGGGGGTATCCAGATATACAACAGCTCGGGAGGCAAAACCAATGAGATGCTCAAGCCCTCCGACCTGGCTAACCTCCTGGGTAAAATACCCCCCTGCCCGGATGAAGACTGCGAAACCCCGGGGAAATGCTGCCACGTTAGCGTTATCATCGAGTCCTGCTACGCCGGCAATTTCAACCTGCCCGGAGTGACCGGACAGGGGAGGGCGGTGGTGGGCACATCGACCAACACTCCCTCCCAGGGGGTCTATCCCGGGGGCGGTGTCTATACCGCCGGCCTGGCTAAAGACATGAAAGACCCCAGTGCCGATAAGACCAACCCGCCCGACGGCGTCGACCCCATGGAAGCCAATGTATCGGCCAATGAGGCGGTGTCCAAGAACAATAAGCAGTCCGGCAAGAGCCAGCAGCCCTGGAACGATAGCCAGTGGTGCGACTGTAAGTGCCCCTGCAAGCCGGGCATAGACGTGGAGAAATGGGTCTGGGACGAGATGGCCGAAGATTGGGTGGACGAGATTACCGTCTGGCCCGACGAGCCGGTTACCTTTAGACTGGATATTTTAAGCAGCGGCAAGTGCCGCGATATAGTTGAACTGGAGATAGTGGACACCGTGCCCGACTGCCTGGAGTACGCTGGGGAGGCGGTGCTCTACGTCGGCGACCAGGCTTACGACCGGGAACCCGGCCACATCAGCCAGGGTGACGGGGGGCTGGAGCTGAGCTGGAACCTGCTGGAGATAGAGGCCCTGGCGCCGGGAGAAAGCGTAGCTATTGAATATGAGGCCATCGCCGAGGGGCTGGGGGAAAATGAAAATACAGTTTACGCCAGCGCCCACTGCGGCTACGACTACAGCGTTGTCGTTGACGACCAGGACTCGGCCAGCGTCTGGGTGACTATGCCGCAGGCCCAGGACGTGCTGCAGATTTTCCTGGAAGGCTATTCCAGCTGCTACTATGTCGATGAGCCTGACAAGGAATGTCAGTACTGCGAAGTCACCATCCACTTCTACGCCCGTGACCTCACCGGCGGCAGGCTGCCGGTCACCAACCTGGCGTTGAATGTGAACGGAGAGCCGCGGTACAGCCTCGAAAGTATATCCCAGGAGTCCATCGAGGATACGATAGTGATGGAGGCCGGCTGCGGGCAGGACATCCATGTCGAGCTGATGGCCACCAACTCGCTCGGCCTGGAAGCCTACTTAAGCAAGACCGGCAACACTACCGAGGGTGCATTAAAATAAGAGGTTACTGAAATGGAAATCTTTCTGGATACAGCTAATGTTGAAGAGATAAGGCAGGGGGCCAAACTGGGGGTGGTCAGCGGGGTGACCACCAACCCCAGCCTGATGGCCAGAGAAGGCACCGCCGACTATGAGGCGGTGGTCAAGGAAATCTGCACTATTATCCCCGGGCCGGTATCGGCCGAGGTGGTGGCGGAGGGGGTGCCGGCGATGATTGAGGAGGCCGGAAAAATCGCCGCCTGGGCGCCCAATGTGGTCATTAAAATCCCGGCCACCGCCGAGGGGCTGGAGGTGACCTCAGCCCTGGCCAAAGAGAAGATAAAGGTCAACTTTACCCTGTGCTTCTCGCTGAACCAGGCCCTGCTCGGCGCCCTGGCCGGGGCTGCCTTCGTCAGCCCCTTCGTCGGCCGGCTGGACGACGCCGGCCACGACGGCATGGAACTGGTGGAGGATATCGTCGATACCTTTGAGTACTACCAGCTGCCGACCAAGGTGATTGCCGCCAGCATCCGCCACCCCCAACACTGCCTGGCGGCGGCTAAGGCGGGGGCTGACATCGCCACCGTTCCCTATAAAGTGCTGACGCAGATGATTCAACACCCGCTGACCGATGTCGGTGTCGCCCGCTTCGCCAGCGACTGGCGGGGTATATCAAAGAGAAAGGAAGAATAGCTATGGAGGGTGGAGGTTACAACAGCATGAACATCACCGAACTGGAAACTAAAAGCAGGGAGGAACTGCTGGAGCTGGCCAAGGATATGAATCTCAGCGCCTATACCGGACTCAAGAAGCAGGAGCTGGTCATGCGCCTGCTTCAGGCCAACGCCGAGAGCCAGGGCTATATCTTCTGCGGCGGTATCCTGGAGATTACCGCCGAGGGCTACGGCTTCTTGAGACAGGGCAGCCTGCTGCCCAGCTCGGGGGATGTATACGTTTCTCAATCCCAAATCCGCCGCTTCGGCCTGCGCACCGGCGACGTCGTCGCCGGCCAGGGCCGGCCGCCCAAAAACGGCGAGAAATACTACGGGCTGGTGAGGGTGGAGGCGATTAACGATATCAACCCCGAGATGGCCAAGAAACGCCCCTCTTTCGGGGCACTGACGCCCACCTTCCCCGATAAACTAATCAACCTGGAGACAAGCCCCGAGAACCTGTCCACCCGACTTATAAATCTCATCGCCCCCATCGGCCGGGGGCAGCGGGGCCTGATTGTATCGCCGCCCAAAGCTGGTAAGACCGTCCTGCTTAAGTCTATCGCCAACGCCATCGCCACCAACTATAACGATATCGATATCATGGTCTGCCTCATCGGCGAGCGGCCGGAGGAGGTCACCGACATGAGGCGGTCGGTGAAGGGGGAGGTGATAGCGGCTACCTTCGACGAGCCGGTGGAGAACCATACCCGCGTCGCCGAGCTGGCGCTGGAGAAGGCCAAGCGGATGGTGGAGACGGGCCGGGATGTGGTTATCCTCCTCGACGGTATTACCCGCCTCACCCGCTCCTATAACCTGTCCATGCCTCCCAGCGGCCGAACCTTATCCGGCGGTATCGACCCGGCCGCCCTTCACCCCTCCAAGCGCTTCTTCGGGGCCGCCCGCAACATGGATGAGGGCGGCAGCCTGACCATCATCGCCACCTGCCTTATCGACACCGGCAGCCGTATGGACGAGCTTATCTACGAGGAGTTCAAGGGAACCGGCAACATGGAGCTCCACCTGGACCGCCGGCTGGCGGAACGCCACGTCTTCCCGGCCATGGATATACAGCGCAGCAGCACCCGGCGCGAGGAGTTGCTGCTGGGCGAGGAGACCGCGGAGCAGGTGCGGCTCTTGCGGCGTATGGTGTCCATGATTGCCTCCGACGCCGTCAACTTCGCCGAGACTACCGAGCGGGTGCTTGACCGCATGCGCCGGACCAAGTCCAACGCCGAGTTCCTGGCTACCCTGACCAAAGAGGTCTAGGGGGTTTCTAGTAGGGAGTCTAAGAGGGGCTTAATGCCCCTCTTTTCTCTTGCCCACTTCGGGGTGCTGATAGATACAGAAAGGGGGGCTTGACAAACGGCGAACTTGTGATATAGTAGTTAGCGAGCGTTCACAGCCACGCTATGGGTTTGTTGTGGCAAAAAATAGTTTAATTTAAGATAAAGGGGGTGATGCCATGACAAGAGCCCGAGGGCGTTTCAGGCCCGAGGGGAGATAAATGTAACCTGCAAACACAACAATAACCCTGTCTCCATAGAAGGGGAATTTGCCCTTTTGTGGAGAACAACATAAGGAGGATAAAACAAAGGTCGATGAAAACTAAACTTTATAAGATTTTGGGCGTAGCCCTGACGCTGGTGCTACTGGCCAGCCTGACGGTTGGCCTGGTAACAGTCCCGGCCGGAGCGGCCACCAGCAACCTCAAGTTTACCAAGCTGGAACTGCCCCAGGTCGAGGAGTGGACTAACGCCGCCGATTTCGCCAACCCGACCGAGGGCGATTTCTGGGCGACGCCGGGGATTTCCCTGGGCCCGATAGCCCAGTCCCCCGACAGCGGTGTGCTGTTCGCGGCGGTAGCCCCTGGCTACTACCCTGGCGCCAGCTGGTTCCATGTGCTGAAATCAGTTGACGGCGGCAAGACCTGGGTAACAACCGACTTCAACAATGTGTCCCCAGGCGCCGACCCCATAGTGGACATGGTGGCTTCGCCAATTTACGACGATGACAGTACCATCGTTGTTGCCACCATGACCAGCGTCTACATATCGGATGACGCCGGCAAGACCTTCGTCCTGGCCGCAACAGGCTTTGGTGGCCCTATTACCGACCTGGATGTAGCCCTTGACGAGGACGAAGACCTGACACTAATGGTCAGCACTCTGGGCGGCGATGTCTGGGTGCAGAAAGGGCTGCTGCCATTTAAAGCGCAGCAAGTTGGCGCTTCTGCGCTGGCGTGTGCCTTCCTGCCCACCTTCGGCATCGACGGCGACATCGGCATCTGCGCCGTGGTCACCACCGGTGCCACTACCACGATGAGGTTCTCCTTTGGAGATACCAGTAATCCTGTGCCCGCCGACTGGGGAGCCGGCATTGCCGACGCCCCCTTCAAAGACGCCGAAGGCATTGATTTCGGTTCGTCTTACGCCAGGATTGCCTTCCCCGACGACTTTGACGCCTTCGGCGTGGGCAACAATGTCTGCTTCGTGGGCATAGCCACCCACCTTGACGCCTATCAATGGTACTCCGACATCAGTCTACCCCCCACCGATGGTTCCGACGTCTACAGGGTAACGTGCAAGGAGGCGGGAACCTCCTCGGCGAAAGACCTGGACGTGAGGGGGGTGGAAACCACCCTGCTGCCGACAGCGACCCCGATTACAAGCATCGATGTCTGCGGTGATGCCGAGGCGGCCACCATACTGGTGGGCACCGACAACCTCAACCTGATGGATACGCCGACGGCGTGGTTCGTCTACATCAGCGAGGACAGCGGGGATAGCTGGGCACCGGCGACTAAGCAGCCCACCGGCGGAACCCGCTGGCACTGGACTGGGGGTGCTTGGGCATTCCCTACCGCCGCTGACAACCTGGCGTTCCTGCACGGCATGACCCGGGTAATGATGGCCGATGACTTCTGCAACGGCGGCACTGCCTACGCTTCAACCATGGGCATGTTCACCGACGCCTTCCAGCGCTCCTCCGACGGCGGCGACTCCTGGAACCAGATAAGCATAATCGACTACGGCCTTAA
>Ga0315555_1002086_pt1 | contig 14265 bp, 12 predicted proteins | sample SalMarSW160380MG_FD_202113 | JGI IMG/M metagenome (GOLD analysis project Ga0315555, IMG submission 202113) | Salt marsh sediment microbial communities from the Plum Island Ecosystem LTER, Massachusetts, United States - Salt Marsh Sediment SW1603-80 ... | reverse complement strand
CTCCACGCTGCAAAGGCGACAAGCGCCGTAGTCTGAGAGCTCTTTGTGATGGCATAGGGTGGGAATAAAGATGCCGACGCTCTGGGCTGCTTGAAGCAGGGTCATTCCCTCCCACGCTTCGACCGCTTGGCCGTTGATAGTCAGTTCAACTTGTTGGGCTGCTTCGACAGCGGGCGCGACCGGCTGAGCGGCACTCTCCAGTCTCTGGTCCCCTACAGCCCCCCTCGTCTGTCTGCTGCTGGTATCCTGTCCTTTTCTCTCTTCCGTTGACATTGCTCAGCCTCCCTACCTTACTTTTATACCGCCTGCGGCAACTTCGGGGATTTCCACTCCAGAGAGCTTGCTCACCGCGCTAAACCGTGGCGGGCAGACCTCCAGACATGTACCGCACTTGGTGCATTTTTCCTGCATGATTACGTGTACGATATTCTTGCCACCTTCTATAGCCCCCACCGGGCAGTTCCTCATGCATATCATACACGCCTGGCATTTCTCGGGGTCGATGTAATAGTTAATCAGTTCTTTACACACGCCGGCAGGACAGCGATGGTTCTTGATGTGCTCCTCATATTCTTCTCTGAAGTACTGTATCGTGCTGAGTACCGGGTTTGGTGCCGTTTGACCGAGAGCACACAGAGAACAGTCACGCATCATATCGCCGAGGTCCGTTAATATCTCCAGGTCGTCATCGGTTCCGTTGCCCTCACATATCCTGTTGAGTACTACCAGCATTTGCTGGATGCCTTCGCGGCAGGGTATGCATTTCCCGCAGGATTCGTCGGCAAGGAAGTTCAGAAAATACCGGGCGACATCGACCACACACGTGTCCTCATCCATCACAATCATACCGCCGGAGCCCATCATGGAACCTGCTTTGGAGAGCTCGTCGAAGTCCACGGGCAGGTTAAGGAGGCTTTCCGGGATTACCCCGCCTGAAGGGCCACCGGTCTGCACTGCCTTGAATTTTTTATTGTCACGAATGCCGCCGCCGATGTCGTAGATAATCTCGCGAAGGGGCATTCCCATAGGTACTTCGACAAGCCCGGTGTGTTTCACCTTGCCTACCAGCGAGAATATTTTGGTCCCTTTGCTGCCCTCGGTACCAACACCGCGGAACCAGTCAGCACCGTGTTTTATTATCAGGGGCACGTTGGCCCAGGTCTCTACATTGTTCAGGTTGCTCGGCCTTCCGTGTATACCGCTGACAGCAGTACGGACGTACTTGGGTCTTGGCTCGCCCACTCTTCCTTCGATGGCGGTCATCAGAGCACTTGACTCTCCTGAGACAAAGGCACCAGCACCACGGTGCACGATGATATCAAAATCAAAACCTGTCCCAAGGATTTTTTCACCAAGGAGTCCGAGTTCTCGCATCTGGTCTATGGCAACAGAGACATTGTCAACAGCTAGAGGGTATTCCTGGCGTACGTAGACATAGCCCTGATTAGCACCGATGGCATAGGCGCCAATTATCAGTCCTTCCAGCACACTGTGCGGATTGCCCTCCAGGAGACTTCTGTCCATATAAGCGCCGGGGTCACCTTCGTCAGCATTGACTATCACATACTTGGCATCGCCGGGAGCATTCCTGGTTGTTTCCCACTTAATCCCTGCTGGGAAACCGCCACCGCCCCGACCTCTCAGGTTGGACTTCTTGATGACTTCAATTACTTCCTCGGGTGTCATCTCGAAGAGGGCCTTAGCCAGTGCCGCATAGCCGCCGAGGGCGAGGTAGTCTTCGATGCTCTGCGGGTCTATCAGCCGGTTATCCCCGAACACGATGCGAATCTGGCTCTTATAAAATGGTATATCGTTTTCATTGGATATCGGCTTGCCGTCGTCGCCCACGTAGAGCAGACGCTCGACGATTTTTTTGTGTATTAACGTTTCGGATACAATCTCACTAACGTCTTCAGGTTTGACACTAAGGTAGCAAATCTCATCCGGGAAGATGACCACAATGGGGCCCCTCTCACAGAAGCCGTGGCACCCCGTGCGCCGCAGGTCTATTTTTCCGCTGAGCCCTCGCTGCTCAATTTCCGAAGAGAAGGCTTCAGCCACTTTTTCACTTGCATAGGCGTGGCAGCCTGTCCCCGAGCATATCGTAATGCATAGCTTGGAAGGGTCTCTGGCTGCTACTATGCTTTTCCGCAGTTCCTCAAGGTCAAGAAGTGATTTTAGTTTAGCCATGCTATCCTCCTTCTCCGGCTAATCGGCACCCGCTACGATTTCCGCGAGTTCCTTGGCTCCCAGGTTGCTGCGGTATTCTCCGTCAATAACCATGGCTGGTCCCAGCGCGCAGCATCCCAGGCAATTTACCGTGTTCAGCGTGAATTTCTCATCCGGTGTCGTCTGTCCCGGCTCAATGCCGATTGCCTGAGTAACACGGTCAAGCAGGCGGTTAGCACCGCGGACATGACATGCGGTGCCCAGACAGACCGATACAGAGTGGCGACCCTGGGGAAGCAGGCTAAAGTGTTTGTAGAATGTGGCTATGTGATACGCGCGAACTAGCGGAATATCCAGTCTATCACAGACACGGGAGAGGATCGGTTTCGAGAGCCAGCGATACTCGTTCTGGATGTCCAGCAATATCTGTATAAGTGATTCATCATTACTCTCGTATTTGTCAACAATCTCATCTACCTTGGTCAGGTCCTGTTCCATTGTTCTACTCTCCTTCCACCTCTTCAGTAGTTTAATCATATATAGTTGTTATCAGAAACATCTCAAAGCAGGGCACTTATTTGTCAATAAAATCTCAGGATATTCTCAAGAAATACTCAACCCGATTTAAAACAGGGGGGGCTCCCATTGGAAGCCCCCGGTCGAAATAGCATTTAGCTCCTCTATCGTGGCTCAGGCCTCTTTCCTCATCATGTAGCCTATCCCGCTCCTTGTCAGTATATACTTGGGGTTCCTGGCGTTATCGCCGAGCTTGTTTCTCAGGTTGGCCATAGTCGATTGCAGCAGGTGCACGTCTCCATAGTATCCCTCCCCCCACACCATATTTAGAATTGTGTCCGCCGTAAGCACCCTCCCGGCATTCTGGGCCAGATAGGAGAGCAGTCGATACTCTGTAGCTGTGGGGCATATTTCGCTGCTACCTCGCTGCACACGGTGATTGTTGAAATCGATGACGAGGTCATTAAGTCTGAAGGGTGGTGAGGGGCGTTCGTCCCATAGTCTGGTACGGCGTAACGAAGCCCGTATCCTTGCCAGCAGCTCTCTTGCCAGGAAGGGCTTGGTGACGTAGTCATCAGCGCCGACGTCGAGGCCTTCAATCATATCCTCTTCGCTTTCTTTGGCGGTGAGCATGATGATTGGTACCTGTGAGAATTGCCGGATGCGCTGGCAGAGGTCATAGCCATTAATCTCTGGCATCATGATGTCCAGGAGTATAAGGTCGGGGGTTTCGTGTTCGAACTGCTCGAGTGCTTCGCTCCCGTTGCTGGCGACCGCCACCCGGTACCCCTCGAGGCGCAGCATACTGTTCAGCATATGTTGAGTACGCTCATCATCATCAACCACAAGTATTGTTGACTTCTTATCAAGCACGTTTCGTTCCCCACCCATCTACCGGTCAGGACGAATGATTCCTTTAATTGTAAGGAGATGAACTCAAAAATATCTCAATAATGAAATGTAAATTATCAAGGAAATATCAAATAACCGACTGGCAATTTTTAGACTTGCACAGTTGCCAAGTAAAAGGAGCCTTCAAAAGAAGGCTCCTCCTTTGATATGTTCAGCCTGCGCCCTGCGGTTGCTCAGGCTTCTTTCTTCATCATGTAGCCTATCCCGCTCCTCGTCACTATGTACTGGGGATTCCTGGCGTTGTCTCCCAGTTTATTTCTTAGGTTAGCCATGGTAGATTGCAGCAGGTGTACGTCTCCATAGTATCTTTCTCCCCAGACTACCGTTAGAATTGCGTCCGCCGTGAGCACCCGCCCGGCATTCCGTGCCAGGTAGGAGAGCAGCCGGTACTCTGTAGCTGTGAGACGTATTTCCTTTCCGTCCCGCTGCACGCGGTGATTATTAAAGTCGACGACCAGGTCATTGATTCTGAAGGGTGGGGAAGGGCGTTCATCCCATCGCCTGGTACGGCGTAGCGAAGCCCGTATTCTTGCCAGCAGTTCCTTTGAGAGGAAGGGCTTAGTGACATAATCATCGGCGCCGACGTCAAGGCCTTCAATGGTATCCTGTTCACTGTCTTTGGCGGTGAGCATGATGATGGGCACCTGTGAGAACTCACGAATTTGCTGGCAAAGGTCGTAGCCATCGATTCCCGGCATCATGATATCCAGGATAACGAGGTCGGGAGTTTCGTGGTCGAACTGCTCAAGTGCTTCTTCGCCACTGCTGGCGGTAATCACACGGTAGCCCTCGAGGCGCAGCATACTGCCCAGCATATGCTGAGTACGCTCGTCGTCATCAACCACAAGTATCGTTACATTGTTGATTGACATAACTGCTGGCCCAGAGCTCATATAACCTAGCCCATTATATTCCTGACATCAAGCGGCAGAGTGAACCAGCATGTGCTCCCCTTGCCGACCTTGCTCTCCATCCATATACGACCGCTGTGCGAGTCAATCAGGCCTTTGCAAACCGATAGTCCCAGGCCGATGCCGGGGATTTTTTCAGAATTTTCGTGTTTTATGCGGTACATCGGGTCGAATATCCTCTCGAGGTCTTCCTCTGCTATCCCGATACCCTGGTCACTAACGCCTATCAATATATCGCTATCCTTCCGACTGACAGAGATTTTGACCTTTGTGCCATCCGCCGAATATTTGCAGGCGTTGTCAATAAGGTTATCGAGCACCTGTCTGATTCTTCTCACATCCATTCTTACCCTGGGTAGTGTGCCGGTTATTTCCAATGTAATCAGATGATGTGGAGCACGAATACGGGCTTCACCGATAACCTCTTTTGCTAACCTGTTAATACTGCGTAATTTCCTATTCACGCTGAGCAGTCCCGCCTCCAGTCTTGAGAGGTTGAGCAGGTCATTGACAAAAACGGTCAGCCGGTCAGTATCCTTGTCAATACCACGGACAAAGTCCAGCCAGTCACTGTCATCCAGTTTGTACTGATGGTCGAGGAGCAGGGAGGCGTAACCTTTAATATTGCTAAGGGGGGTTCGTAGTTCGTGGGAGACAGTTGATAGCAGGGTCCTTTTTAAATCGTCGAGTTCTTTGTACTTGGCAACATCCCATTCGAGCTTTTTCCTGGCGTCGATGTCCATGTAATAGCCCAGTACCGCCCTTTTGTCCTCGTATATTATGGAGGTAGTCTTTTCGACTATCCAGCGAATCTGGCCATCCTTGCTAACCACCCTGCATTCGTAAGGTGCAAAAAGCTGCCCTTTCAGGGCATTTACGGTATTCCGCCTGACCTGAGCGCGGTCTTCATGGTAGACCAGGTCGAGTGAATTCTTCCCGATAAGTTCATCGGCTGTGTAACCCATGAACCTCTGGAATTCTGGATTTACGTAGAGGAATTTCCCGTCACGCACAATGTATATTCCAACTGGTGAGCTATCGAGGAGTACCCGGAATTGCTCTCTCTCCCGCATACGTATGACCACGCCGGCGACTATCTTGGCGACGGTGCCAATCAGGGACTTCTCTTCTTTCAGAAGAGCGGCCTCTGTGATTTCTGAAAAGTGATTTACCTCGACCCGACCGACTCTTACTCCCCGTACCCTGATGTAAGATGCCTGCTGCCACAGGGTCTCCATGAAATTTGGGGTCTTATATTCGTTGTTATTTACGACTATCCTGACGCAGGCGCTCTCGGGAAGCGGGCATGCACTGAGCAGCAACGCTGCTAATGTCCTGAATATCTCATCGAAAGAGATATCCGTCCTCGAGGCAATACTGGCTACATCGTAGTTCCATTGAAGCTCTGTTCTCTGTCTTTGGCTAATTTGTTCAGTTCTCGTGCTCATCGTGCTGTCAATCCGGGTCTAAGATACTCTGGCTCTTTCTCTTATTTTTGAATTATTTTGGACTTTTCGTTTTTATATGTCAATAACATTAATAATCAGATTACAATCAGTACGTTAGGTGTTACATTTGCCCGACAGAGGCTTGAAGCGCGGTGGTGTCTCGGTACTGGCTGTGGGGTTAGACATATAGACCCCTCGGGCCAGTCATTATACGTAGCTCCAGCCAGACTGCTTCTTATTAAGAATACGGCTACAGAGCAGGCTCTAGAATTAGTATCTGTCCAACAGGGTACTGCCCCGCACTAAATTCAATTTCGCTCTTGCCTGTCTGAATGGCTGTCGGTTTGAGCTTTATCAGGTCTTCCGCTCCGTACCTGGGGAAACTGCATTTCTGGTTGCGGAAATGCATGGGTATAATCACGCCAGGCTGAAGCTTCTCCCCCAGGACCATAGCTTCATCCAGTTCAAGCGTGGCCCCAGGACCGCCCGTGGGGATTAGCAGCACGTCTACACGGCCCAGAGACTGTACCTCGCTGTCATCCAGCGGGTGACCGAGGTCACCACAGTGACATATCCTTACATTGTCTATGATAAAACTGAAGATAGTATTATCGCCCCGCTCCTGCCCCGATGCCCGGTCGTGATAGCAGTGGAGCCCTATGAATTCGATGCCCTTCACCAGATGCTTGCCGGCCCCCTGGACAATATCAGGGCTCCCCTGGAGGTCACCGGTGTAGTTATGGTCACCATGCTGGTGACTGATAGTAACGATATCAGGTGATTCGTTTACCGGTCCATAATTGATAATGTTCCGGAAGCCGGCCTGATAGGGGTCAGTAATAATCTTGAGCCCGCTGTCTGATGTTATCAGAAAACAGGCATGTCCCAACCATTTTATTTTCATTTTGCTCTCCCTGCTTAATTTTCTCAGATTTTCTGATATTCATGCAATGGCGTGGTATACTTATCTGACGATTTCACAGACCTCGCTTACCGGTTTCCTGTCCCTGACCGGGGTCTCGTCCGGATAGCCGACCGGTATGAAAGCCACCAGGTCCATCTCAGCGGGTACTTTGAGTATCTTCTCAATCTCCGCCTTAGCCTGCAGAGGACCGGTCATCCAAACAGCACCCAGGCCCATCTGGTGCAGAATCAAGAGAAGGTGAGAAATCGCTGAAGACACCGTTTGAATACGGCTATTGACTATATGCTCTCCCTGGCGTATCTGAGCAGCCCTGGCATCAACCTTTTCGCGGGCTGCCAGGACCTGGTCTAGCGGTGACTGATATTTTCTAACCGCCGCCGCAATAGCCGCTGGTGCGCTGCGGAAAGCACCTGCCCTTTGTGCCATCGTCTTGGCCATTTCCCCGAGTTCGGTTGCTTCTGGCCAGGAAGCCACATACTGGGCAGTTTCCCGTGTGGCATCGGCAATGGCATTGATGACATCCTTGTTTATGATAATGTAGAAGTACCACGGTTGCCTGTTGCCCCCGTTGGGTGCCCAGGTCGCCAGCTCGATAGCCTGCAGTAGTAGTTCTTCAGGGACGTTTTTGTCCTGCCAGGCCCTGATAGAACGCCGGCTCTTAATAAGATTGGCCAGTTCAGCTGTTTCCATAGTGAATACCTCCGTCTCCGTTGTGGAATAAATATTATGAATGACTATCTCAATTTTTACAAACTGGGCTGCACCCTGTGATTGGATAGGGGTAAGTATATGACAAAACGGGGGGAATGGGGTGGGGCATACATGGTGCTGGACTGGCGTTCAGTTTCGCAGTCTGTCCAGTATTACCTTAAAAGGTTCCTCTGGAATTGAAACCAATACACCGTCTTCTAAATCGTCCAGTATGCCAATATAGGCGTTCAGGCCGTGGCATAACGAATCGGTCCTGACATATCTATTGTAGTAGTTCCAGAATATGCCGCCGATTGCTTTTTCAGGCTCTTCGAGGAGGAAGGTGTTTTCTTCCGAGTAGGTGTTCTGGACTATCCATAATATCACTCTTGTCAATGCTTCTTTGTATCTCTCGCATCCATCTACATTATGTTCCCGGCAAAAATGGTACATCTCCATCATCACTTCGGCGAGCCAGCCATTGCCGCTTGTCGAGTATGCCCCATGCCAGCTCCCGTAATATACGGGGCTGCTCACGTCTGTTTCTTGCCTTTCCAATAATTCACTGCCGCATCTGAGAATTATATCTTTATAATAATCGTCATGGTTTGTCTTGTAGAAATCGAGCAGGGACATTATTACCCAGGCACTTGATATGGGGTTTTTATTGCGGTAGTCATCTCCCAGATAGCAGCCCTCATTTTCGACCCTCTCACAGAAGTGCGCGGCGATTTTCTCGGCGGTATCGTAGTATTTTTGCTCTCCGGTAGCTATATAGAGCCGGGAAAGGGCCGCCAGGACCTGGCCGTTATAAAGAAGTGATTCTTGTGTGCCGCAAAGCCATTTCCCAGCTTCATACCTCTTGTAGGGTTTCATGATGCCGTCGGGTTTTTGCATCGTGGTGAGCCAGTCGCCGCCCAGCTTTGCCGATTCCAGGTATCGGGAATCGCCGGTATGCTGGTATAAGTCCAGCAGGGTAAATATACTCAGGGCGGTCGTTCCGACCACAAACCTTGGTTCTTTTTGGCCGGTTTCAAAATTGTATGAATAGTGAAATGCGCCGTATGTATCTGCGTCTTTACTTTGCATGGAAAGGAGAAAATCTGCCCACTCTGGTGCCTTTTCCATGATTCTTTCATCATGGTCATAATCGTAGACCTTTAAGAAAGTATATATAATCGAGGCTGAATACACGGTATAAAGTCTGTCGCCGAAGTCATCATCCAGGGTATCATACTTTTTATAGAACCCGTGTTCATCCGGGTTTTCTGCACTGAAAAGAAATTCCTTTCCCTGCTCAATCTCCTGGCGAATCAGCTCCTTGTCCAGACTGCGGGTTATCACCAGGTCCTCGATAAGCTCCTTTCCTTCCCCGTTGTATTCGATAAAGGTGAAGGACTGGTCATATTCGGTGAATGAGCGGTTAATGCCATAGTTGTAGAAGGGTAGGAGGGTGAATAGCGTCTCAACCTGTTCAGAGAAGGAGGGGTGAATCGAGAAATTGACTAAAAACCTTACGTCTGCGAGGTCTTCCTCATTCAGGTCCGGGGGTCTCTGGTCAAGTGCGTTCCGCGTGGCCTGCTCTAATGCCAGGGACAAGGCTTCATTGTCCGCCTGGTACTCCCCACTCCCCTTTATTTCCCCCCGGTGATATATGGTGATATCGAGGTCCCAGTTACCTTCAAGACTGAGCTCTTTCGGGTATTGTGTCGGGCGCTGTGCGAAATAGTCCTCGGCTACCGTTCTCACAAACTGTACGCTTAGATTTCTGAACTGGTCGCTTTCGCTGTAGCCCCCCGGCTCTCCGGCATCGACAATAGCCCTGTGAGGTTCGGTGAGGGGAATTACGATAGCGAGAACGACCGCTATCAGTAGCGGGACGCCGACAGCCAGCAGGTAGCGCATGTTGCGGTGGGGCCACTTCCGGGATACTAACGGCGTCTCAGATTGCAACCGCGCCCGGCGGTACGCATCGACAAGGATGAGTACTCCGGCAATGGCTGGAAGGCCACTAACGGCAAATGTGACCAGCGCCCGCTCCACAGTCAGGCCGACAGTGTCCGAGATATACCACCACCACCACCCGGTAAAGCCACCGCCGACAATGATGAGCAGCCCGCCCCCGATACGGGGCCACGCGAAGGCAGACAGGGTCAGGCCGAGACATATAATCCCGGGTGCCAGATAGAGTGCCCGGTAGTACCAGGCCTCCCACCACCCCTCACGGTAGAGTCCCCCCACCCCCCAGTACACCCACAGGCTGGTCGCCAGCACCAGCAGCCCGATGGCCAGGTAACCGGCAAACCTGTCCTTTAACTGTAGGCGGTCTGTAACTTGCTTTATCGACTCGATAGGACTGTCCCCTTTCCAGGCCTGGCTTCAGGTGATAATCTATTGTACCACCTTTTCTTTAGGCGGGCAGGATGATTAACCGGGGAGTTGCTTTTCCATTGCGACGTGTTTGATTCCGGCCTCCCAGAATGGTGAACCTGTTGAGCTGTAGCCGCAGGCCTCGTAGAAGGGTATGACGATATATTGCGCGTGCAGGACTACGTGCTTTACATATCGCTCTTGGAGCTCGCTGGCCAGAAACGACATCATGCCGCTGCCGATTCCCCTTCGGCGGAAGGGTTTCAGCACGGCCATCCGTTCAATCTTGGCCTTATCTTCACCCAGGAACCGGACCCGGGCAGTACCAATAATCTCATCGTCTTTCTTGACGACCATTTGTAGCGCTTCGTGGTCCAGGCCATCATACTCAATGTCTTCAGCGACACCCTGTTCCCCAACGAATACTGCCCTTCGGACCTCAAAAGCTCCTTTGAGTTCGGATTCATTCTCGACCAGCTTGAAAGTAATCCCGTCCATTACCTGGATTATAGCGGAACAGTACTATAAACTGCCAGAGGATGTAGCGGGTCATTATGCTGCAAATGTGGCGGCTAATCTGAGGTCAGGGTCAGCCGCAAACGGTACTCGCTGCTCTTAATCGGCTTTTCCGCTTCTTCGGGATAAGGCTCGACATTAAATGTGAAAATGTAACCCTGATGGTATTCCCGGGCAGGCTGGTCGGTAAGCCCGGGCTGTGTAAGCGTTATCTCTTCTGGAACACCACCCCTCGTTATCTCCAAAACGCACGCCACCCGCCCCTCCCAGACACAGACGACATCACGGGGACAACGGCTGTCCTCACTGACTTCCTCGAAGCGTATTTCGAGGTCCTCGCCGGTGATTATGGCTTTCTGGCCGATAGCCAGAGAGAACTCCTGCCCGAGGTCAGCTTCAACATCACCGGGCCCGCAGGCAAAGCCGACCGACAGCAAGACCACGAAAACGGCCAGAAACAGCGCGAACTTTCTCGTGAGCATAAACATTTCCTGATTTATCACAGAGTCAATATTGACCTTGATTAAACTCTGGTACCCTATTGTACCATCTTTTATTTTAGGGTGGGGAGAATCTGGATATGGTGGTGAGATACGAGGAGTGTGAGGTTCGAGGAGAACTTGAAGCCTTATCATCAACTCAACGTGTATGAGAGCAGCGACCATTTGTTAAGTCGAGATTTTTATAATTCCAAAACCTATTAGTTCTTTGAGTACATCTATGGACTTACTCTCAAGTTGGTCCTTTGTAAAAGATATGTATCCAAGGTCACTGAAGTTACTAGGGAACTCTACGTTTTCTTCTTTTAGTATGACTATGCGGCTTTCATATAAATAACTCGATGCACCTAATTCATAAACTACATTCTCCGATGGACGCCAGATTGAATTCCCTTCTTTGTCAAAGAATTCTTCATCTGCTGTAAAAATAAGAATGGCACAATTACACGTTTCCATTATTTCTTTTACTTTAGTACCTATTGGACGACCAAGATTAGGTTCATCAACAGCAACCTTGTAAGGGACCTTAAATTGATCAAGAATACGTTTTAATTGTTCCAAAGGTTTCTTATTCTTGCCGTGCGCAATAAATATTCCTTGTCCGAGCTCCTTCTTGCTTGGTACTTCTGGCAATACTCTTGTAATCGTCTCTTCCTCGGTGATAACATGTTCTTCTTTTCTGTGTTCCTCTTCAGCCATTTTAGCAGCAACATGTACGCCACTTAAGTCAATATATTGTTTACCCTTTATCTCACTGATGATATGTACAGACTTAACTGTATCAAGAATCATGTTGTAGACAGATTCAGTTCGATCTTGCGGAACACCCATATCATCCAATACATTTAATGCTATATCATGCCTAGGTAGTGGTGAATTCTCATATTTCTCAATGAATTCTCCCAATATTCGTGGCTTCAGTGCTGCCTCTCGTCTGGCAGCAAGATCGTCTTCTGCCACTAGCGGTTTTAGTATTCTCTCTGCAAGTTTCTCAAGTGATATTTCCTTTGCATTATAGCCTCCACTGGTAAGCCCATAAGCAACTGCTGCACCGCATAACGTACGAAATGACCCTGAATTAGGTGACATATCCAAAGCAGATGCAACTTTGAGCGGAGTTGTAGGATGACCACCATAGTTATCAATTATAGCTTGAGGAATCCTAAGTGCCTCATCCAGTGTATAAATCGGTATGTCTGATTGCGATACGTAACTGCGTTTTTTATTTCTTTTGACTTTCTCTTCTTTATTGTTTCTGTTTTCTTGCTCCTCCATGTCTACCCTCCTAGAGTGGTATACAATATGGAAACTGCAATTTTGACGTGAATCACTACTGAGAACAATGCAATCACCTTTGTCTTCTTTGTGCCTTTACTCCCCATTAACTTGTTGACTTTGATCCATATATCATTTTATTCGTTCTATTCCCGAACTTTGTGAAACAATTATACACCATTTCACCCTTCAGTGAAACCCCAGGCATAGTCAACGTTCTCCTGGGTTATTTACTTTACATGTGTTATGTGGCATAATCCCTGCACAGGCCGACCAGATTCGGCCAAGGGAGGTGGCGATATACGTAGACCTCAATACCCTGGTAAAAAATTCCTCGGCAACACCCATACGAAAGAAGTGCATGACCTGGATAACGAAGATACCTCAGGAAGTGGGTGCCAGATTGATGAGATTATCAAGGCTGGTCATGCAGTGACCTTCGATCCAGATATATTGATAGAGGCTCACAGTCAGGGGTATGATAATTGTGCCAAGTGCCTGGGTGGCTCCCACAGATGAACACCTAGACCTGATATACTCCTGAAGCTAGAACACCGGTGCCCCTAGCTACCGATGGTCACCTGCAGGCCAAAGCTCTCAATCAGGTCTTTTATCTTCTGGAGTCGCCTGCTGGTCGGGGGCCTGATAGTGGACATTTTACGTTGCATGCCCAGTTGCCGGTATTTCTCCTCCGCCAGTCTGTGATAAGGGAGGATACTTACCTTTTCCACCCCGATTTCCCGCCCCAACCGGCTGAGTCCTGTTATATTCTCGGTGGTGTCATTGAATCCGGGGATGAGGGGGAGCCTGAGCCATATCTTCTTCCGGCGAGGTATCAGGCGCAGGTTATGAAGTATTCGCTGGTTGCTCTTTCCCGTTGCTTTCTTGTGAAGCTCCGGGTCCATGTGCTTGATGTCGTAGAGGACCAGGTCAACATGCTCTATGACTTTCTCCAGTACGGGCCATTGGGCATATCCGCAGGTGTCCAGAGCGGTATGCAGGTGTCTCTGCTTACATGCCTCCAGTAGTCTACTGACGAATTGCCATTGGAGCAGCGGCTCGCCACCTGAGACTGTTACTCCCCCGCCCGACCGGTGATAGAAAAGCTCGTCCCGCTCGATTTCCGCCATCACCTCTGCCACCGTCATGTATTCCCCCACCTTGCTCAGGGCTTTAGTGGGGCAGGCGTCCACGCACTGGAAGCAGAGGTCGCACTTGACGCGGTCAATCTTCCGGCTTTTCCGGTCAATAGTAATCGCCCCGACCGGACAGGCCTCAACGCATTTACCGAGCAGCATGCACTTCGTGTCGTGAGTCATGAGTTCGGGGTAGGGCTTCAGGGACTCCGGGTTCTGACACCACGGACACCTCAGCGGGCACCCCTTCATGAATATGGTGGTCCTGAGGCCCGGGCCGTCCTGGACGCTGTACCTCTGGATAAGGAATACCAGACCGCGCTCTTCTTCCATGCCGCTCACAGGCTGAGACAGTATGCTAACCCTTGTTTACTGGCTTCCTTTCGGGTGGAGGCTATGCTGTTCAACCGAAGCTCAGTTCCGTCCGGGCGATAATCTGGTCCTGCACCGGCTTGGTCAGGTCGACGAAGTAGGCGGCAAGACCGGCTACTCTGACCACCAGGTCGCCGTACTTCTCGGGGTGCTTCTGGGCATCCAGCAGTGTCTCCCGGTCTATAATGTTGAACTGGGTGTGATGGATGCCGAGGTCAACGAAGGTCCTGAGCAGAGCAATGAAGTTGGCCCCATCGTTCCTCATCACCTCTCTGGGGGTGAACTTCTGGTTGAACAGGTGGGTAAAGGTGCCGGCATGGTCTATTTTGCTTACCGATTTCATGGTTGCCAGCGGCCCCTTCACGTCCGTACCGACGGCCGGGGACACCGTGCCGTCATTGAACAGGTCACGGTCTTTTCTGCCATCGGGCGTGGCACCGGTCAACCCGCTGTAGTCGAAGTAGGTGGATGCCCCTGTGCCATCCTCGTTGTGTGAGACGCCCCAGATGTTCTTAAAACTCTTTA
>Ga0315555_1002084_pt1 | contig 14272 bp, 6 predicted proteins | sample SalMarSW160380MG_FD_202113 | JGI IMG/M metagenome (GOLD analysis project Ga0315555, IMG submission 202113) | Salt marsh sediment microbial communities from the Plum Island Ecosystem LTER, Massachusetts, United States - Salt Marsh Sediment SW1603-80 ... | reverse complement strand
ACATCTCTGGTTATCGCTGTGGCTTGCGCAGAATTGTTCAGACCGAAAAAAGAACAAGCGATATTTCACCTTTCCGGAACAGTATTTGGGGTAATTTATGTCGGATGGCTATTCAGCCATCTCATACTTTTAATGCAAATGCCCCAGGTTTTAGAAGCTTTAAGTTATAAAAATATTTTCGGTATCGAAATACGTCTTGGGACAAGCCTTGCCTTACTTCCTTTTGTTCTTACCTGGATTAATGACGCAACTGCTTTTTTTGTAGGTAGAAAATTCGGAAAAAGAAAATTTTTCCCTTCAGTTTCTCCCAAAAAGACCTGGGAAGGGGTAATTGGAGGAGTTTTCGCGACAATTGCCGCAGCCTTTATATATCACTATCTCTACGCTTCTTACCTCTCATGGTTTGATTGCGTTACTTTAGGCATTGTAGTAGGAATTATCGCGCCTACAGGAGATTTAGTCGAGTCAATGATAAAAAGAGACGTACAAATAAAAGATGCCTCAAAGATAATTCCGGGACACGGTGGTTTTCTCGATAGATTTGATTCACTACTTTTTACAGCCCCCCTTATATACTACTACCTCCGATTCTTTGCTGTAAGATGAAAAACGTTGCAATACTTGGATCAACAGGCTCTATTGGGGCAAGTACTCTCAGGGTTATAAAAGACCTTAAAGATTTTAATGTTCAGGCCCTATTCGGGGGAAGAAATATTTCACTTTTATCCGATCAGGCAGAAGAATTCAAACCCAAATATGTTGGTACATTTTTTGCGAGTAATAAAGAAGAATTAGAAGAAAGATTAAAAAATAAATTTAAGTTATTAATTGGACACGAAGAAGCGGATTTTCTATACGAAAATAGCGAAATAGACATAATAGTAATAGCAACAGCCGGAATATCTTCTTATCAATCGCTTATAAAGGGACTTAAAAAAGGTAAAAGAATCTGCACGGCAAATAAAGAAACTCTTGTAGCATTTTCTCCTCTTCTAAGAGAGGAATTAAAAAATCTTCCCGGAAAATTAGTTCCAGTGGACAGTGAACACTCCGCGATATACCAGATACTAAATAATTCGCCAAATAAAAATATAAAGAAAATAATAATAACAGCTTCCGGGGGTCCATTCTACAACAGAAAAGACCTTAGCAACATAACTCCCAAAGAAGCACTCAATCATCCAACCTGGGTTATGGGTAACAAAGTAACTATAGATTCCGCAACTCTAATGAATAAGGGACTCGAAATCATCGAAGCCTCGGTCTTCTTTGATCTAAATTGCGAAGAAATTGAAGTCATAATACATCCCGAATCAATAATCCATGGTATGGTAGAATTCGCTGACGGGTCTATTATCTCGCAAATGTCCATTCCGGATATGAAAATACCAATACAATTTGCTCTAACCAACCCCGAAAGGGTTAATTCCCCAACAAACAGACTTAATCTGACAAAACTGGAGTCTCTAAGCTTCGAAGAAATAAATCGGGAAAAATTTCCGCTTATATCCTTGAGTTACAGGATACTAAAGGAAGGAGGAACTCTACCTGCCGTTTTAGTCGGTGCAGATGAAGTTGCCGTCGACAGATTTTTAAAGGGAGAAATATCCTTTCAAAATATTATGGATATAATTCTCGAGGTAACAAACTCGCATAAAATCAATAAGAACCCTGGAGAAAAGGAAATTATTGAAGCACTTAATTGGGCAAGACAGAAAGCCCGGGAGACAATGTAAATGTTTTTAGGACTAATCGTCGCGTTTTTAGCTTTAAGTGTCATGGTTTTTGTACATGAGTTTTTTCACTTAATTGTAGCCAAGTGGTCTTCAATGTACGCTCCGGTATTCTCAATAGGTTTTGGGCCAAAGTTATTTACGTTTCTCAAATGGGGAGAAACAGAATTCAGAGTATCCGCTATACCTTTCGGAGGCTATTGTGAAATAAAAGGAATGGACCCGGAACAAATGAAAGGTGAAGAAGATGAGTTTTATTCTAAGAATGTATTTTTGAAAATTGCAGTCGTTTTCGCCGGTCCATTTGCAAATTTTACTCTCGGATTTTTAATATTTTTATCGGTGCTATTATTTAATGGCGTTGAAGTAACACCAACAACGACAATAAAACAAGTAAATACAGCGAGCAATCTTTTGCCAAACGACAGAATAATAGAAATAAACGATAAGGAAGTTTCCAACTGGTATGAAATAACAGAAAAAATACAAAAGAATTCTAAAATTTCACTCATCCGGGATAGCAAAAAAACAGATATAGTGGTTGATTCGCTAAATATCGACTCATTAATTCCCTTTGTACCTCCGGTAGTGGGGAATGTCTACAAAGACTTACCCGCTGATAAAGCAGGGATAAAAAAAGGCAACCGTATTTTAAAAATTCAAAATAAATCTATAAACAGCTGGGATGATATAACATCAAGTATCCATCCCTCAGCAGAAGAAACACTCAGTATTGTTTTTTTATCCGATGGGGATATAATTAAAACCAGGATAGTACCTAAAAAACAAAAGAGCATGGAGGGAGATTCAATAGTAAATATAGGAGCAATTGGAATAGAATCACCGTCCACAAAAATACATATAGGCGCCGCACAAGCATTTTCTTTTGCATGGGAACAAAGTTGGCATACTGCTTTACTTATTTATCAAACATTCTCCTGGTTATTTCAGAGAAAAGTTTCTCCAAGAGATTTAGCAGGAGCGGTAGGAATCGTTGTATACACTAAAAAATCAATGGAAATGGGATTTATTCGACTGTTACTGTTTGTTGCATTAATAACAATTAATCTTGCTGTAGTAAATTTAATTCCAATACCTCCTTTAGATGGTTTTCACATTGTGATGTCATTAGCAACTTTTACTTCGAGGAGGCCTCCTTCCAAAACACTGTTAAAAATCATTCAAACAATCGGTACTTTTATCCTGATTTCTCTCATGGTTTTGCTATTACTTAATGACATAATCAGACTAATCCAGGGTAAGATTTGATCTTCTAATCGCTGACGGCTTACCGCTAACCCCCATCCCCAAAAATTATTATCACACAGAGACGCAGAGAACACAGAGCCCCACCATACAACCCGTTTTAATTATATTTATTAAAAACTTACGATATTTGTTTAAAAAAATAAGTGAAAAAGAGTTCACAATGAACTTTGTAAACTGAATATTATACTCTAACGTTTTCGGGCAATAGACCACTTGTCAATAAAAACAATCAAAGCCTACAAGCACTACAAGTGAAGAATTTGGGGCTTGGTAGGGCTTTTAAACAAACAAAATATAATTTTTTGTTTTTTCTCTGTGTGCTTCGTGTCTCTGTGTGAAGAATTTGTTTTAAAAAGTCTTGACTTTTACTTATAACATAGTATTATAAAAACGGAATAGTTAAGGGAAAGCGGTTAGAATCCGCTACAGCCCCGCTACTGTATTTGGCAACGAAAACTGCAATTATACCACTGGATTTATCCGGGAAGGTGCAGTGAGTAGGACGGCCATAAGTCAGGAGACCTGCTATTGTTTGAAGTACTCCGAGGGGAGAAGAAAAATAGACAAATTAAAAGAAATATCATATGTAACAATATTTACGGCTTTAGCCTTAGCTTTAGGGTTTTTACTTTCATATATACCCAATTTTGAACTTGTTTCTTCAACCGTTTTCCTGGCAGGAGTATTATTTGGTCTTCGCAGCGGTACATTGGTTGGAATCCTTACTTATCTTATTTTCGGTTTACTCAATCCACTGGGTATGTCTCCCCTACCTCTCCTTTTGGCACAAATAATTGTAGGAACATTAATAGGATCATGCGGAGGTCTTTGCCATAAGAAAAGATGGAATAAGGCACACATTATCTTACCCCTAGGAGTCTTCATCACACTATTATCCGATATATTAACTACATCAGCAGGTTTTCTTTTCTTCCCAACTAAAAAGAGCTTTTTAGCCTATTTTATTTTGGGCTTACCTTTTGTTATCTGGCATGTCTTTACTCAAGGTATTATTTACGGTTTCGTTTTAACACCAACAATTCAAAAAATACAAAAAAGGAGGTTTAATGCTATTAATCTTAATAAGCATAATGTACTTTGAATCAAAGGGAATAACGGTAACAGCAAACAGGTTTGAACATCTACCCTATCAAGTTGAAGTAATCGAGATTGAAAATTTACTAACTATCGACGAACTGGGGGAAATTCTTGAGAAAGAAGCAGGGGTTAAAATAAGTGAAAACGGAGACCCCGGCTCGCTTAGCCAGGCATCCGTTCGAGGAAATACCTCGAAACACACACTTATAATGCTAAACGGGCATAGAATAAACGATCCAAAAATGGGCGGATTTGACCTTTCCACACTCCCATTAAGTGCGGTAAAAAGGATTGAAATAGTTAAGGGTTCATCTTCTGTATTTCAGGGCTCCAATGCAATAGGAGGGATTATAAACATCATTACCGGAAAGCAGATAAATCAAATAAGCTTTCAGGGAAACTCCAATTCCACTTTAGGTACAAATCTACAGCTTTACAAGTTTGGTGTAGATGGAAATTTAAACCTTAAAAAGGGTGAAGGACAAAGGAGCAATACGAATTTTGAGCATTACTCACTCGCTCTTAATTGGAATGACTTAAATTTTACAGGAAGTCATAAAGATCTGGGCACACCGGGCGCCCTGCCCGATAGCGGTATCGTTCCAATGTTTGGAGACTCAACTGCAACATCTTTGTTCGATAATCAACAAACAGAATTTGCGGATCTTTCCTACAGTAAGATATTTACCAGTGGCGATATTGGAATACTAATCGAACCCGCAATGACCGGAGAATTGCTTAAATATAACTGGAAATATGAACAATCAGATTACCTGACCGGAGAAAAAGATACAATAATAGCAAATGCCAGTTACAAAACAATAACCGGACAATTTAACACGAAATTTTTATACAAAATGTTGTCTTTATCAATCAACCTCGAAAAAGACACGGTATGGATCGGTCAATATACATCAAATTACGATACAACTTCTTTTTCACTTGGAGAAGAAAAAGCAGGAATAGCTCTTTCTCTTTTTCATGAAACAAAGAATATAAATACATTCGTTTCAGTAAGAGAAGATTGGTACAGAAGTTTTGGTTTACATCCTTCTTTTACAATCGGAAGCAGAATTACCAAACCAATCGAGATTTTCGCATCGGTAGGCTCCGCATTCCAGGCTCCTACCCTCTACGATCTTTACTATCCGGGCTATTCCAATAAGGAACTCCAACCGGAGTACTCCCTTGCTTTAAACGGAGGAATAAAGATAAAGAACATCACCATATCCGGACATATAGAAGAAATTTCCGATAGAATAGGAACTGACGAATTTTGGGTTCCTCAGAATATCTCCAAAACCAGAGTTTTCGGTATCGATATAGAAGGTGACGGTAAATATGAAGATATCTCGTATTCATTAATATATTCTTATCTTGATGGTTATGACGAAATAGATAACTCCAAAAGAGAACTCCAGCATCAACCAAAACATTCGGTCGCAGGTATTCTTTCTTACGAAGGTCCCTTAACTGCGGAGGTATCAGCCAGATGGTTAGAAAAGAAAAAAAGATGGTTATCGAGTAGCAGCTTTCCATATAATGAAGGATTAAAAGAAAGAGGTCCTGACTTTATCATGGATTTAGGCATCTGTAAAAAATTCAATAATTTTTCTTTAGGATTTAACATAGAAAATGTCTTTAACCGTAAATATATAACAAGTTTTGGAAATAATCTTGAAGACAGGGACTACCCAGGCATGGGAAGATATTTCAATTTGTGGACCAAATACTCGTTCTAAATAAGGGGTTGACAAACATTGAAAACTGATTAATATCTCATTGCTCGGTGGCCATAACGGAGAAGAAATACCCGTTCCCATTCCGAACACGGAAGTCAAGCTCTCCAGTGCTAATGGTATTGCCTCTTCGGAGGTGAGAGAGTAGGTCGCTGCCGGGCTTTTTTATTTTTAGGACCACGAAGATATTAGGACGCAGATGAACGCAGATTTTCAGGATATTTTTTATTGTTTAAACCCTAACCCACAACCCCAAATTATTATCACACAAAGCTACAAAGAACACGGAGTTTTTATTTGTTTTTCAAGCTAATAACTAAAGGCCAAAAGCCAAGTATATTTTTATAACATGTAGATACTGTAGTTTTTTGTTCTTTATGTCTTTATGGCACCGTGTAAGAATAATCTTTCATCTAACAAATACAACTTTTCTTATTTTAGTAAACTTTTTCCCGTTTGCTTCCATTCTAACGAAGTACACCCCTGCCGGTTTATTGTTCATATCTATATTCTTCGAATAAAAGCCTGCCGGTTTCTCCTCTGAAAATTCTTTTATTTTTGTCCCTTTTATATCGTAAACCCTAAATCTTACATCAGCTTTTTCAGGAAGAGCATATTTAACTTCAAGCATATTACCTGATGTTATCCCCCTTACAGTCATTGAGTAAACCTCAGGCAACTTAGGAATTGGAACCGCTGAAGAGGAAACAGTAACATTTACCGATCCTGAGTACAGGGTTAACTCCGTTGCGACAGTATTTGTAATCTCACAGATATAACTGCCAGCATCATTAGTATCTGCCGAACTTATTAAATATGAACTATCAGTTGCTCCAGGTATAGCACTTCCGTCTCTTTTCCACTGATATTGATTACTCGCACCGCCAACTGAAACTGAAATTGTAAGGCTTGAGCCTTCACTCACTGTTGTGTCCTGTGCCTCACCAACACTGTCCTGAGGCGAATAGATAAATTCACTATCAGGAACACCAATATTGGGCTCGATATCCTCAAATGTAAACTTGTTGTCTTCAATTCTTAGATATTCTAATGAAGATAATGGCGCAAGAGGAGGCAGATCTATTAAATAGTTATCGTTAAGCAACAAAGAAAACAATTTGGTAAGACTATCGATCCCCGGAACGGAACCGGTAAGCTGGTTGCCTTCAAGGTTCAAACGTTCTAAATTCGTAAGACTAGCAAATTCCGGAGGAATTGAACCGGTAAGTTGATTTCTCCCCATGTCCAAAGTTGTTAAACTCATAAGATTTCCAATCTCCGGAGGAATCGAACCGGTAAGTTGATTGCCAAAAAGGGTTAGATTTCGCAAATTCGTAAGACTACAGATCTCTGCAGGAATTAAACCGGTTAGCTGATTGTCATCCATGTCCAAAGTTGTTAAATTCATCAAGTTTCCGATTTCCACCGGAATAACCCCTGAAAACTGATTGTTTTCAAGGTCCAAATATGTTAAATTAGTCAAATTTCCGATTTCCGGAGGAATTGAACCAGTGAGTTGATTGGTTTCAAGCCGTAAAGTTATTAAATTGGTCAAATTTCCAATTTCCGCAGGAATAACTCCTGAAAACTGGCAGGAATATATAGTAAATTCAATTAAATTATTCAAATTTCCAATTTCAGATGGAATTGTACCTGTAAATTGATTTCCCCCAAGCCAAAGCATATTTAAGTTCGTTAAATTGTAGATTGAATTTGGTACAACCCCAGATAATTGATTGTTGTGAAGCCAAAGAAATCTTAGCCCGGAGATATTTCCCAGTTCTGAAGGTATGCTTCCCAACAGTTGATTATCTCCGAGGTCTAAATTTATTAAACTCGACAAATTTCCGATTTCCGGAGGTATAGCTCCTGTAAGAGCATTCCAGTTAAGTTTCAAGCGTGTTAAACTATCCAAATTCCCAATCGATGTTGGAATAATGCCTACTAAATTATTGTTATCCAAATCAAGTTCCGTTACTCTTCCGTTAGTAACAGTTACACCATACCATGTTGAAACCGGTCCACTTTTCCAGTTCGTATTGTTGGTCCAGTTATCTCCATTTGTACTATCATACAAAGCAACAAGAGCAAGGGAATCTATGGGAAGGAGATTTTCACTTATGGTAAACACCGCGTCACTCACATCTGATGGACTCCCGTCTGTGTCACTTACACGCACCAGACAATTCCCGGAAGGCGCGTCAGGTATTGTCCAGGAATGTGTACCGTCATCGGGCGTGCTCGCAATCACATCCGTCCAGCTCGAACCGTTGTTTGTCGAATATTCGATATGGACATTTCCGCTCGTACCACTCGATGTCCAGGTAATATCATAATTGCTGCCGACCTCCCAGTCCTCTCCTCCGTTGGGGGAAGTTACGGTAACATATGGAACAGGTGATATCGTAAACACCGCATCGCTCTCATCCGATGGGCTTCCGTCCGTGTCCCTCACACGCATTAAACAATTCTCTGAAGGCGCGTCCGGAATAGTCCAGGAATGAGTACCATCATCCGGAGTACTGACTATGAGGTCCGACCAACTCGACCCGTTGTTTGTTGAATATTCAATCTTCACATTCCCACTGGTTCCGCTCGATGTCCAGGCTATATTATAACCGCTGCCAACGTACCAGTCTTCACCGCCATTTGGAGAGACTACCGTAATATAAGGAGGAGATATCGTAAATACTGCGTCACTCACATCCGAAGGACTACCGTCTGTATCACCTATCTTAACAAGACAGTTTTCCGAATTCGCGTCTGGAATTGTCCAGGAATGTGTACCGTCATCGGGTGTACTGGCAATTATATCGGTCCAGTCTGAGCCATTGTTCGTAGAATATTCAATGTGTACATTTCCGCTTGTACCTGAGGAAGTCCAGGTAACATCATGACTGCTGCCCACCTGCCAGTTCTCTCCGCCGTTGGGAGAACTCACAGTGATATATGGAACAGAAGATATCGTAAATACCCCGTCGCTCACATCCGATGGGCTTCCGTCCGTGTCACTCACACGCACCAGACAGTTTCCGGAAGGCGAATCCGGAATTGTCCAAGAATGTGTACCATCATCCGGCGTGCTGGCAATCACATCCGTCCAGCTCGAACCGTTGTTGGTTGAGTATTCGATACGGACATTTCCGCTTGTCCCGTTCGATGTCCAGGTTATATCATGATTGCTACTCACCTCCCAATCTTCTCCTCCGTTGGGGGAAGTTACGGTGATAAATGGGACTGAAGAAATGGTAAACACCGCATCACTTTGGTCTGAGGGACTTCCGTCTGTATCACTCACTCTGACCAGACATTCTCCCGAAGGCGCATCCGGAACGGTCCACGGATGTGTACCATCATCCGATGTGCTCGCAATCACTGAAGTCCAATCAGAACCATTGTTTGTTGAACACTCAATATTTACTGTTCCGCTCGTACCTATCGAAGTCCATGTAATATCATGACTGCTCCCAACCTGCCAGTCCTCGCCTCCGTTTGGGGAACTCACAGTGATATATGGTACCGTTGAAATCGTAAACACCGCGTCACTCACATCAGAGGGATCTCCATCCGTGTCACTAACACGCACCAGACAATTCCCTGATGGAGCATCCGGAATGGTCCAGGAATATGAACCATCATCAACCGTGCTGGCGACTTCTTGAGTCCATGAACTGCCATTATTTGTTGAATATTCAATCTCCACATTACCACTGGTTCCGCTCGATGTCCAGGTAATATCATGACTGCTTCCGACCTGCCAGTTTTCTCCTCCATTAGGGGAGGTTACGGTGATGGATGGTGCAACAAATGGTGTTTCACTCACCTCATCCGAAAACCCGCTCTCATTATTCGAACTGTCTACTGCCGTAATCCTGTAAAAATATTCCTGGCCATTGGTCAGCTCTGTATCCACATAAAACGTATCCGGCAGTGAAAAAGCCACCACACTGTCGATCAATGTACCTGCAGGAGAGGAAGTATCTCTGTAGATATTATATTTATGCAGATCAGGCTCGTTATTCTGATTCCAGCGAAGTGTGATCTGCTGGTCATTAGGTGTGGCTGTGAGGTTTTGGGGAATTTCAGGAGAAATGGTATCGATTCCCACTCCTGTGACATAGAGTGTTACTTGAGGATCATTCGGGTCATTACTGAAAATCGTGAGACTGTCAGAATAGGTTATCTTGGCTGTTGGTGTGAAATCGACTGTAATGATGACGCTGTCCCCTGGCAAAACAGATTCAGAAGTCGAACCTGGCACAAATACTGAATTGGAAGAAGATATATTCGTAATCTGAAGCGTATTGTCAACGCCATTATTATAAACAGTAAATTGCAGAGTCTCTGTGCTGTCTATTTCAATGTTTCCAAATTTGAGTGAATCTGTGGAAAGTGAAATATCCGCTGTTTTATTTCGATTGAGCAATATGGAAATGTTGTCAGAATTTAAATTTGCCACTGCCAGATCTATATCACCATCGTTATCAAAATCAGAAGAAAAAACACAACGAGGATAACTTCCTGTTCCGTAGTCTATTTTTGAAGCGAAGGTCCCCTCACTGTTGTTAAGAAAAACTGAAACATTCTCAGAATTATAATTCGTCACAGTTAAATCCATATCTCCATCATTATCGAGATCAGAAATAAAAATAGACCAAGGTTCATCTCCTGCCGTATAGTCTGTTTTTGGAGCGAATGTCCCGTTTCCGTAGTTAAGTAAAATTGATACATTATCGTTATCCCTGTTCGCCACTACCAAATCCATGTCACCATCATTATCCAAATCAGACGAAAAAACAGAATAGGGATAAATGCCAACCGCATAGTCTGTTTTCGGTGCGAAAGTCCCATTTCCATTGTTCAGCAAAACCGAAACGTTGTTAGAATTCCTATTCGATACGGCCAGATCCATATCTCCGTCTGAATCTAAATCTGAAGAAAAAACAAAATAAGGTCCATCTCCTGTTGTATAGTCTGTTTTCGGGGCGAATGTCCCATCACCGTTGTTCAATAAAATTGAAACGTTGTCGGACTCATAATTTGCCATTGTCAGGTCCATATCCCCATCTCCATCCAGATCTGAAGAAAAAACACAAAAAGGATGAACTCCCACTGTGTAGTCCGCCTTCGGACCGAAAGTCCCGTCACCATTGTTCAATAAAATTGAAACATTGTCGGAATTCCTGTTCGTTATCGCCAGATCCATATCCCCATTCAAATCTAAATCCGAAGAAAAAACAGAATAAGGTCCATCTCCTGCTGTATAGTCTGTTTTCGGGGCGAATGTCCCATCACCGTAATTAAGAAAAATTGAAATGTTGTCGGACTCATAATTTGCTACCGCCAGATCCATATCCCCATCTGAGTCTAAATCCGAAGAAAAAAGAAAAGAAGGTGCATCGCCTGCGGGGTAGTCTGTTTTTGTTTGAAAAACACTGCTTCCTCCATCTACTTCAGTGGTAAAAGACCATTCATAGGAATTGGTTAAAGTATCGCCCGTTGTGTTTTCTATATCTGTGGTTAGGATTACGGTGACTATTTCTCCAACAGTAAAATTGTCATCAGGATCAAATGTTGCGGTTTTTGTCCCGGTATTGTAGTTGTAATTTCCTGTGTGCAGTCCTGTTTGTGAGGAATGAATGATGGATGTACTGGCATTGATAGTAGAGGAATTCATATCCTGGTCAAATGTCACTGAAATATTTGTGGACTTAGTAACATTTAAGGCATTTTGTGATGGTGTTACTGATACAATTGCAGGACCTGCAATATCACTTATGGTAAACACCGCGTCACTCTCATCCGACGGACTACCGTCTGTATCGCTTATCCTGACAAGACAATTTCCCGAAGGCGCATCCGGAACGGTCCAGTAATGAGTACCATCATCAAGGGTGCTCGCAATGACATCCGACCAGTCTGACCCATTATTAGTTGAATATTCAATATGAACATTCCCGCTTGTACCGCTAGATGTCCAGGTTATATTGTGACTACTACCCACCTGCCAGTCTTCGTCTCCGTTGGGGGAACTCACAATGATATATGGTACCGTTGAAATCGTAAACACCGCGTCACTCACATCCGATGGACTCCCGTCCGTATCACTCACCCGAACCAGACAATTCCCTGATGGAGCATCCGGAATGGTCCACGAATATGAACCATCATCAACCGTGCTGGCGACTTCTTGAGTCCATGAACTGCCATTATTTGTTGAATATTCAATCTCCACATTACCACTCGTCCCTATCGAAGTCCATGTAATATCATGACTGCTCCCAGCCTGCCAGTCCTCGCCACCGTTGGGGGAACTCACAATGATATATGGTACCGTTGAAATCGTAAACACCGCGTCACTCACATCAGAGGGATCTCCATCCGTGTCACTAACACGCACCAGACAATTCCCTGATGGAGCATCCGGAATGGTCCAGGAATGTGTACCGTCATCTGCGGTGCTCGCAATGACATCCGACCAGTCTGACCCATTATTAGTTGAATATTCAATATGAACATTCCCGCTTGTACCGCTAGATGTCCAGGTTATATTGTGACTACTACCCACCTGCCAGTCTTCGCCTCCGTTGGGGGAAGTAACGTTGATCTGTTCAATGACTGAGGGGGGCAAGATCACGTAGGAATCATCTGTACCAAAATCACCCCAGAGGATAACTCCCATATCTCCTCCGGTGTGATAAATTTCCAGAGTAACAGTGGAAGTTCCCGATAGACTAGGGTCTATTCCGGTGGTAGTTCCACCATAAGGTAAGAATGTTGTCGAATTGGCAGTAAAAGTAGTTGATGCGACTATACTGCCATTGATCTTTAGATCCGCACGAAAACTGGTGCTTCCATAGCTGGCTGCATAAATATTAAACGTGTAACTGGTACCACTAATATCTCCACTAATTACATCAGTTCCGGTCCAGACCTCAAATCCGGAACTATAAGCTGCCTGGTATGAATATCCCTCGGTTTCAGCATTTAAGTCCAAAATTTTCGCTTCTTCACATAAGTATAAAGTGTTGGTTTGACCATATAGAAAGGTCGAATAATAAAACCCCAAAAAAAATAAGACTCGGATAAAATTAATTCTTGAAATTTTCTTCTTCATATTAAACTCTCTTTTTCTTTTGCATGAACTTCTATGTTTGTCCCTTCCGGAAGAAATTTACTGTCAATCAGTTGCAAAAGGTCAGTACTAAGCTTTTTTTCGCTTTCAGTTAATTGTTCATCAATTCTCTGTTTGATTCTTTTAATTTGTTTAGATTTGTCACCAATTTCAGCAGACAACTCGACTCGAAGATCTTTTGACATAATTTTCTCATAATCATGAGCGGAAACCAATTCATTATTCACACCGAGAATAAAAACTAATGATATGATAATTTTTTTATACACTGTTCCCCCTCTTATATAAATTTTGAATTAATTATAATAGTAAGGATTTTTTAGATTGTGTCAACCCAAAGAATTTGTCTATCTTCGTCCGCTTTTAGCAGTTCTTCTTAATAGAAAAATATTCGTGTAATTAGTGCAAGATTCAATGAGTAGGGAGTAGAGAGCAGTTAGTAGTTAAAAAAACAACATTAAACTTGGTGTGGGGGTCAGGCTTTGTGGTTCAGTTAGGATTTAGCAAAAAAGAATAAAAAATCCTGTGAATCTGCGTTAATCTGCGTCCTAATTTAAAGTAGAAAAATATTATTCTTCCCGCAGGCTTCTACCAAGTCAGCCGACCATACGCCGCATTGAACTTCCCCTATATGCGCTTTCTGCAAGAATAACATACAAAGACGGGATTGACCAATCCCACCTCCTATAGAAAGAGGTAATTTGTCATCCAAAAGCATTTTATGCCATATTAATTCTTTTCTATCCTCTGTACCCGTAATCTCAAGTTGCTTCAGTAAAGCTTCCCTGTTAACTCTTATACCCATTGATGAAATCTCAAAACCCTTTTGCAAAATAGAATTCCAAACAAATATATCACCGTTCAACCCTTTTGTGTTTTCTCCTGTAGGGGTTGTCCAATCATCATAATCAGGAGCCCTTCCGTCATGCGGTTTCCCATCTGCTAATTTTCCGCCGATACCTATGACAAAAACCGCTCCTTTTTCTTTCGTTATAGCATCTTCTCTCTCTCGCGGAGTAAGGTTTGGGTACCTTTCCTGTAATTCTTCACTATGAACAAAAGTTATTTCATCACGTAAAAAAGGCTGCAGTTTTGGAAACTTTTTGTATACAACCATTTCCGTTTCTTTTAAAACTTCATATATCTTTCTAACAATATTTTTCAAAAAATCCAAATTTCTTTCTACCTCGGATATCACCCTTTCCCAGTCCCACTGATCAACATAAATAGAGTGTAGATTATCCAAAATTTCATCTCTTCTTATAGCATTCATATCTGTATATAAACCGCTTCCCTGG
>Ga0315555_1002083_pt1 | contig 14278 bp, 15 predicted proteins | sample SalMarSW160380MG_FD_202113 | JGI IMG/M metagenome (GOLD analysis project Ga0315555, IMG submission 202113) | Salt marsh sediment microbial communities from the Plum Island Ecosystem LTER, Massachusetts, United States - Salt Marsh Sediment SW1603-80 ... | reverse complement strand
CATCCCTCGTAAGAGGTATAACAATGCATCTGAAACAGGTGACCCTTCATCCGGAGAAATACCCAACCCGGGATTGTTATCCCTTCAATCTCTCCATCTTTCAACAAACCCGATCCATCCCCTTCAGCTCCCCGATAACATTATTTGTCGGTGAAAACGGAACCGGCAAATCCACATTGCTGGAAGCGCTCGCTCACCTGTGCGGCATTCACATATGGCGTGATGCCGACAGGAGACGCTTTGAGTACAACCCCTATGAAGACGAGTTCCACCAGTACCTTTCGATCGAATGGACAACGGAACGCGTGTACGGATCGTTTTTTGGGTCGAGTATATTCAGGCACTTTGCCAAGCTTCTCGATGAGTGGGCGGCAGCCGATCCCGGTCAACTTGACTACTTTGGCGGTAAATCACTGATGACACAATCGCACGGCCAGTCGCTGATTGCATTCTTCCGGAGCCGCTATCAAATCAAAGGACTGTATCTACTGGACGAACCGGAAACTGCGCTTTCCCCTCGCAGTCAACTCGCATTAATGAATATCCTGAGCAAAACGTCGCAGGCGAATCAGGCTCAATTCATAATTGCCACGCATTCTCCCTTTCTTCTGGCATGTCCCAACGCCACTATCTACAGTTTTGACAATGTCTACATAAAGCAGATAGAATATGAGGAGACTACGCACTATCAGATTTACAAGAGCTTCATGGAAGATAGAAACAGGTACGTGCAGTCACGAGAAGAATAAGCAGGTCGTTCTTCTCGCCTGCCGAGAGGTAAGGATTCTCAATGTGAGAAGGATTCAGCCTGATCGCCATAACCGAGGCACCCTCAACCAAAGACCAGAGACCCTCCATCCATCGTGCTGCTCAGTACCCTGAGTGTCAAGGCAATGCGCTCCGCGCCCTCCCGAGCGCAAAAGTGATGGGATGAGGAGAAGGCTACTAGGTGATCGATGCGAGGATTATGAGTGGTAAAATTGTACCTTCAAAAAACTTCCAAAACGCATATTGATGAGCCGGTGAAAAAAGACACTCGAGATTGATTAACCCCCAAACCGGCTCATCATTACCTGATCCGCGTCTTTATATGGGTTATTTATCTGCTCTCAAGCTCCTCTATGACAATCTCCACGAGGTCTTCTCTTATATATGGATTAGGCCCACCGATCTCCGCGGATTGAAGGATCGTGAGAATAGCCTTTTCCGCTGCTGAGCCGATAGGCACCTGTTTGGCTTTAGGCTCGCTGGGATGTGTTGCCCCGACATATAAAAGACGAATTTTCGAAGGCCTTTTGAACCTACCATCAAGGCAAAACGGCAAAGAGCGCCCCATACCATCTTCTATGACAATGGCAATGGTCCCTCCGTCTTTATAGATCATGGCACTTTTGATTTCAAATGGTGAATATAGCTGTATGGTTTTTCCCTGCAGAACTATTGTAACTGCTTCATCCTTCTCCGATGCTATAAGGCTATGAGCCAACATCATGCTCAATGCCAGCATGACAACTAACAACAAGATCTGCAATTGCTTCTTTCCCATCAGCCCCCCCGGATTGATTAACACTGTGCTAATCCCACAACAAACCCTTTTTTTGTGGCTGGGGATCAACTTGCTGGTCCATGTCTCTTATTTCTCTTTCAAGTCTTTGTTTCCTATCAGTGAGTTCAATAGTAAGGTCTTTGCGCTGGCTGTGATGCACCAACCAGTCAACCTCTCCCAATGCTTCTTTGTAAAGAAGCTTAGACTCGTAGGCATACGAAAGGAACCAATGTGACACCCATTGGTTCGAGATGCCCGTCAATGTTTCTACTGCCTTATCAAGGTTTCCTTGATTCAGGTAATCCTCTGCTTGCGCCTTCAGTCGCATATCGGTACGGGTCAGCTCCATCGTCCCGCTCTTTTCGGGGTCTTGCGGCGAGGGAAGACTCCTCTGCGCGTAGGCGAGTGTCGTTGCACACATACAACATATTACCACCACTGCTGCCTTTCTGAAAAACATGGCATTTCTCCTTTTGATATTTTATTGGTACATCAATTGATCTGCCTTCGGGCCATGCAACTGGCTATACCCATTACTGAGCAATAAAGGCATTGGAAGCCGCAGCCAATTATCCAAATACGGGCTTACTCGCACTCCTCAAAGCTGGCTCCGTACGCGGCAAGAGAATAGACTGTGTCCGCGTCTTTTGCGTCACCATCCGCCTTATTCAGGTACGCGATGCCGGTCCAGCCAACGGGAAGCAATGGGGGATTCTTCGGCCCCGCGTAACTTTTTGTCCATCGATAGGAATGAATCTGGATCGTATCCCCCGGTTTGAGCCCTGTCTCTGAACGCTCAACTTCAAGCACTTCCGCCGTAAAAAGGACATCGAGACGACGATCGCTCTGTGCCTTCTGCTCAACCGCCACTATCTTGATTTTTAGTTTCTCCTGCGCCTCTGCCTTTAATTTGTCGTACGATCCCGGCGGCAACGCGGCAGGGGCTGTTGTCATGAATGCAAGTATCCAAAGCGCTGCGACCAGCAGCAATGGTATTATTGGCTTCCGTATCCTCATCGTAGACGCCCTCCTGTGTCACATCGTTTTTTTTGATTCGCACACATTGCGTGCATTTTTGGTGCCAACTGTACCCCCGTCCTCATCCTTCGAATGACTTGATTTCACAGGGAAGTGGGATATTGCCTTATAAGAATGCTGGTGCGGCAGAGGCACTATGGCCTAAATTGACCTCAAAAGTGACGAAAATCGTTATTCGCTCCCATCTGTTACAATGGCACAACTTAATGAAAGGGGACAAGTCTGCTCTTTTGACTCATAAACAAGTGGGCATTAATGATGTTGTCAGGTAGGATACGACGGTTTATTAAAATTTATTTGGTAACGGCTTGTTTCTCAATCCGCCCCATCTTTCTGATAATGGCCTTTGAGGCAGGCCGGGCGGAATTTTCCAATTCGCAGAAGACCCATTCCTCGTTTCGCTTGTCAAGTACCTGTTTGAGAAACACAACCCTGTGGCCTCGGTAGTTTTGGGGATCATACCCTTTCTCAGCGACTGAATAATACTCAAGGGGCTTCCCATTGCCGACGTCTCCCTTGAAAGCTTCAATTGCCTGACCGCGGACAAGATACCGAACATATCCCTCAGTACTGTCACCGATACTATCAATAGCGCTTGCTTCCTGGACATCCACGTGTACCACAACGGCAACCTGGTCGTAATCATTCTTCAGATACTCATATGAAAAATACTCATTATCCAACCTATTACTACAACCGGAAAAGGCAATCAGGACAAATAATGCTAAGAATAATTTTTTCATGCCCATACCGATTCTAGTTTTGCGGATGAAATGGTAATTTTTTTGCCGAGATAACCCCCTCGTTTTGCCACAAGGCATCACACAATAGTAATGCCTGAAGGGTTATTATAAGGGAGCTTGAAGGGGGTTGTAAAGGCGTTTAACGGACCTCACCCGAGAAAGGGGGCAGTATGAGAATGTTACCTCATCCCCATAATTTTTCATTTTCCACTTGACAAAAATAGCGGGTTATGTTTTTTATTAGGCATTAAGCAAAACCAGAAGTAAGGATGATTGTGAACGTGATGGGCAGCAAAGGATACAGGCATAACTGGCGTTATTACTTCTATTATTGGATAGCGGTCTGCCCATCGCTTAGGAGGACGGGGCCGTAAGGGCGGTTACATAGCCAACTAAGCCATGGGTAGAGTAAGATGCTATCCATGGCTTTTTTATTGGGCCATGGTAGCATAAAGAACCATGGCCCTTATTTTTGCCTTATTTTTGAAGGAGGTGAACAATGGTAATCGTGATGCGAAAGAATGCCACCGAGGCCCAGATAGACCACGTCATGAAATGGATCGAATCCATCGGCTATCAAGCACACCCTTCCCTTGGCGTGGAGCAGACCATCATCGGTGTGGTGGGCGACGATCGGGGCAAGGAGCAGCTCAAGTCCGCCGAGCACCTGCCGGGGGTCGAAAAGACCGTGGCCATCCTCAAGCCGTACAAACTGGCCAGCCGCGAGTTCAAGGAGGGAAACACAATCATCCGCATCGGCGACCTGGAAATCGGCGGGCCTGATTTTATCATCATGGCTGGCCCCTGCTCCATCGAGAGCGAAGAACAGTTGATGGAGAGCGCCTATGTCGTCAAAAAGGGTGGTGCCCACATCCTCAGGGGAGGGGCCTTTAAACCGAGGACATCCCCTTACAGCTTCCAGGGGCTGCAAGAGGAAGGGCTTAAGCTCCTCGAGAAGGTCCGGGCGAAGACGGGCCTACCCGTTGTCACCGAGGTCATGAATACCACCGATGTGGACCTGGTGGAGGAATACGCCGATATCATCCAAATCGGGGCGCGGAATGTCCAGAACTTCCCCCTCCTCAAAAAGGTAGGACAGGCGCGCAAACCGGTCCTGTTAAAGCGGGGCTTGATGACGACCATCGAAGAACTCCTGATGTCGGCTGAATACATCCTGTCGTCCGGGAACGACCAGGTCATCCTCTGCGAGCGGGGCATTCGCACCTTTGAGACGGCAACGCGCAATACCCTGGACATCAGCGCCGTACCGGTCCTCAAGGAATTAACCCACCTGCCAATCATCATCGATCCCAGCCACGCCGCCGGCCACTGGAAGTATGTCATCCCGTTGGCCAGGGCCACCAAGGCGGTGGGGGCGGACGGACTCCTCGTCGAAGTCCATCCTGAACCGGATAAGGCCCTCTCCGATGGTGCACAATCCCTCAAACCTGAAAAATTCTACCAGCTCATGGAGGAGCTGAGGACTATCGATAAAATCATGAGAGCGGAGGCTCGGTTCATCCAATGAATAAGATCAAGGTACACCTTGACAAAAAGACGTCATCCTCGTATGAGATCTATATCGGGAGGAACATTATAGACCGTATGGGCCTGCTCCTGGCGAAGCATAACTGGGCGGGGCGTTATGTTATAATAACGGATTCCATTGTTTCGGCCCTCCACGGAGAAAGTGTACAGGGAACCCTCAAGGAAATGGGCCTCAAAGTCGATATGATCGATTTCCCAGCGGGGGAGGCCTCAAAGGATATCCAGACCAGCCTCCGCATCGTTGACCGATTGATGACACTGGGGGCTGACCGAACGTCGGCCCTCATCGCCCTTGGCGGCGGCGTCGTGGGCGATATCACCGGGTTTGTTGCCTCCATCTATATGCGTGGCATCCCCTTTATCCAGGTCCCCACCACCCTCCTCGCCCAGGTGGACAGCAGCATCGGGGGCAAGACCGGGATCGACCTCTCCACCGGCAAGAACATCCTCGGGACCTTCAATCAGCCCAAGGCGGTCTTCATTGACCTGGTGTTTCTGAAGACCCTCAAGCCGCGGGAATTGCAAAACGGCCTCGCGGAAGTCGTCAAGTACGGCATCATCGACGACCCGGAACTGTTCAGCACACTTGAGGCCAAGACTGACGCAATCAAAAACGGGAACGTGGACCTTTTCGAAGAGCTCGTCACCAGATCATGCCGCATTAAAAAAGGCATTGTCGAAATCGATGAGCAAGAAAAGGGGGTCCGCCGCATCCTGAATTTCGGCCATACGATAGGCCACGCCATCGAAACGGAGTCCGGCTACACCATCCCCCATGGAGACGCCGTATCCATGGGGATGATTGCCGCTGCCACCATATCGGAGCGCATGCGCTACCTCCCCTCCGAAGACCGGGAACGGATCATCACCCTCATCAGGGCGATGGGACTTCCCGACCGCATCCCCAAGGACCTCAGTCCCGATGGGATCTATGCCCGTATACAAGGGGACAAGAAAAAGACGGGGGATGTCCTCAACTTCGTGCTCTTGAAGAAGATCGGAATCCCCTTTGTTTCGAGCGGTGTGCCGGAACCGCTGATCCGGGAAACCATCGAGGGATTACAGCGATGAAAAAGCAATCTCTCAAGGACCTCAGAGAGCGACTGCGCAAGAAGGATCGGGAGATCGTCAAGCTCCTCAACGAACGGACCGAGCTGTCCATCGAGGTGGGTAAGGCGAAAGGTTCGCAGGGAGGGGAGATTTATGACCCCTCACAGGAGGAAAAGGTCTATGAGTACATCAAAGAGATCAACGAGGGCCCCCTGCCTGATAATGCCCTGAAAAATATCTTCGGGGAGATCATTTCGTCCTCTCGGACCCTCCAGGCGCCGACGACCGTCGCCTACTTGGGGCCAGAGGCATCATTCTGCTACCTCGCCGCCCAAGCCCATTTCGGCAAGAGCGCCCTGTATTACTCACAGACGCGGGTCTCCGAGGTCTTCGATGAGGTGGAGAGGGGGCGGATTGCATGGGGTGTGGTGCCGGTGGAAAACTCCCTGGAGGGATCCGTCAAGACAACCATGGACAGGTTGATTGCAACCCCCCTCACTATCCGTGCGGAGATCTTCCTCCGGGTCTCACACTGTCTGATCTCTCCCTGCACACAGATGGAGCAAATCAAGCGAGTCTACTCCCATCCACAAGCGCTTGCTCAGTGTCAGGGGTGGTTGAGAAAAAATCTACCGCACGCCCCCCTTGTTGAGGTGGGCAGCACCGTAGCCGCGGTCGAACAAGTGCTGAAGGATCAGGAGGGTGCGGCTATCGGAAGTTCTCTTGCCGCAGCTACCTATGGGCTCAAGATCGTCATCGAGGGGGTCGAGGACAGCCCCTCGAACACAACGCGATTCTTCGTCATCGGCAGGGGCCAAAGCACGGCAGCGGGAACAGACAAGACATCCATCATCTTCGCGACATCCCATGTACCGGGTGCCCTGCATCAGGCATTGGGGCCGTTTTCCAGAGAGGGGGTCAATCTCACGCGGATCGAATCGTACCCTATGAGGGACAGGATAGGGAACTATCTCTTTTTTGTCGATTTGGCCGGCCACCGGGATGATGGCAAGACCAAAAAGTGCCTGGCAGATGTGGAGGAGGCTTCCACCCTCTTCAAGGTCCTGGGCTCCTATCCCAGGGGAGATGAGCCGCGATGATCTGCATCCCTATTGTCGCCAGCACCACTGAGGCCGCCTTGGCGCAGATGGAGCGGAGTTCGCCGCTGGCCGACGTCCTGGAGCTGAGGATCGATCAGATCAGGGACGTCGACCTGGAAAAATTGATGAACGGGAGACAGAACGACAAGCGGATCCTGGTCACCAATAGACGGGGTGACGAGGGTGGAGGGTTCTCCGGCAGCGAGCCCGCAAGGGTCGAGCTGCTGAAAGAGGCGGTGGCCCTGGGGGTCGATTATGTGGACATCGAGGCCAAGACGGAAAGGCATTTGATCACTAAACTGGTCGCACATATTGAGAAGCATGACAATCGCACAAAATGGATCATCTCCTCGCACGATTTCAGCGGGACCCCCTCAGAGGGGGCGTTACAAAAGAGATTTCATGCATGCAGCAGAACCGGGGCCGACATCATCAAGATCGCCACGTATGCCCATGCGATGGAGGACAACCTGAGGGTGCTCGGACTTATCCCCTACGCTCGGAACAAGGGCCGGGCAATCATCGCCTTGTGTATGGGAGAGCAGGGGAAAATCAGCAGGGTCATGGCGCCCCTCTTGGGCGCCTATTGGCGCTATGCCTCGTTGGAGAAAGGGGCGGAATCTGCACCGGGGCAACTGACCATCGAGGAGATGCAACAGATCCAAGAGATTTTATCGGCCGCAGGCACCGAGGCACGCTGAAGACCTATGATCACACCAGGACCATCAGCATAATGAAAAAACCTGAATCAATAACCTTTGCGCTCTTTGGCAATCCCGTCGGGCACAGCCTCTCCCCGCTGATGCACAATGCGGCATACAAAAAGATGGGGATCAATGCCTCGTATGTGCCTCGGCGCGTAGAAAACCTGGAGGATGCAATTCAGGGGGTCAGGAAACGCAACATACGGGGCGTCAGCGTCACCATCCCCTTCAAAACCGCCGTGATTGCCTACCTCGATGAGGTAGAAAGCAGTGCGCAACAGATCGGGGCCGTCAATACGATTTGGCATGATGATAATGGAGGGCTCGCCGGTTACAATACCGACTGGATCGGGCTTGTCCGTTCCCTGGAAGATGTCCTGGATATCCAAAAAAAGACCTTCGTCATCCTCGGGGCGGGGGGGACAGCAAGGGCGGCCGTGTTCGGCATCCTGGAGAGAGGGGGCACCCCCTTGATCGTAAACAGGACCGCCGCCAGAGCAGAAGAGATGGCCCATGAGTTCGGCTGCCCATTTTACCCCCTTTCAGAGATCGGAGGCATCAGGGCGGACTGCCTGATCAATACCACACCCGTCGGGATGGCCCCCGACCGGAAAAAATCACCGCTGCGCAGGGATGTCCTGGGCAATTTCAGGTGGGTCATGGACTGCATCTACAACCCCCTGAGGACACAATTATTACATGACGCCGAAGAGGCAGGGTGCAGGACCCTGGATGGTGTAGGAATGTTCGTCCACCAGGGGGCCGAACAGATAAAGATCTGGACGGGAATGGAACCACCCCGGGAGTTTATGTACCAGATCGTCCTCGAGAAACTGGGCGAACATGACGGAAATTAAACCGATCAAAGGCATCAACGCCACCGTGAGTGTACCCGGCTCCAAGAGCTACACCCAGCGGGCCCTGATTATTGCCGCCCTGGCTGAAGGGAAATCGTCTTTACAAAATCCCCTGATCGCCGAAGATACGGGATATGTGATGGAGGCGCTCCGGTCCCTCGGCGCTGAAATCACGACGGCGAAAGGGAATATAACAATCAACGGGACGGGCGGCCATATCAGAAACTCCGGGAGGAAGATCTATCTGGGCAATAATGGGACCGCCATGAGATTGCTCACCGGCGTGGTTGCCCTGGGGGAAGGCACCTTCACCCTCACCGGCAGCCAGCGACTGTGTCAGAGGCCCATCCAACCCCTCCTGGATGCCCTCACTGACATGGGAGCGGATTGCCGCGCCAATGACAAAGATGGCTGCCCCCCTGTGTTCGTCCATGCCCATGGCCTGCGGGGCGGTACGGTGACATTGGCGGACATTGAGAGCAGTCAGTATATCTCCGCTCTTTTAATCTGCGCCCCTTTTGCCGAGGAAGATACCGTCATCGAGCTCCAGGGAAAAATCCCCTCGCTCCCTTATGTCGATATGACCGTAGCAGTAATGAAGGCGTTCGGGGCGGAGGTGGTCGACCAAAATCGCCGTTGTTATGTTGTAAAAGGCGGCCAGCAGTATCAAGGAAGGCGCTACCCGATTGAAGGGGATTGCTCCAGTGCCTCATATTTCTTTCTGGCTGCGGCCCTGTGCCAAGGAAGGGTAAAGGTCCAGCACATCAATCCCGAAACCCTGCAGGGGGATATCGAGCTACTCACCATTATGGAACGGCTTGGTTGCACCATCATCAAGGGAGAGGATTGGGTCGAGGTAGTCGGGGGTGCGTTGACCTCGGGTGAATACACCTTTGATCTGGGTGCAATGCCCGATATGGTCCCCACCCTCGCGGTATTGAGTGCTGTGCGCCCTGGCCGGACTATGATCACAAACGTACCCCATCTCAGAATAAAGGAAAGTGATCGACTGGCTGCCCTGGCCGCAGAACTGCACAAGATCGGGGTCCAGGCAGAAGAGCGGGAGGACGGTCTTGTTATTGAAGGGAATAGCCCCCACGGCGCTGACATAGAGACGTATAATGACCACCGCATCGCCATGAGCTTCGCCGCACTGGGGCTGGCAGTCCCTGGCATACGGATTCAAAACGAGGGCTGCGTGGACAAATCCTTCCCGGGCTTTTGGGGCGAGCTGAAAAAACTGTACTGGTGATGAAGATCATCTTGATAGGATACCGTTGCACGGGAAAGACATCCGTAGGGAAGAAGATATCGGAGCGGTTGGGGATCCCCTTCTACGATACCGACGAGCTCATCCAGAGCTATGCCGGTAAGTCCATCGGGGAGATCGTCGACGAAGAGGGGTGGGATGCCTTTCGTGCGGAGGAAAGGGCGACCATCAAGAAACTCCCCTCGTTGACAGACGCGGTCATCGCTGCGGGAGGCGGGGCTATCATGGATGCGGAAAACAGAGAAGCCCTGCAACGCAATGGGCTCTGCATCTGGCTCACCGCCGATGTCCGGACCATCGTCGAGAGGATGAAAAACGATCGGGCGAGCACTGCACAGAGGCCGCCCCTCTCTGACGGCGACTTGGAACGGGAGACAGCTGAGATCCTCGCAGTCAGGGAATTGGTCTACCAGCAGTTGGCCGATTGCACCGTCGATACGTCGGGGAAGGGGATCGATGCGGTCGCCGATGAGGTCTGCAACGTCCTTGCCCGTCGTAATATCGATGGCAATGCGCACAATCCCTACGCGACATAACGATGGCGCACGGGGATACAGACCCGGGGCAACAGACCCGGAGATACAGAAAAGGAACAATTATGTCAGGTAACTCAATAGGCATCCTGTTCAGGGTCACTACCTGGGGCGAATCTCATGGCAAGGCCCTCGGGGCGGTGGTGGACGGATGCCCCCCCAACATCGATCTGACGGATTCGGAGATCCAAGCGGAGCTGGCGAGGAGAAGGCCGGGACAGCAGAGTGCGGCCTCACCCCGGCAGGAAGAGGATCTGGTCGAGATCCTCTCCGGTACCTTTGAGGGAAAGACCACGGGGACACCCATCTCGCTCATCATCAAAAACAGGGATGCAGACAGCGCAGCCTATGAAGGGCTCAGGGATATCTTCAGGCCCGGGCACGGTGATCTTACCTATGCCAAGAAATACGGCATCCGAGATTACCACGGGGGCGGCCGCGCCTCCGGTCGGGAAACAGTGGCCAGGGTGGCGGCTGGTGCAATCGCAAAAAAGGTGATCGCCCGCGAAGGGATCGAGGTCATCGCTTACACCCAGGAGTTAGGGGGTATTGCCGCGAAAGAGATCTCCCTCACCGAGATCAACAACAATACCCTCCTCTGCCCCGATCAAAAAGCGGCCCAGCGGATGGCTGAGAAGCTTGAGGAGGCGCGCAAGCAAGGGGACTCCCTCGGAGGGATCGTGGCGATCCTGGTCAGAGGATGTCCGCAGGGTCTGGGGGAACCGGTCTTCGATAAGATCGACGCCGACCTCGCCAAGGCCCTCATGAGTATCGGTACCGTGAAGGGGGTGGAGATCGGCTCCGGTTTCCAGGCGGCAAAGATGACCGGTTCTGAGTGCAATGACCCCATCACACCGGAGGGGTTCGCAACCAATCATGCCGGCGGTATCCTCGCAGGGATCACCAATGGCGATGAAATCGTCATCAGGGTAGCCTGTAAACCCATCTCATCCATTGAAAAGACCCAGCGGACCATCGATATCGACGGAAAGCCGGCAACCGTATCGATCCGCGGCAGACACGATGTAGCGGTTATCCCCCGCATCATCCCGGTGTGCGAGGCCATGGTCAGCATCATCCTGGCAGACCACCTCTTGCGGCAACTGACCCTGGCGGGCAATGGAGGAACGTAAGATGAATGATATCCGAGTCGGGCTCATCGGCGGCACCGGGGGGATGGGGCGGATATTTGCGGGTCTCTTTCGCCGGGAAGGTTATACCGTTCACGTGTCGGGGAGAGCACAGGGGATTGACATCCCGACGATGGCCAAAACGTGTCAGGTGGTCATCGTGAGTGTTCCTGTAAGTATCACCGTGGAGATCATCGAGCAGGTTGGACCCCACATGCACAAGGACGCACTCTTGATGGATCTCACTTCCCTTAAAACAGAACCAATCAAGGCCATGCTGCAATCTTCTCGTGCAGCGGTCATCGGCCTGCATCCCCTCTTCGGTCCCGGTGTCGATGCCATAGCCGGACATACCATCGTCCTCTGTCCCGCGCGGGTTGCGCGATGGCTCGACTGGGTGAGGAATATCCTCGCAAAAAATGGCGCGACTGTCATAGAGACGACTCCTGAGAGGCATGATGACATGATGGCCATGGTGCAGGCCTTGAACCACCTGAACTCGATAACCATGGGGATGATCCTGAGTGAATCAGGGGCTGATCTCGCAGAGTTGCAAAGGTTCGCCACACCCATGTTCAGCACAAAACTCGATATTATAAAGGAAATATTCACCAACAATCCGAGACTCTATGCCGAGATCATCACCGCGAACCCGCACATCGACAAAATCCTCAACCTCTACGGGAGAACCGTATCTGATGTAGAAGCCCTGATCAAAAAAAGGGACTCAGGGGGTTTGGCTGAACTGATGACAAAAAGAAGGCTATGGGGATCATGAGCGAACAGCCCTGCTCGGAAAAAGTGACAATAATTGTCATTCACAACGCTATCCCATTCCTTGACATAGAAAAAACCTTTAATATCAAATGGTTAGATATTTGGCATCTGAGCACGTTTCTTGCAGAATTTTTTCATGGAGTGATGTTGCCGGATGTTCGCAAAAGGACCTTTTCGTTGACCGAGGGAAGCCCATTATGCTAGTATCTGCAAAACGAAGCATTTTTTGAGCCTTCAGGAGGGTTCCATGCCAAGTCGTCCTAAAAAGAAGTCAGGCACTATGAAATGGGGCAAGAATAACCCGTGGTTTATCGGAATAATCGGTGGGTTGATCGGAGCTTTTTTGGTGGGGGTTGTCCTCTTTTATCTCTTTGGACATAGAGAACAACAAATTTACGGGGCCATATATATGACCTCCGTCAATAATGCTGATAGACTGCTGGAAAAGAATATGACCGAAGACGCCCTGGCGATTTACAACGGCATCGCAAGCAAAGTATCAGCGAAGAAAGATCCGGAGCTTTATGCCCATGTGAAAAACAGTGCAGGGGTCTGTCACTATAAATTGGCACTTGTCAGGGATACGGAAGAGCATCTTCTCAAGGCCGTCAGGGCCTTTGAAGAAGCCCTGAAGATCAGAACAGTAAAAAAGTATCCTGATGACTATGCCACCACGCAGAACAACCTCGGCAATACCTACAGGGCTCTTTCCGAAGTCAAGGATAAGGAGGAAAATCTGAACAAGGCCTTCGATGTCTTTAAAGAGGCCCTGAAGGTATACACCAAGGAACAATATCCTGCCGGCTATGCTGATATCCAAAACAGTTTGGGGGTTGCCTACGGCACCCTTGCCGCGGTCAAGGATAAAGAGGAGAATCTCAACAAGGCCATCACGGCCTTCAACGAGGCCCTGAAGATTAGAACTCAAGAGCTCTACCCCCTGGGCTACGCCACCACGCAGAACAACCTCGGCAATGTCTACTCTGCCCTGGCCGAGGTCAGGGAACAGGAAGACAATTTGCTCAAGGCGGTCAAGGCCTTCGAAGAGGCCCTGAAGATATATACCCTGGAGGAATATCCTTTTGATTATGCGAGCACGCAGAACAACCTCGGCAATGCCTTCAGTGCCCTGGCCGAGATAAAGGAGCGGGAACAGAACTTGGTCAAGGCGGTCAAGGCCTTCGAAGAGGCCCTGAAGATATATACCCTAGGGAAATACCCTTCCCAATTTAGAATGGTAACGTCAAACATGGAGCAGGCGAAAAGTATGATGAGATAAGGCATGACATGTGGGTTTCATGCCTCAAAATTTATCATTGACAGTGTCCCCGATCTCTGATATAAGATTTCCATATTCGTAAAGGACGTTCAGGCATGAAGGAAAAAATCAACATCGCTAATTATTGGTGGTGGAACACTCACTAAGGAGGGGTTCGTCCACCGCTAACTATTTGACATACAGAAAAAGCCGTGGAGGACCTCTCAAGGTTCCACGGCTTTTTTGTTTGTATGAAAAGGGCCGTGATGATGAACGGCCTTTTTCATTTCACTAACGGGAGGAATCTCAATCGATGTACTATCCAGCATTCAAGCAGTTTAAGCGATTGGCACAAGAGGGAAACTTGATCCCCATTTACCGGGAGATCCTGGCCGACACGGAAACCCCGGTTTCGGCCCTCATGAAGCTGCGCGCTAAACCCCACCTCTTCCTCCTGGAGAGCGTGGAAGGGGGTGAAAAGTGGGGACGGTACACCTTTCTGGGATCTGACCCCCATGTAATCTTCACGGTCAGGGGAGAAGAAGTCCTGATCCAGGAAGATGAGGAGATCCGCACCCATGAACACGGGGGAGACCCCTTGGGATTACTGAAGGACTTGTTATTCGGCTACCGCCCCGTCCCCGTCGATGGGCTTCCTCGGTTTTATGGCGGAGCTGTGGGATTCCTCGGTTATGACATGGTCCGCTATTTTGAGAGGCTCCCC
>Ga0315555_1002082_pt1 | contig 14282 bp, 9 predicted proteins | sample SalMarSW160380MG_FD_202113 | JGI IMG/M metagenome (GOLD analysis project Ga0315555, IMG submission 202113) | Salt marsh sediment microbial communities from the Plum Island Ecosystem LTER, Massachusetts, United States - Salt Marsh Sediment SW1603-80 ... | reverse complement strand
TTCAAATCGATAACAGTCATTTTTCGCTCTAATATATTGATATTAAACAATTTATACCATTTTAAAAATTAAACGGTCGGACAGCAGTGTTCATATATGTAAAATTGAGAAAGAGATAAATAAATAGACTTAGTGAATTTAAAAATTTTATATATTTAAATTGCCCCTAACTTTGCATAACATGGGAGACTGTAGAAACCCCCTCTGGTTAAAGGGGGTTGTCCACAAACGATTTTTTGTTTTATCCGCTCTATTCCTTCTTTCATAAACTACAACCTTTATTCCCATCAGTTTTGGTTCCAATCAAAAACATAATTCACAATATGGAAAACTCCATTTTTCACCAACCCCCACCCCTTGTGTTATCTTGCTCCTTCCACCCTTTTTCCTCCCTTTGCTCACTCTCCCTCATAATTAACCGCCAATTTTTTTAACAAATGATCTTGATATTTCACTATTCCCGATTTAAATTTGCTTTCACTATGAGAAATGCTTTGCTAATCTATCCTGAATTCTCGGCATTTGGATTCTGGAATTACAAAGATGTTGCGAAATTAGTGGGAGCCAAATGTCCTGCTGCACCACTCGGAATGATTACATTAGGGGCACTTCTCCCTAAAGAGTGGGACATCAAGCTGCTCGACATGAACGCAGCTGAGTTGCATGATTCAGATATAGACTGGGCTGACCTTGTATTCATAGGCGGGATGCTCCCTCAGCAAATCAATTTTCTTAAACTCATCGATAGAGTCCATTCTCGAGGGAAAAAGGTTGTAGCAGGAGGTCCTGACCCAACTTCACAGCCAAAGATCTATGAAAAAGCTGATTACCTTGTCATGGGTGAAGCTGAGGATACCATCATACCATTTCTGGAGGCCCTAAAAAAGGGAGTTGAAAGGGGGACCTTTCCACCTCCTCGAAATAAACCTGATATTACCAGAAGCCCTGTTCCAAAGTTCGATTTGCTCAATTTTAAGGATTATCTGACAGTCGGTATACAGTTTACACGCGGTTGTCCGTTTAACTGCGAGTTTTGTGATATTATCGAGCTCTATGGAAGAATACCACGTACAAAAACTGCGGAGCAAATTCTCGCCGAGCTAGATGCATTGTATCGGGCCGGATACAGAGGTTCTGTGGAATTTGTGGATGATAATTTTATCGGGAACAAGAAAAAGGTAAAGGAAATTCTCATTGCTGTCCGCGAGTGGTCTGAATCTCACAATTATCCTTTCTATTTTGGAACAGAGGCCTCGATTAATCTTGCAGATGATGAAGAGCTTCTTAAATTGATGCAGGATGTGGATTTCAGATATGTATTCATCGGTATAGAATCTGTTGACGATAACGTGCTTAAATCGACTCAGAAAAAGCAAAATGTAAACAGAGAAATCTGCGACGATCTCCATAAAATATACCACTACGGAATGTTCGTAAGCGGCGGTTTTATCATCGGTTTCGATGATGAAACCAGTGAAATGGCACGGCTGATCGAAAAAACGGTTACTGATGGCAAGATATGTATAGCGATGGTCGGTTTACTGTATGCACTACCCAATACGCAGCTTACCCGTAGATTGATAAGGGAAAAGAGATTTTTTGATAATTCAAGCCAGTTAGATGTGAACGATATTACTATTGATCAATCTACCAGTGGACTCAATTTTATCACTAAAAGACCAAGGAATGAGATTATTAATGATTTTATTTATATTCTTAAAAAGATATATTCACAAAAGAGTTACTTCGATAGGTGTTTGAAGCTGGCGAAGGCACTAAATGTGAAAAGAAAAAGCAAACCTTCGTTTACCGGAAACTTGAAAAATATAATTGCATTTTTCAGACTGATTAATAAGCTTGGATTGAAGCCGCCTACTTGTTATTATTTTTGGAGAAATATCTTTATCGTTCTATCAACCAACCCATCTGCCCTTGTAGAAGAATGTAACCTGATGGCAATGTTCATTCATTTTCGAAAACAGACAGAATTTATCATTGAACTTATGACAGCTAAACAAAAAAGTAGTAGTGTCAAGAATTCTGTATCATGAGTGCCAACACCCCCTTGTCACTTTATGAGCCTTTTCCGCATCCCCCTGATCGCAAGAGGGAAGAAGACCGCGCTGAAGGCCACGAGGTAGAGCGTGTCCCACAAAAGTCCCCACTCGAAATAACCCAGGCCGAGCGCCCTGGTCAGCTTCACGAGATGGGTGAGCGGAAAGGCGAGAGCAGCTTTCTGCACCCAGGGCGGAAGGTTTTCCAGGGGGAAGAACGTACCGCTGAAGAGGAACATGGGGGTTATGAAAAGGAATACGGGAAGATTGAAAGAATCGATGCTGGGAATCACGGAGGTAAAAAACATGCCGATCGCTCCGAAGGCAACACCGCCCACGAAGGAGAGAGGTATGATCAGGAGAACGGCGGGGTAGTGAAGTATCCCGAAGAAACTTATCACGGCCAGCATGATTGAGGTTCCGATGACGGATTTTGTTGCCCCCCACACGATCTCGCCCGTGATGATCTCCTGAATGGAAAGCGGTGTAGCGAGCATCGCGTCGAAGGTTTTCTGGTAGTACATGCGCACGAAGGATGCAAAGGTGGTCTCGAAGAAGGCGTTGTACATAATGTTGATAGCCACCAGGGCAGGAGCAATGTACCCGATGTAGGATATGGCGCTACCCCTGTAGACGATACTGCCGACGAGAGTTCCAAGCCCGGCACCGAAAGCGAAGAGGTAAAAAAGCGGTTCGAGCAGGGGAGGAAGAAAGTTGATCTTCCAGACCCTCTGATACACAGTGAAGTTTCTCTGCCACACCTTCATGAACCTGCATGACAGATTACCGTTTCTCATTCTCTCAGCCCTCTCCCCGTGAGTTTCAGAAACACATCCTCCAGCGTCGCGAGCCTAAGATCGCACCCTCCGGTACAAAACTTCCTGCTGATCGTATGGAAAAGCGAATCCCCCTCCTTGCAGTAAATGATTAGCCGGTGGCCCAGATTCTCGTAGTCGAGCCGCTCGGAGCTGACCCACCTGAGGAGCTCTTCGGAAGGAGCTGAGATCTCTATAACCTCCCTTCCCACATAGAGCGCGACAAGCTCCCCTGGCTTGCCTTCCACCAGGATTTTTCCATGGTCCACGATCACAAGCCTGTCACAGAGCCGGGCAGCCTCTTCCATGTAATGCGTGGTGAGGACAATCGTGAGCCCGCGCGACTTGAGTTCTTCAAGTCGTTCCCACACCTGGTGCCTGGACTGCGGATCGAGACCGGTGGTCGGCTCGTCGAGGATCATAAGCTCCGGGTTGTTTATAAGCGCCCTCGCGATCACCAGGCGGCGCATAAGCCCACCGGAAAGCTCAGTGACCCTGTTGCCCTTCCTGTGCCCCATCGATATAAAATCCAAAAGAAAACGGGTTCTCTCCTGTGCCTCCTTTTTAGGTATATCGAAGTAGCGGGCGAACACCTCGAGATTCTGCTGCACGCTGAGGTCAGGATCGAGGCTGTTTTCCTGCTGGCAGATGCCGATCCTGCTTTTTATTCTGCGCCAGTCCGTCACGACATCGAGTCCGAAGACCTTCAGAGAGCCGGAGGTCATGGGGGAAAATCCGTAGATCATCCTGATCGTTGTGGTCTTTCCAGCGCCATTCGGGCCCAGGAGCCCGAAGCTTTCCCCTTTCTTTACTCTGAAGGAGACCCCGTCGACAGCGTGGAGCTCGCCAAAGGATTTTTGTACGTTTTCGGCCTCGATTATATACTCCACTGCTCACCCCCTCGTCAGGAGCTCTGCCGAGCAACCAAGAAAATAACTCTCCTCTCCGTAACGGAAAACAACATTCGTACCGAAAACGGTACTTTCATCCACAGCCGGTCCGGCCGGACCAGGCGGTATGACTGACGGGGCCAACGGGATTTATTCAGTGCCTGTATCCTGCCGCTTTCTCCCTGCCTCGTACCAGCCGACGAAAGCAGACTCTACAATAAGACCGAAGAGCACGAAAGCGGCACAGATGACGAAAACGAAGGCCATGGAGTATCGCTGGTACAACACCCCTCCCATGGTCGACCCCAGGATGAGGCCGGAGGAAATAATGGATTCGTGCACCGCCATCCGACCGGACCGGTTGATGCTCCCGGATATACCGTGAAACTGGCTGTTGAAATAACTGAAGGCCTGACTCACACCCATACAGGCGATCAAAACACCTACTGTGATCGGGGTAGTCGCATAGGCCATGAGAAATACACCAACCACCATGACAGCCTGCGACACGAGCATTTGAAGCGGCCTGTAGTGCCAGAAAATCGTCCGTCCCATGAAAAGAAAGCCGAACATCGCGAAGAGAGCCCTGTTGAGCAGAAGCAGGCCGATGATGTTTTTCTGAATACTGAGAGTATCGAGGGCGTAGAGGGGAAAGATGTTCACGATCACGCCGATGACCGTGTAGGAGGTGAAGTTCCCGATCCAGGCTGGAAACCGCAGCGGTGTACTGTTATCTTTTTCGCGCGTTTCCAGTCTGCTGTTGACAGTCACCTCCCTATCCTGCCTGATCAGTGGCAGGAAGAAATTCGCACCGGCGAGAAGAAAGCTCGCGGTAAAAAAGGAAAAACTGCCGATGTAGAGCGGAAGGGCGGGTGCCTGTATACTCAGATACCCGGCAATGAAGGGGCTTATGATGCTCCCGATGCTCCAGGAAAAGTTGTAGTTGGACATGAGCTTCGAAAGCTCCGCTCCCTCTATTCCGCGGGAAAGCCACCCCATGAGAGGGGGCCAGAAAAAAGAGATGGACAGCCCGAAGAGCCCGTAGAAGAAGTAGACGAAGCCGATCGTTTTCGCCTGAAGAATCAGGATGATGAATAGGCCTTTGAAAAACGCAGCTGCCATCAGCACGTAGCGAGGGAGCACCATGTTCGAAAGCGGCCGGATAAAAATGCACCCGAAAATATAGCACAACGACCAGAGCGCGGTTAAATAGCCAACCTGGCTGGGAGTGGCTGCAAACACTTCACGAATGTAGAAAATGGCCCCCAGTGTGACGAGACCGTGCCCGAGAGCGACTGCAAAGGAGGTGGGATATATGACCGCACTTTTTCCGATGCCGGAGTAAAAAGACTTGATGAGCTGCCGCTGCCTGTCGATGTAACGGTACACCATGGGGAACCTATTCTCCCTGCATGAAATCGGGCCCGAAAACAGAAACGTTAATATACTGCCGGTCAGGCACCAATGTGAAGACAATTGATTCAGGAGCTATTGTGAATAAGTGCTATAATTATAAACAGGATTAGCTGATGAAAACGATCGCGCTAATTCTTTGTTCGACCGCCGCCGTTTTCTCGTTGCCTGCACCGGTGTACAGGAGGAATTGAATAAAACCCTCGTTAACGCACCCCGGACAAGGGCGTACGTGTCGACGAAATAAAAGGAATCGTGGCCGGATTTACTCTCGATGGAAATCTGGACGAAGACAGCGCGATTCCGATGCCCTCGATCTGACGACCCGGGGGATAGCGGGAGTGGGCATGGGACACGAGGGGCGAACCACCACGAGAAGGTTGCCGGACCAGATAGAAAAAATCCGCTCAGATAATGGACCTGACGAGTACTATTGGGAAATAGAGGCAACATATACGCCAGGTTGGGGATATCACGGAGTTACCGGTTGATCCTGATGCGCCGAACCATGATTTGGTATACCATATATCTGCAGATAGCATCACTGTATTAATGGGTATTGTCTGGAGAATATTTTAAGCTGCTCAATCTACCTGTTTCCTGTGCCCCGATTTCGGCTGTCATTTTTTGAACTCTAATAGATCGGCATGCTCATTGATCTTCAAAATATTCAAATGCATCGATGATATCGAGATATACACCATCAAATCCCGCATCAAGAATCTCTTCATATTTTTCTTCCTTCAAAAAGAATGTTCACAGCAATAGTAAATAACGGATCGCACGTACCCGAAACCGTACATTTGATGATTTAGCTATTCCCTGGCATGGGCTTTCTTGAGCAATTCTATCATTTCAGAATACCCTTTATCACTTGCAATCTTCAAGGCGGACTGGCCTTTATTGTCTTTCGCATTTGCATCAGCGCCCGCTTCCAGCAAGATTTTTACGGTGTCGACAGTACCGGATGACGCTGCACTCATCAAGGCAGTCAAACCATCACTCGTTTTCGCATTCACGTCGGCCCCTGCATTCAGCAGGATCTGCACGATTTCGATGTAACTTCTTCCAGCCGCTTCCATAAGGGCTGTCCGTCCACCCTTATCCCTCACATTCACATCAGCCCCCGCCTGTAATAAGATCCGAACAGGCTCGGAGTCACCACCTCTCGCCGCCCACATCAGGGCTGTCCAGTCACCCGTATCCTTCATTTTCACATCAGCACCCGCCTTGAGCAGTATCTGGAGGATTTCGATGTGGCTTCTCTCCGCCGCCTCCATAAGGGCTGTCCGTCCACCCCTGTCCTCTGCATTTACCTCAGCGCCCGCATTCAGCAAGGCCTGCACGGTTTCGCTATAACCGTGATTTGATGCCCGTGTCAGCGGCGTCATACCATCATCATCTATAATAGGCATGTAAGGGCTATAATCCAGCAAGGCTATAACCTTTTTTGTATCACCTATCTCTACAGCATCAATCAGGGCCACTGTATTTTTAAACTCCTCAAGATTTGTAATCCCATCTCCATCATGGTCCTCATCTCCATCCATAATCCCATTACCATCGGTGTCCGCTAATTTTGGGTTTGTCCCGAATATTAAAGTCTCACATACATCACATAAACCATCAGTGTCCGAATCCACTTCTATTGGAGACGCAGGTTGGTGGGAAAATCCTATGCTGGGTACTACTCCTGCGACACATAAAGCAAGCATAACGGCAGCAGCGTGTCTCGCTATTGATCCATACCGTGATTGTATTCGTATCGTTTCAGTCCCAATTTGTCTCAGCCCAACCATACCCAGCGTGAGCTCTTCGAGATTTCGCTTAAGCCTCTTACCTTGTTCGTAAAAAAGACTGTGAGTAAAAGCTTCCTCCTCCAGGAGATCTTTTATTTTATTGCTAGTGCTTTTGTGCAGTTGATGGGGATCTGAAGCACAAATGTCAACCAGACTTTCGAGTAAATCCAAACTATTTCTGTTGATTTCCAACCACCATGTGTGAATCTGTTCATGCAATGCATCAACTTTTGTTCCTTTGCAGAAATGCTTCATAATCTCTGAAAGATGTTCCATCCCAATGGCAAAATCCATAAAGTTGTCATTACCCCAAGATCTCTTAAGAAAGTTCTTCTTTGCAATGCTACATACAAGATCAGCTGCCGGGTCAAGCAAATGATAATACCGGGCCAGGTAACTGCCTCTGGCTCGCCCTTCTTCAATCATCCGCCGCTCAAGAGGAGTGCCTGCAAATGTTTCGACGCGGACAAATGATAGAGGATGATCAATGTGTTCTCTCATGAACGCCAGGTCTGTCCGCATCGTATCTATGGTTGCATCCGGGTGAAATATCATGATTATGTACTGAGAGGAAATCCCAAGGTCTTCGCATATCTCAAGTGCTCTTTCAGCATCGGCAACTGTCTGTTTGCGGCCAATGGAAGACAACCCTGTTGAACTACCCGACTCTATGCCCAGGTACAACCGCAACAAGCCCATCTCCTGTAACTTCTTGAAGATATCTTTATCAACTTCATGTGGACGGCATTTAATTGCGAATGCTATATCGTTGACTCCACGATTAGCAAGAGCGCGCTCAAGAGCATCCAAACGCCGATGATTCTTATTTACAGAAGGAACAAGGAAGTTGTCATCATGGAAGATGAACTGGCGTATACCCCGTTCGTTATATAAACTTGCCATCTCATCGGCTATGCTCTCAATACTTCGTTGCCGAAAGTGCTTTCCGGGCGCAAGCTTATGGAGTGTGACAATACAACAATAATCACAAGAGCCAAAGCATCCCCTGCTTCCAAGCATGTTGGCTGTGGGTACACCGGCAAGCAGTCGTACAGAACCCCGTCGATCAGGGGGAGGAAGGGTATCTAAATTCTCGATGACTGGTCTTGGTTCAGTGAAGCAAATGTCATTCCCGTCACGGCAGGCAATGCCTTTTATCCGTTGTTGTCGTTGATGTAGCTTACTACCGGCATCGGCTATCTCCACGAGAGCTTGTTCTCCCTCATGAATGACGATTAAGTCGATTTGGGGATGGTGGTATAGGAGATCTTTCGCTGCACAGGATGCAAAGTGTCCACCGGCTACAACAGGACGTGCAGGATGCTCTTTCTTGACCCTGCGGGCAAGTTCCAGGTATTCACGTGCTCGTGATTGAAAACTCATAGAAAGTCCAACCAGGTCGACCTTCGAGGCCGCACAAACAACTGAATCCATATCATCGGCACAATTAAACGGAGCAATATCGACTTCATGGCCTGCAGCCTGTAACGAAGATGATAGATACCGAATCGATAGATTCTCTTCCTCTTCTGGACCTACAAGCAATACACGCATTTTTTGCCTCCTATGTGTTACAGCAATGATTCCACATCCTTATTTTTTGGAAGAATGACCTGAGGAACGGATTCAATCTCCGCTGTTTCAACGTTTATAAGCCTTCCAAATATCACAATTGTTTTTTTTGTTTCAGCGACCGATCCTATTAGTACGTAATCAGTCTTCATCGTTTTTCCAATTTTGATGGCGTTTGTTGTATCCAAAAGGTCCGTTTGAGCAATTTTTTGCTTTTTCAGGATCACATTAAGTCTTTCCCTTTCTATAACCCTGAAGCTGTGAAGCTTTTCAATTTCCACCAGTGCCATTTTATCGAGCATTGTTGTCAGGTCTGATTTTATTCCTTCTCCGGTAATGAAACCTGCTATTAAGATAGAGCCTTTCTCCTTCGATTCCAGAACGAGTGTCATTTCACGAAACATGTTTTTTATGCGGTCATTAAAAGATCGCTCCTGAACAGATGGTACTATTTCCTCATCCATGGCGATCCTTTTTATTTCGGTTTCTGTCAGTGCCAGGTCCTGCCCGAGAACAGCAATATATTTATCCAAAATCTCAATTTCATTATCAAATCCTTTATTTCCCAATCTAAGCCTCGCGTTTTTAATTTCCTTCCGGGTTGAAATTATAAGATCAAGAGCCGTCTGCAGCCGTTTTGTATAATAAAGTTCTCCAATTTTCTTCAATGACTGAGCATAATGCAGCATGGTTCCGGATTGCAACACCATTCCATCGGAAAATCCCATGACTGGCGGCTCAATGTCAACGAAGTTTACCTTCAGATAATATGGACCCTGATCGTGTTTTTTACATTTTAAATCAGTGTATGAAAGAGAAAAACGGGCCAGGTTTCTTCTTTGGGTTGATCCCTGTATTTCTTGACGAGGTGTCCTGACTTGCACCAAAATCGTTTCATAATCACGATGATGCAGGGTGTCAAGGAAATAATGGACTGTGTTTCCGTCTACCCTGTTGTTATAACCCCAGGTTTCCAGTATTTCCACGTCCTGGAGGAACTCCAATGTCATATTCAGGTTCCGAGCCGTAGGGACGAATGTTCTGTCAAGATCACTTCCAAAGGTTCTTTCCATCTCCTCCCTGCCTGAGATAAACCGTGAGCTGCCTCCACCCGTATCAGCCATGTCCATCATTAATTCCAGATTGTAGTCTGCCCCGACCCCGATGGTCGAAAGATTGATATGCTTTTCATTAAAGCTTTCTATCATCTCCAAAATACCCGGTATCGCTTCTTCTCCAGATACCGTGTCACCAGAGACTTCAGTTCCATCTGACAGCAATATAACCCTATTAGAATAATGTTTACGGAAATTGGCCTGCACCTGCTGGTAGCCAAGAATGAGCCCCGCCTCCAGATTATCCCCTCCGCCTGGAATTATGGAATGAACTGAATCTTTGAACTTCATAAGATCCTCTATCGATCTCATTTGAGTGGAAGGAAAGAGGGCTTTCGCTTCATCATCAAATACCACCAACGAAACAAAATCGTTAGCCCGCACTCGTTCGGTGAAAGTATCAAAGGCCTCCTTTACCCAGTCCATTTTATCCTGCTCATTCATCGATGTGCTTTTGTCGACCACAAAAGCCAGGTTTAAAGGAGGAAGCTCTTCAAATCTTGTCTCCCTTCCCTGAATACCTATTTGTATAATTTCCTCCTGCCCCCTCGTTGATATCTGACGATGCCCCGAGTAAAGCGAAACCCCAACACCTGACTCAGGCTTTGGATAATGATAATCAATGTAGCTGATATATGAGTCTATGTGGATTTCCTGGGGCTGAACAATGATTCCCTTTCCGGCAAGGTATTCGCCTCTTTCTGCAGAAGATTCTTTTGCTCCTCCAGCCTTGACTGTAAAAGGAACAAAAATGATCAGTAGCATAATAATTAATGCGGTTACTCTCTTCATGACAGGTCTCTTATTCATTAAAATATTTCATTCTCCTTAATCATTTCAGTACATTTATAAAAGTAATAGTACCATGGAAAGCTTAAATTGCAATAATGAAGGTTATTTTATTTGTTTTTATTTGCAGGTTATGTACAGTACGGCCTTTACCGGAGAAAAGCCCTCCAGAGAAAAGTTGGAAGATTCCAGGAGTTTCCCCATTCCTCCCATGAACCATCGTAATTTCTAACCCTCTGATAACCAATGTTTTTCAAAGGTGAGGTTCAAACCCGCATTCATGCCGTTTCAACAATGGATATCTCCCTGTTCAGCTGGGACAGGGCATTTTCCATTATTTCTATCCTCTCACGGGCGATCTCACTGCTTCTGTCCAGTGTGAGATGTCCTGCAGCGCGATCTTTGTACTCGGTAATGAGTTGAGAGACGTCGATAAGCGTTCGCGCTCCTTTCCAGAAAAAAGCGCCGATGGCAAGTCGTGTCATGCCGGTCATGCCAAGAGAATCGAGGATATCCGCATCATGCAGCATTTTTGCCTCTTTTGAGACCGGATTTCCCTCGGGTATATGGTTGAGTATTGCCTCTTTTACAAGCGCGATTTTTCCGGGCCTGAAACCCACTTCGTGAAGGATGGCTTCCGCTTTTTCCGCGGATTGAAGCTGATGGGGCTCGGCGAGTATAATATCGTGAAGATAGGTTGCCGCGTAGAGAACCTCATCATCGTAGCTATTTTCAAGCTGTTTTGCCAGATGGTATACCCGGTTAACGTGGTCGAATCCACGTGCAAGCCTTCCCGCGCACATGTCCTTCGCATACTGAAGAATGATGTGTCTCATTGCGTTCTCCCCATTTCCGACAGCCGGTCCGATGTTTCCCGGATGTGTTTCCAGAGTTTTTATACTGTTTACAAAATATTGAATCCCGATAAAAAATAACTGATTTTTTTTTAAATTAATAGTCATTTATTTGTTCCTGGTGCAGTCAGTATTGATTACATTAATGGAAAAAACACCGGATTGTGCATCAATGTACCGCTGGCGGTCTTTTCCGTCTGCTTTTTATTTATTTTCAATAAAAAACTGAATAGGCAGGGTGCTGAACCGGGTATGAAGATATTCGATACACTGCAGGGCAAAAAGGTGGAGCTCAAGCCGCTGGACGACAAAAAGATCGGTATCTATCTGTGCGGCCCCACTGTGTACGATTACGGGCATCTCGGCCATGGAAGATCAGCGATCGTTTTTGATCTTCTCAGGCGCTATCTCATGTACAGAGGGTATGAAGTCACCTTCGTGCGGAACTGGACGGATATCGATGACAAAACCATCGAAAGGGCAAACAAAGAAGGCGTGACCGTACGGGAGATGACCGAGAGGTTTATCGGAATATACGAGGAGGATTACGCCCGGCTCAATATATTGGAGCCCGATTTTGCGCCGAAGCCGACCGACCATATCGATGAAATAATTTCTTTTATTAAAAAGCTGTTCGACAACAATCATGCCTACACCCTGGATGACGGTGTGTATTTCGATATCTCGAGCTTCCCGGAGTACGGGAGGCTGAGCGGCCAGTCACTCGAAGATCTCAGAAGCGGCGCGAGAATTAAGATCGATGAGTCGAAAAGGAACCCGGGTGATTTTTCACTGTGGAAGTTTGAAAAACCGGGCGAGCCGTTCTGGCCGAGCCCGTGGGGGAAGGGGAGACCGGGCTGGCATATCGAATGTTCGGTTATGAGTATTCATTATCTGGGAGAGGAATTCGATCTCCACTGCGGGGGGCAGGACCTCACCTTTCCCCATCATGAGGATGAAATCGCTCAGGCCCGTGGTGCGGGGTATAGATTTGCGCGGCACTGGATGCATAACGGATTTTTAAACATCGATAACGAGAAGATGAGCAAGTCACTGGGGAACTTTTTTACTCTCCGTGAAATTTTCAAGAAATACGACCCTCTCACAGTGCGTTTTTTTCTCCTGTCCGCTCATTACAAGGCGCCTTTGAACTTCAGCCTTGAAAATCTCGACCATGCGTACCATACACTCAACCATATAAACGATTTTATTATCCGTGTTTCAGAAGCTGCAGGGTCCGGTGGAGGAAACGGGGTTGGTAACCGGATACGCGGTATGGAAAGCGACGCGGTACACGGACTTATCGAGAGGACACGGGGTGGGTTTGAGCGCGGTATGGATGATGATCTAAACATTTCGAAAGCTCTTGCAGCAATTTCTATTTTTATCAGAGAAATAAATACATCTCTCGAGAGAGGAGAGCTTTCTGTGCCCGATGCCCACGCGGTGCTCGATTTTATAAAAGATATAGATTCTGTGACGGGAGTTTTTACCTTCGAGCGGGAGATGCTGCCCGAGGAGATTGAGACGCTGATTCGGGAAAGAGAGGAGGCGCGCAAACACAAAAACTACGCACGCGCTGATGAGATACGGCAGAAACTCCTCGAGCGTGGAGTGGTGCTAGAGGACACAAAAGAGGGGGCCCGGTGGAAGATCGTGAAAGAGTCCGGACAAGGATGAAGCCTAATGTACGCCACTACTTTAATGAACATTATATGCCCTGAATGCTGAGCTCGAGCTCTTTTAGCACACTCCGGTCCGGTTCTTTCCTGTATTTTTTTTCAAGGGATTTGAGCGCGCTTTTTGTCCTGATCCTCCCGAGGGCCCACGCGGCACTGATGCGTAAAACCGGGTGCTCGTGGTTGAGAAACTCTTCAAGAACGGCCCCGGCCTTTTTATATTCCAGGCAGCCGAGTGCCAGCACTGCGTTTTTTTCAATTGCCTGGCGCCTGCGTATGCCTATCTGGTTGTTCCGGAATCGTGCCTGCCACTGTGCATCACTCATGCCCAGAAGATCGATGAGGGAGATGTCCTGCCCTACATAACCGACACTGTGCCTCTCTGCATTCGGTTCGAGTGCACTGTTGAAGGGGCATATATCGATACAGCTGCTGCATCCATAGAGCCTGTTGCCCCATTGGGCGCGAAAATCCCTCGGTACGGACATGAGATTTTCCGACATATACTGGAAGCAGCGGTTGACATCAACAACTCCGTCAGCGATAATGGCGCCTGTGGGACAGGCATCTATGCATGCGCGGCAGGGTCCGCAAATAGAAAAATCGGGTCGCCGGAGCTCAGTGATTTGAAAATCCGACACCTCGATGTCGGTTACAGCTTCTCCGATGACAAAGAAGGAGCCCATATTCCTGCTGACAGCAACGCAGTTTTTCCCGATGCTCCCGAGCTTCGAAAAGTTGAAAAGTGCCTTTTCCGGAATCGAGGTATAGTTTGAGAGCACCCTGCTCTGTATCTGTGTTCCGGTGTAGGCCTGCAGGGAATCGATCAGGGCTGTGAGCCTCATCTTCAAGTACCTGTAGTTGTTTCTCCAACTGAATCGTGCGATTCTTCCACGCCCGGGATCGTCACTGAACGTTTCATCTGTAAAGTAGTACTTGGCGGCAAGGATGATACTCTTCACCCAGCTTCCATATGATTTATAGGAATATGCGTATGCAGTTTTCTTGGGGGTCCACCGGTAGCTTTCGGGAATATATCCTGCAGAAAGAGCTCTGAGTGTATGACGGAGGGGGCTGGAGAGGTCGATGGGTGGAATGATGGTAACCGCATCGATGCCATCGGAATATTTTGTACATAATTCGATTAGATCCTGCAGTTTCATATCTGTTCCATCGCTGAACCGAAAGCACCAAAATATAGGCAAGTGAACTTCCAAACTTTAACAATTAAAACCGGCACTTGCCTAATGGTTTTTACCTCTAGAATGTAATTACAAGTAATTGTAACAGTATAGATAGTCA
>Ga0315555_1002080_pt1 | contig 14286 bp, 8 predicted proteins | sample SalMarSW160380MG_FD_202113 | JGI IMG/M metagenome (GOLD analysis project Ga0315555, IMG submission 202113) | Salt marsh sediment microbial communities from the Plum Island Ecosystem LTER, Massachusetts, United States - Salt Marsh Sediment SW1603-80 ... | reverse complement strand
CCGCGTCGGGTACTGGCACATAGCGGACGTGACGAAGCCGAAGGCGTCTGAGATCACCGTGGGAGAATCGGTGCCGACCGAGGAGTATCCCCACGTGGTCTGCTGCGCCACGTACGTGGACAGCTATATCGACACGGCGGGCAGGCTGCACGTGCTCTATCATATCAGGGAGCGGACACCAAGGGGAAGGACCGGATGCGGCACGCCGTCATGGAAAAGGGCAGGGTGACGAAGACGGTGGAGCTGCCGGACGCGCTGTCCGACACGCTGCGGCTCCCGTCCGGGGCGGACCAGCTGTACTGCCGCATCATCCAGGACACGGCGGGACGGTTCTATCTGATAACGCCGCGGGCGCTGGTGCCGTGCGATTCCACGGACGGCACGAAGCCGGGTACGCCGGTCCCGCTGGACCTGAAGGGTCACGAGCCCGAGTATTCCGGAATCGCCCTGGCCGCCCCGCGCGGCGGCACCCCGCTCGCCGACGCGGTGGACTGCGTGTTCCCGGCGGACAAGGGCAAGAAGGTCGTCTATATCAGAGTCACACTCAAGCAGGCCGACTGACAGCAATCCGTTAACTTACTAATCGAGGGCGTTATGAAAGAAGCGAAGGAAGCGTTTTCGTTCGTGTACGGGGGCGAGAAATCGGAGGACCTGCTGGCGGGATGGGAGCGGGACGAGCATTCCCTGACCTTCCGTGAGCCGGGGGACGGGCTGGAAGTGCGCTGCGAGAGGCGAACGTTCCACGACCCGTCGGCGACGGACTGGGTGCTGTGGTTCACGAACCGCGGGCCGTCCGAGAGCAGGATACTGGAAGCGGTGCTTCCGCTCGACATGGCCCTGGACGTGCCGGCGGGAGACGTGATGCTGCACCGGGCGTACGGCAGCACCGCGACGGTGACGGATTTCATTCCCGTCGACGAGGCGCTGGAGCCGGGCGGGACCGTGGAGTCCGCGCCGAACGGCGGGCGGTCGTCCGACGGGGTGCTTCCCTTCTTCAACATGGCGTGGGCCGGTGATCCGGCGGGCGGGCTGGCCTGGGCGATCGGCTGGTCCGGCCAGTGGTCCCAGCGGGTGCGGCGGGACGAAGGCGGCGCGGTGCGTATCGAGGCGGGCCAGCAGACGTTCCGAACGAAGCTTCTTCCGGGCGAGACCGTCCGCACGCCGCGGATACTGCTGGTTCCCTGGCGGGGACTGGACCGGATGCGCGGCCACAACCTGCTGCGCCGGGTCATCCTGGCGCACTACGCGCCGCGGCTTGACGGCGAGGTGGTGATGCCTCCCGTCTCGCAGAATATGTGGTTTCTCTGTGGGGAGGGCAACGAGACCACCGAGGAGAACCAGCTTGAGCGCATGCGGGCGATGCCTGATCTCGGCGTCGAGGTGGAGTGGCTCGACGCCGGATGGTTCGAGGGCGGCTGGCCGAATGGGGTGGGAAGCTGGGTGCCGAAAACGGATCACTTCCCGCGCGGCCTGAAGCCGCTCGGGGACGAGGCGCACAAGCTCGGGCTGAAGTTCCTGGTGTGGTTCGAACCGGAACGGGTGCACGCGGAAAGCCGTATCGGAAAGGAACATCCCGAATTCGTGCTGGGCTGGGAGAAGGAAAAGAGCGGAAACGGGCTCTTCAACCTGGGTGACCCGGCGGCGCGGGAATGGCTGACGGACCACCTCTCCGGATGCATCGCCGACGGGGGCATCGACATCTACCGCACCGATTTCAACATCGCGCCGCTTCCCTTCTGGGAGGGAGCGGACGAGCCGGACCGCAGGGGCATCACGGAGAACCGGTACGTCACCGGGCTGTACGCGATGTGGGACGAGCTGCGCCGGCGGCACCCCCGTCTGGTATTCGACAACTGCGCCTCCGGAGGGCGACGGATCGACCTGGAGATGATGACGCGCAGTTACGCGATATCCCGCAGCGACAGCGTCTGCTCGGGCGGGTACACCGCGGCCTGGGACCAGGCGCAGACGGCGGGGCTCTGCCTGTACGTTCCGCTCAACGCCACCCTCGCCACCTGCGGGATCCCGTCCCTGTGCAACAAGAAGCCGTCCAACGTTGCCCTGGATCCGTACGGGCTCCGCAGCACCGCGACGAGCGGCCTGGGCATCTGCCAGGACACGTTCGCGGCGGGCACCCCGACGGACGTGTTCAAGAAGATCATCGAGGAGGTGAAATCGCTGCGGCCGTACTACACCGGGGATTTCTATCCGCTGACGCCGATCAATACGAATCCGGACGCGTGGTGCGCCTGGCAGTTCGACCGCCCGGACCTGGAAAGCGGCTTCGCCATGTGCTTCCGCCGGCCGGAGAGCGAGGAGGCCTGTCTGACCCTGGCCCTGCGGGGCGTGGATCCGAACGCGAAATACGAGGTGAGTCTTTCGGAGATGGGCGAGTCCCGCTCCGTGAGCGGGGAGGAGCTTGCCGGTCTCACGGTCGAGATCCCCGAGGCCCCCGGGAGCATGCTGGTGAGGTACCGGAAGGCGAAGGGATGACGGACCGGATCGACGCGGACGGGGAGCTCACGTCGCTGCGCGAAGGTCCTTCGTTGCAGCTCGATACTCCGTAGGGCTGACGCCGCAGGCCTTCCGGAAGAACTTACTGAACACGTACTGGTCCTCGTATCCGCAGGCCGTACCTATGACGGACATCTTCTTCGTTGTAGTGATCAGGAGACGCTGGGCATTGCGGAGACGGATATCCCTGAGGAATCTCACGGGCGTCGTTCCCATGGCCTTCCGGAACGCGGCGTGAAACTGCGTAGAGGAGAGACGGGCAAGCCGCGCCAGGTCGTCACGGGTCAAGGGCCGGCTGAAGTTCCGCCGCATGTGCTCGATTACCGGCCGGAACCGCTGGAGGTCCTCCAGCCGACCGTCCAAGCCGGTTCCGGAAGTGCAGGCCGGAGCCAGAAGGCCCAGCAGACGGAAGCCGTATTCGTTACGCCGCGCGGCGCGGGCGAGGGGGACCTTCCCGTTCCCGCGCTCCTCGGATGCAGTCCATTCCTGAATCAGATCGCCGATCCGCTTCCCGAGCTTGCGCTCCAGGAGAACGGGTATGTCGAACAGCGAAAAGAGATCGATACTATCCAGAACAAAGTAGTTGAGGTGAACCCACCGGCGCACCTCACGGGACCCGACCACGTCCACCCGGTGCCGGATACCGGACGGGAGGACAATCAGCTCGCCGGTCTTTGCCGTTTCCTCGCGACCGTCTTCGAAGAAGATGCGTTCCGATCCGCGATAGGCCTGAGACAGCATCAGCCCGGGCAGAACGCGCCATCCGGTGGTATGAAGCGCCTTCAGAGGGGAAACGCCTCCCGCCTGGTACTCGAGTCGGATGGAATCGCCCGACAGATCTTCCAGCGACAGGCTCATGCCGATATCCCCCCTCGGGAACGGACCGCACAAAATGACATCATACCCGAACAAAGTGACATTGACCATACTTTCTCCGCCTGTAGATTGTTGTAGGGCGTGTTGTCCCTCAGGCAGGAGGACCGACGTATGAAATCGAAATGGGTCGAACGGTATCTTTCGGCGCCCGCGAGGCTGCCGATATCGTTCACGTTCGACGGAAAGACGATAACAGGCATTCCTGACGAATGGGAGGTGTCCACGGCCGAGCAGCGCGGGACCGCCGGCGTGAAAGAGACGGTATTCGCGGGCACGGACGAAGAAACCGGTCTCAACGTCCGGGTGGAGTGCATCGAGTATCTCGACTGCCCGGTGACGGAATGGACGGTGTGGTTCACCAACACCGGGACCGAACCGACGCCGATCCTGAGCGACATCCTGGCATTCGACGGCGTGCTGCAGGGGCAGGCGGCCTCGCTGTGGCACTGCAACGGAGACTTCTACAGTGAGGAGGGCTACACGGCGAAAGAAACACTCCTGCCGGAGGGTGAATCACTGCGCTTCGCGCCGAAGGGCGGCCGCCCGTGCGACCATGCGTTCCCGTATTACCGGCTCATGTTCGAGAAACACGGCGTGTCTCTTGCGATCGGCTGGCCGGCGCAGTGGGCCGTTTCCTTCGAGGGGCTCGCGAACGGGGTGCGGGTGCGGGCGGGACAGGAGAAGACGAACCTCCGACTGATGCCCGGGGAGACGATCCGCTCGCCGCGCGTCACACTGATGTTCTGGACCGGCGACACGTCGAACGCGGCGAATCTGTGGAGGCGGTGGTATAGAGATCACCTCCTGCCCCGGCCGGACGGGAAGCCGCTGGGGCCGCTGCTGGCCGCGGCCGCGACGGACGAAGGCGAGGAGTTCACCGCCGCCACGGAGGAGAACCAGGTCCGCTATCTCGACACGTGGGCCGCGCGCGGCATACCGTTCGACGTCTGGTGGATCGACGCGGGATGGTATCCCTGCTTCAACAGAGAAGGCGTGCGGAAGTGGCCGGAAACCGGCGACTGGCGGCCCGATCCGGAGCGGTTTCCGAACGGGCTGAAACCGGTGTCCGACGCCGCCGCCCGCCACGGCGCCGATCTGCTGCTGTGGTTCGAGCCGGAACGGGTGCGGCCCGCGACGGCGCTCGACCGGGAGCATCCGGAATGGCTGCTGAAGGCGGAGGGGGACGACAACCGCCTTCTGAACCTCGGTGATCCGTCCTGCCGCGAATGGCTGACGGACCGCGTGTGCGGGCTCATCCGGGAGAGCGGCGTCGGAATCTACCGGCAGGACCACAACTTCGAGCCGCTCAGGCACTGGCGGGAGAACGAGCCCGACGACCGGCAGGGGATGAACGAGAACCTGCACGTGCAGGGCTACCTGAAATACTGGGACGACCTGCTGGAGCGGAACCCGGGGCTGTGGATCGATTCCTGCGCGTCCGGCGGCCGGCGCAACGACCTGGAGACGCTTCGCCGCTCCGTGCCGCTGCACTACACGGACTACGGATACGGGGAGCACCCGGTGAAGCTGTCGTTTCATCACGTGCTCTTCGAATGGATACCGTACTTCAAGGAAGTGACTCTCTCGTGGGACAAGGAAGGAACCTCGAGATACGACCGGGAGGTGGACCGGTACGGCTACCACTGCGGGTTCGGGCCGATGATGATGGCGTGTCTCGACATCAAGCGGGACGACTACGATTTCGAAACGGCCGTCGAGATGATGACGATCTGGCGCCGGGCCGCGGAGCTGATGCTCGACGGCGACTACTACCCGCTCACCCCGATCCACCGGACGCCAAAGCAATGGGTGGCCCGGCAGTTCGACCTGCCGGAGGAGGGCAGGGGATTCATCCAGGGCATCCGCCTGCCGGAGGCGCCGGAGGAGACGCTGACGGTGCATCCGAAGGCGATCGGCGCGGACGCCGAGTATACGCTCGAGAATCCCGAAACGGGAGAGACCCGGGAGGCATCCGGGACCTCCCTGCAGACCGACGGCTTCACCTTTACGCTTCCGAACCGCCGGGGCGCCGTCTGGTTCTACAGGGTGCGCGGAAAGTAGGCGCTGTCCCTACTTTCCGACGGCCGCCGTTTCCTTCGCGTGGTAGTCGAGCTTGAGCACCACCAGCCGCTCGTCCCAGTCCGCGACCACCAGGCAGGTGTCCGTGCCGGAGACGAAGCGCGGCACAAGCATGGCGATGTTGTCGCCGCCGATCGGGATCCGGCTCTTCGCCCCGAAGCCGCTGTCGTAATTTCCGTACGCTCCCAGGTGCATGACCAGGTTGCCGGCGGAATCCAGCACGCCGACCGAATGCCGGTACGCCTCGGGCACGAATGACCGCCTGTACCAGTCGGTGTAATGCCTCATGGTCGGGCACGTGCAGCCGACGTGGACTATCGGCGACGCGCCCGCGTAAAACCATTCCGCCCCTTCCACCCAGGTCCACATGTCTTTATTGAAGACGTTCGGGAAGTATATATTGATAACGTCGGGGGGACGAGTCGGCACGGGCTCCAGGAGCAGCGTGGCGCGGCGCATGAGGAACTTGACGTCTTTGCCGCGCGACTTGATCAGCGTGCCGGTGAAGGGATTGCTGTTCTTTGTGTCGGCCGGATCACCGAAGACCCCTCCCCTTCCGCGCAGAAAGTGACTCTCGCCGAACATCTTCGGCCGGCTGCTGATGAAGTACAGTTTCCCCTCCTCGTCGATCTGCACGCCCGCGATCTGCTTGCCGACTATCGCGGCGCATTCGGCCCTCTTCTCGCCGCTGGAATCGAACGTCCAGATCGTCGCGCCGGACAGCGGAATGCCCGGAGCCCGTCGTATCGAATAGATCTGCTCCCCGCGCTTCTCACGCTCCCGTATCGAGCGGAGAGAGGCGTGGAACGCGTCGTGCTTTCCGCCGCCGCCCGAGCCGATGTTGGTGCCCGTGCCCTTGAACCGCCATTCGCTCATGAGATCGGCAAACCCGCCGTCGTCCGTCTTCGGCACGTAGTAGATATTTGTGTTCACGGCGACGTCACCACGCATGTTCACGCCGATGCCGTCCTGGAAGAACTTCGCGCCGGGCTGGTCCATGAGAGGAATGACTCCCACCCAGTTCGATTTGGCGCGTTCCTCGCCGTAGTTGTAGGGGACCTCCTCGAACGTGTACCGCAGCGCCTGGGCATCTTCTCGTCCGGGAGCCCGCTTGGCCCGGTCCGGATCCAGGCGTCCGGTGCCGGGCTGGTAGAAACCGGGATTGAAATGGGCGTGCAGGTATCCCCTCTTGTCGAAGGCGATGTCGTCCGTGGTGCCGGGAAGACGAAGCTGACCCAGAAGGGCGCCCGTCTTGAGATCGAAGTAATACCGGGTACCGTAGTATACCCGCTCCCGGACGGCGTCGCAGACGAGCTTGGCCGCGCCGCCGGAACCTCCGACGTTTCCCCCGTACCACCGTCCCAGCCAGTGTTCGCCGCCGGCCTGCTTCTTCGCCGAGTCCTCGAAGTCGAAGATCTTCTTCGCCGCATTGCCGTTGTCCTCGTATATTCGCACGTTCGGACCGCTGCCGCTGATCCCGCCGGGCATGATGAACACCGTGCCCCCCGCCGTCCACAGACGGGGCTTCGCCGTCCACTGGTCCACCGCCATTACGGCCGGCGTCGGCTCCTTGTCCGGGTAGTCGATGTGCCAGGCCTCCGTCGGGTCGTCAAAGGACTTGAACTTCGTCAGCCGCCCCAGGGTCTTTCCCCGTATCCGCGCCCCGTGGGTGACGTAGAAGGCGCCGCTCTTACGGTGTATTCGGATCAGTCGCGGCCGGTCTACCTTGACCGTCTTGAGCCATATGCCTTCGCGCGAGAAGATCTGAACCCGCCCGTTCTTGTTGTCGGCCACGTAGACCCGCTCCTGCGCGTCGCAGTCGATTCCGAACGGGTTGTTGAGGCTCTCGTTGTCGTTACCCGGCACGATGCTCTTCCGCCCTCGTTCCACCCCGAGCTTTCCCACGAACAGCCTGGCGTACCCGTCTCCCTCGACGTCCCTGACCACCGTGAAGTGCTGGGTCTGCGTACCGTCCACCATGCCGCCCCCGCCCAGGGCGGACACGTAGATGCGCTTGCCGTCGGGCGACGCCGCCATGCGCGGAAAGGCGTGCCCCCCGTTTTCCACGAACGGAACTCCTTTCATGCCCTGAAGATCCGTGGATCCGTCGGTGTAGATGTAGTACAGCAGCGACTCGCCCTTCTGAATGACGGCGTTACCGCTGTTGCTGAAATAGAGCTTGCGCCCGATCACGACCGGCTGGAAACTCATCATCAGCTTGCTGTTGATTCCCGGCAGGAAGAAATAGTCAGTCGCCATCTGGCTGATGTCGACGCCGTGGAGGGCGCGCGTGTCCTTTTCGTACTCCACGTAGCTCAGGCCTCCCAGCTTCTTCTCCGGCATACCGGCCGGCGGCGGCACAAGCTGGGCGAGATACTTCCCGTCGTGATCGTACTTGCGCACGATCGCGTGGGTATGGGTGGCGGGCGCCTTGGCGAAGACGAAGGCGCCCTCCTCGCTGATGGCGATACCGAACACGATACCCGGCAGGTTGTGCGGCCCGTAGTCGGCGATCAGTTTGTCGAACTCCGGCTTCAGCCCGAGCCGCACCCGTGCCTTCATCTTGTCGGGCTCCTTCACGTACACGCCCAGATCGTCCTTGCCGTTCCAGTATATCTTCTGTTCCAGAGAGTTCTTCTGGAACGGAGCAGGGGCGTTGCTTCCGAGCACGCCGGAGGCGAGGTGGCGGACCACTACGCCCTTTTCATCGATTATGTCGGCGGTAACGTCGCAGTTTCCCTTCACCGCGAACGCGATCTCGTACTTGTCCTTGGCGATGAGCTTCACCGCGGGCTTCTGCGTGAACGCGAATACGTTCTCCCGCTCCGTGCACGGCGCGGAGTAGGGCCTGGGAAAGTCTGCGGCATGCGCCCAGGCCGCTCCGCAAAGGAACACCACCGCCGCACAGAGCACAACAACGTTTCCGGTTCTCATTTTGCTTCCTTCCCGGTAATCACCTTGAGGGTCTCGCCGGCCTGTTTCTTTATCTCGGCGAGTTCTTCCGCCGTCGTCGCCTTCTTCCCATATCGCTGGTTGTACGCAGTAAGCTTGGTGAACGACTCCACCGTCTTGGCGGCGTTCTTCGCGGCGGGGCCGATCGCTCTCAGCGTCTTCATGGTCTGTATCACCTGCGCCGCGCTCAATTTGCTCTCGCGCAGGAAGCGGTCCAGCAGGTCGACCGCGACCGCGGCCTTCGGCCCGAACTTCTCCATCACCTCGTACGGCGCCATCTGCCACCAGATGGACTGGTCGGTCTGCTCCATCTTATCCATGATATTGGGGATGATGTTCTCGTGTACCGGGCCCATAGCGCCGAGCGCCTGAACATAGACCGGCGTGTAACAGCTCGCGTAACGATGCATGATGCTTATCATCAGGTCCACGTGTTCCTTCGCCAGCGGGCCCATCCGCACGCAGGTCTGCGCCGCCGCCATACTGACTATGTTGGGCTGCGCGCCGGGCGGTTCCTTGAGCAGCGGTACGAGATGAGGAATACAGGCCTTCGCGGCCGGCCCGATCATGCCGCAGGCCGTAGCCGCCTCGCGCCGCACGTCCGGATACTGGTCCTTGAACGCTCCGATCAGGGCGCTGGTGACCGTGTCCGTTTCCTTGTCCTGTTTCGCGTCCTTGAGTATCTGTCCCAGCGCCTTCGCCGCGGCCGCGCGGTTGCGTTCGAACTGCGTGCCTTTCAGCATCGGCAGAAGGTCCGGCACGGCCGTCCGCGCCACCGGCCCGTACTCCCCCAGCACCTGGGCCGCCACGAACTTGTCGTTCTCGCGCTCGGACTTCAGAACCGGCAATACCGCCTCGATGATCTTCGGCCGCACCGCCTCGGGCGCCTCCGCCAGAATCCGCGCCGCCCGCACCTGGAGACCGCGATTGGCGCCGCGCAGCTGCGTCATGACTCGCGAGAGCGGCTTACCGCCGACCGTAATGTCGTCCTCCGCGCGCGCGGCGCAGGTGGAAATCGCCAGGAGGGCGGCGACCAATACGATGCGTCCTGTCCATCGGAACATAGAGACCTCCCTTTCACGAGGGCGACGTAAGGCCGCCGTGCCGGGAACCATCAGAACCGCGATTCCAGTCGGTATTTCGTCGATTCGAAGGTTCGATACGTTCATGGAATGTGCTCCTTCTCCCCGATTCGTGCGCGTCATGCGTTTTTCGCTTCCAGATATGGACGCCGGAGGGGCTCTCCGGGCCGAACGGCCGGTGCCGTATGCGTGATTCTACAAGAAATAGTGTACCACGCCAAACAAGGCTTGTCTTTCGAGTCCGTACTCAGTACGATTTCAAACACGATGCGTACCTACTCCCCCCCAAACGCCCACTTGAACTTCCGGGGAACCGGCATCCGGAACGTCCTGGAGCTGGGCCGCCACGAGTATACCTCGGCCGGACGTCATCTCTGGCCGCATGTTCATGATTCCCGGCGGCTGGAGATATGCTACCTCGCCAGGGGGAGGAAGGCGTATCTGATCAACGAGAAGCCGGTGGTACTGAGTGGAGGCGACGTGCACGTCATCTTTCCCGGCGACTCTCACAGCGCAGGCGACATTCCGGAGGAGGCAGGAATACTGTACTACCTGTGTCTGAGCCTGAGAAAGAATCAGTCCTCGTTCATGAACCTGCGCGGTCCCGGCGCCCGGACTCTCGTTTCCTCGCTCCTGAATCTTGCGCCCCGAATGTTCAAGGGCTCGCCGAGACTGCAGGAGCACCTGGATGCCGCGATCGACTCGCTCCAGCAGCTCTCGACCGATCCGCTCGCGGCTGTCAGAGCGTGCAACTATATTGAGGGATTTCTTCTGGAGGTCGTATCCTGCGCGGCGCACACCAGGCGGCGCGCCATGCCGCCGCGTTTCAGACAACTGCTCCGCAATATCGACAGGCATCTGACCACTCCCCCGACAACCGGGGAAATGGCTCGCTCCGTCGGCCTTTCCCTGTCGAGATTCAAGGCGGTGTTCTCGCGGGAAGTGGGGATCCCGCCCGCCGATTACGTGCTCCGCCGGAGGATAGACCTGGCCAAGGAACGCCTCCTCCTCGACAGGCGCAGGAGTATTACGGACGTGGCGCTCGACCTCTCCTTCTCGTCGTCGCAGTACTTCTCTACCGTCTTCAAGCGCTACACCGGCATGACGCCGAGCGAATTCAGGAAGAGACCGCGCCGCCCGCGCCGTCTTCGCCCGGGCACGTGACCTCGACGAATGTTTCACCATCTGCTAGGATAGGAAGGCCTCGTCACTGATACGGATCCGGAGGGAGCAACGATGAAATCCGACTTTCTGAAACAGGCAAAAGACGTGGCGCTTCTGACGCGCCGGCGGCTTCAGCTGACGATCCCATCGGTTCTGGGCGAGGGAGAAACGTTCTCGCTGCGTGTCATCGCGTTCGGACCGGACGGCCTTCCGTCGGAGGATTTCCCACACCCGATCAGGTTCGATGAGTCGCCCGGGGTCGAGGGACTCCCCGCCGGCGTGTCGTTCGACGGGTCGTCGGGCGGCATGATCGAGATACCGGACCTGAAGGCAACCGGCCCGGAACTGGCGCGGGTGAAGGCGGCGGTCGGGAACACCGGCCATTCCGTCGGCTCCAATCCCGCCTGGGTGTTCCGGGATCCCCCCTACCGGGTGTTCTGGGGGGACCTCCACATCCACACCACGTATTCGAACTGCACGGCGTGGTCGTGCCGGGACCCGGAATTCGGATACCAGTTCGCCCGCGAGGCGGCGCACCTGGATTTCGCCGCGGCGGCGGACCATCTTCGCGGCATCGCCTCTGAGGAGGGACGGTGGGAGCGCCTGCAGCAGCTGGTGCGGGATTATGAAGACGCGGGCCGTTTCATCCCCCTTCTCGCGTTCGAGAGCTCCCACAAGACCGGCTTCGGCGGCGACAACAACATCTACTACAGACAGGCGGACGCGCCGTACTTCTGGCTGGACCGGGAAGACATGAAGGGCACCCAGCCGGAGGTCAGGCTCGAAGACCTGTGGACGTGGCTCGACGGGAACGGACACGAGTATTTCTCCGTGCCGCATCACACCGGCAGGGCCGGGAAGTTCCGCAGCTTCGACAACGACACGTACGATCCCGCCCGCGAGCCGCTTTTCGAGGTGTACTCCGCGTGGGGCTCCTCCGAGAAGCGGGTGAATCAGTATCCTCTACACGGGGGCAATACGGACAACCCGTCGTACCTGACGGATGCGCTGCAGTCGGGATGCCGGTACGGCGTCATCTGCTCCAGTGACGATCACACGACGCTTCCCGGAGGCGAGAGCCGCAACTGGAGCATCCCTCTCGGGCTCGCGTCGGCGAGCGGGTTCCATCACATGGGCCTCGCCGCCGTTCGCGCGAAGGCTCTGACACGCAACGCGCTGTGGGAAGCGCTGACATCGCGTAACACATATGGAACAACACTGGCGCGAACGCTTCTCGACGTGAAGATCGGGGACCTCGCAATGGGGCAGGAGGGCACCGTATCGAAGACCGATCCGCTCTTCAAGTCGCGTGCCGTAGAGGTGACGTTCACGGCGGCGGACGTGACGGGCGCGGTGAAGGTATCACTCGTCCGGAACGGCGTCGAGATCGACAGCAAACAGCTCGGCAGCGGAAAGACGACGGGAACCGTTCAGCGGCTTTCGTTCGAGGACGGCGACGCGGTCGATTCCATCGCGATCCGTGACGCCCGGCACCATCCGGATCCCTTCGTCGCGTACTACGTGAAGGTGCAGTCCTCCAACCTGCAGACCCAGTGGTCCAGCCCGATCTGGCTGGATATGTGAGAACGCCCTAGGCTCTTGACCCCCGCCCCATCGCTGTTAGAATTCAGTTTCGGAAATCAGGGAATCTCGACGCTCACGAAACGGAGGAAACCATGAAGAAAGTCCGCAAGCACGTTCCCGGCGCCGACAGACCGATCACCCATGGCCACTTCAGCGAAGACGGGCTGAGCTACTACGTGACGTCCACCGAAACGCCGCGCCCGTGGATGAACCTGCTGGGCAACCAGTATACGGCAGGGCTGTTCTCGCAGTGCGGCCAGGGGTTCATCTTCTTCATATCGAAGGGGTACGAGCAGGTCACCAACTGGGAGGAGTTCCAGTACTACCCCTCCTACCCGTCGCGGGGCCGGCTGGTGTTCGTGAAGGACAACGATACCGGGAAGTACTGGGCGGGCAATCCCCAGCCCGGCGAGCGCGGCTTCAAGGACTTCTACTGCAGGCACGAGCCGGGGGTGAGCACGATACACGCGGTCCGCAACGACATCGAATTCACGATGCGGGCGTTCATGCCGTGGGACGCGGACGTGGAGATATGGACGGTCACCCTCAAGAACGTCGGCCGCAGGACACGGAACCTGTCCGTGTTCCCGGTCGTGGAGTTCCCGACGAAGCAGATTCACTGGCACTTCAACGCGAATTACGTGAAAGACATCAAGACGATTCACTTCGAGGACAGGAACTACAACGCGCCGAAGGGGACGTTCTTCTCGTGCGACGCGAAGATCGACGGCTACGAGACGTGCAGGCGCCGGTTCTACGGGCCGCTCAAGGAGCGGCTGAAGCCGGACGGGGTGAGGAAGGGACTGTCGAATTCCCCGACGGAAAACGACTGGTGCGTCGGCGCGTTCAAGACGAAGATGACATTGAAGCGCGGGCAGTCGAAATCCTTCAACGTGCTCACCGGGCGGGCGGCGGAGAGAAGTCTGGTGCGCAAGTGGGCGAAGCGGTTTCTGAAGAAGAGCGAGGTCGCGAAAGCCTTGAAGAACGTCCGGGACTACTGGAAAAAGCAGCGCACCGTCGTGCAGACCCGGATACCGGACGACTACCTGATGCAGCTCGGAATGAACTGCTGGACGCAGTACTGCCTGGACATATCCATGCGGTTCCGGCAGGGCGCGAAGATAGGATACCGGGACATTCTCCAGTACTGCCGGGGCTACATGCCGTTCGACGCGAAGAAGTGCCGGGAGGGCATCCTCGGAATACTGGCTCACCAGTACGCCGACGGGCGGGGGATACGGGGCTACATCCCCATGGGTCTCGGGCTGGACCTGCGCGACGCGCGCGACGGGGTGTCGTGGATGGCGGACACCCTCTCCACCTATATAAAGGAGACCGGCGACACCGGCCTGCTCAACGAGGTGGTGCCCTACTTCGACAAGGGCAAGGGGACGGTGTGGGACCACGCGTGCCGCGCGGTGAATTTCCTGTACAAGCACCGCGGCCGGCACAGGCAGTGCCTGGTCGGCGAGGGCGACTGGAACGACGCGCTGAACCTGGGCGGCGGGAAGGGCCGGGGCGAGAGCACGTGGCTTACCATCGCGACGTGCAGGGCACTCCGTTTCACCGCCGAGATAGCACGTTACATCGGCAGGAAGGCCGAGGCGGCGAAGTTCGAGCGCTGGAGAAGGCAGCTGGCGAAGGATGTGAACAAGTACGCGTGGGACGGCGGCTGGTACATCTACGGGTACACGGACGACGGTACGCCGGTCGGCTCGAAGAAGAACAGGGAAGGCCAGATTTACGCGAACGTACAGACCTGGGCGCTGATGGAGGGCATCGTCCCCGGGAACCGGGAAGCGAAGGTATGGCGGTCCGTCTACGACTACCTGGTGACGGACGTCGGTATCCTGGTGCACCATTCGGAGTACACGAAGTACGATGGCTCGATAGGCCGCATCACCGGGATGCCTCGCGGCACGTACGAGCACGCGGCGTCGTACGTCCACGGCACCGGGTTCCTCATCGCCGCGCTCGCGCGGTACCGGATGGGCACGTGCGCGGTCGACGCGTGGCACTCCGTGGTGCCGACCAA
>Ga0315555_1002079_pt1 | contig 14287 bp, 10 predicted proteins | sample SalMarSW160380MG_FD_202113 | JGI IMG/M metagenome (GOLD analysis project Ga0315555, IMG submission 202113) | Salt marsh sediment microbial communities from the Plum Island Ecosystem LTER, Massachusetts, United States - Salt Marsh Sediment SW1603-80 ... | reverse complement strand
AAGACGGGCACGAGAAGATCTTCTCGGCGATGAGAGGAGAGCTGTCCGGACGGCAGAAGGAGGAGACCGCGTTCGATCCGCAGGGAGAGGCCGCGCTGTATCTGCAGGCGTTCGCGGACGGGAAGGTGTTCGACATCAACGAGGATCCCTCGGAGAAGCTCACCGGCGATGAGTCGCCCGAGGAGGTTCTTGTGACCGCTATGGGGGCGGAAAAGGACGCGATAGTATTGTATCTGGGGATTAAGGACATGGTCTCCCAGAAGATGGGGAAGGACAAGATCGACCACATTATCAAGGAGGAGAGGAGTCACCTGATCGTACTGGGAGGGATCCTCTCGGAGCTATGAGTGGAACATTGTTACAGCTGAAGCCGCTCATCGGGATGGCAGTGGGAGGCGCCGTCGGCTACGCGATCTACCGGTTCGTGGGCTGCGCGAGCGGCGCGTGTCCTATCACCGCCAACCCGTGGATGAGTGTGTTCTTCTGGGCCGTCATAGGTGCCCTGGCAACTTCGGGCTAGGAAGAAATCCTCGGGGAATGAGTAAGGGGTCATCGAGTCGGGCGGGCCCGGGGTGGTGGATTTCGAGTGGCTGATGGCGGCCCCTCCTGCGACCCGGGAGGAGGCGCTCGAGGTGAGGCGGAAGGCGGAGCGGATACCGTTCCTGAAGGGAACGGTGCTTTCCGAGAACGGGCGGTGCTTTGCATGTACCTGTCGCTGACATTCAAAGATATGAGCTACCGGGTATACGGGGAGCTCAACGGTGGCTTCTGGAAGAGTCCGGCGGGCATGGACGCGGCCACCGGGAAGGCGACGTTCCCGAAGCTGACGGTGTACGGAGCGAGCGTTATGGGTCCGCTGGCGGGCGGGATAGCGAAGGCGGAGGTGGGGTACTACGACTCCCTGGACGACCGGAGCGGGGATGATCCATTCGTCAGAAACGGGGAGTTTCGTCTGCTCCTGGGCTACAAGAGGGAGGTGGGGCGGGAGCTGACGCTGGGTGTCCGGTACTACCTGGAATTCATGATGGAGCACCTGGACTACGAGGAAATCCTTCCCGCCGGGATGAGGGAGAAGGACGAGGACCGGCACGTGCTCACCGTGCGGCTGACGAAGCTCGCGCTCCGGCAGGCGCTTCGGCTGTCGGTTTTCGCGTTCTACTCGCCTTCCGATGGGGACGCGTACCTCAGGCCGCGGGTGCATTTCACCGCGAGCGACTCGTGGTCGGTATTCGGCGGCGCGGACGTCTTTCTGGGCTCCGACGACCATACTTTCTTCGGCCAGTTCGAAAAGAACTCGAACGTCCATTTGGGGCTTCGACGCAGCTTTTGAGAGCGGACGGAGTACCGCCAGAGAGGAACACTAGTGTACACTTCGTGTCAGGCTCTCTTCGGCGTCCTCCCAATCGTCGAGGGCCCCGTCTTCGAGACGCTTGTGGAGAAACCGGTGGATCTCCTCGGCGGCGATTTCATGGGCGATCTCGTTCGGATGATGGTCGGTGGGATGACACCACAGATCTTCCGCGGCTTGGCTCGAAAAGGCCTCCAGCAGGTCCAGGAAGGGAATCCCTTCCTGCTCGCAGAACGTTGCGATCTTTCGGTGAGGTTCGTCGAAGGGATAGTCGTCGAAGTCATACAGGAGAGGAAACAAGACGATCATCAGCTGTGCCCCGTCGGTTCGGATATCCTCGTGCAGCTTGCGAAGGAGCTCCCACTTGTCGGTTGCATGATCGTCATCGAACGCGTCGAGATAGGCACGTTCCGTGGTGCGGTGCAGGCGGATCGTGTCAATCGAGTGGCCCACGAAGTTTGCCGTGGCCGACGCGGCTCGCAGCGTGCTGAAGGCGTATCCGCCGTTGTTCTGATCGATGAAGTCCAATCCCACGATCTCGTAGGCGTCGGGCAGGCCGAAGTCGTTGAGGACGAACCCGTAGATCACGAGCCCGCAGCGGTCGCGTTCTGAGGCCATCAGGTACAGGCCGCGGATTTCTTCGATATCGGCCGCGGGCATGCCGTAATTCCGGATGCGGATCGGTTCTCCGTCATCGGAAAGCAGCGATGCCAGCCGGCTCACGTATGTGTCCTGATACCGTACGCCCTGTCCGAACGTGAACGAGTCGCCGAGCACGACGATGTCACAGGGTTCAAACCACTCGGCGGCGAACTCATCGTCCGGGCGGCCCGGCAGCCGGAGGCCCCGGGCCGATGTGCGGTAGTTGAGCCCGTACACCGTGTTCTGGCCGTTGCGGCCGATGGCATCATAGTAACCGCGGGGATTGCTGTAGTACCGGTTGCTGCGGTTGCTGAATCTGTAATACTCGGGCCCCCAGATCCTCAGCACTCCTTCCGCCACGAGCAGCCCGGCGAGAGCGCCCGACAGGGCGAGCCCCAGAAGCGGCAACAGCGTCCTCCCGCGGCTTCGAAAGAGCGCGGTGAACACCTTCCTCGGATAGGACCGCAGGTAGGCCACAAACCGGAGGTCCCGGTTCTTCAGTGCGATGAGCGTTTGCAGTACGAATACGACCGGCGGAGGCAGGAGCCGCAGGACTCGTATCCTGTTTCCCCGGAGCAGCCACCTCATGACCCATCGCGGCATCAGCGGCAGGATCTTGTAGAGCTTCGTGAAGCACGAGAGGGTGCGCGGGACTCCGGCGTCCTGGGCGCCGTAGAAGTCCGCCGGCAATCCGTCAGCCAGCCGTTCCTCCATGTCGGCGGGGAGCACGCCCTGTTCCTGCGCGTGATTCACGATGTCGGCCCCGGGCAGATACACGAGATTATGGACCTTGACCCGATTGAGGTATCGAAGATCGCGGTAGGCGAGCGCTCCCCCCCGGTGGTGCTCCATCGTTTCCCCGGGCAGGCCGAGTATGTGGTCCACGTCGTAGCGAAGCTCATGCTCTGCGCAGATGTCGAAGGCGCGGTGCGCGTCCTGGACGGTCTCCTCGCGGCGCTGGACCGCGTGGCGCACCTCGTCGTCCCAGGTCTGCAGGCCGAACTCGACGCAGTAGCACCCGCCCTCCTTGAGGAGGCGGGCGGTTTCCGAGTCGAATCCGGACACGGTGCAGAAGCACTTGAACGGCACCCCGATCTCCTCACGGAATCTATGCATGAGCGCCGACAGCCATTCGGTGTCCCCGGAGAGGTACGAATCCTTGAAGACGACCTCGCGGAAACCGTAGCGACGCTTTCCCTCCCGTAGCTCAGCCATCACCGTTTCGACCTTCTTCCTTCGGAAATAGCCTGATTCGTACAGGCTTCCCGCGCAGGACTCTTCGCAGAACGAACAACGGTTCGGACAGCCCCTGCTGACCATCGCGACGTAGCTGTACGAATGCCTGACATATGGGAGGAACAGGTCCTTGTCGGGAAGCGGAAGGGCGTCGAGGTCCACGGGGCCGGTCGGGTTCCAGAGTTTCTCCAGCCGGGCGGGATCATTCGCCGTCGACAGCGCCTCCAGAAAGGGGTTCACGGCCCCTTCGAGCTCGCCTCGTATGACGAAGTCCACGAACGGATCACGCATGACCCGCTCCGGGACCATGGAGGAATGCAGGCCGGTGAAGACGACCGGCGTATTCACCTTCGTTTTCAGCCGTTCCGCCGCGTCACGGCACCAGCGATACGTGGCGGGCAATACGCTGAAGAAGACGACGTCCGGGGTGCTCCCCGCGATCCTGCGGGCGGTGCCGCTGGGGTCGGCCAGATGCCGCGAGAGCCACGGTACCTGGAGCACGTTGTCCGTAACGCCGAAGACGTCCGGGTCGTACACCAGGGAGACAGGGTGACCGCCCTCGCGCAGCACGGCGGCGAGCACCTCCAGGTCCAGCGCCTGCCGCACCTGGTAACGTCCCTTGTATACAATGGCAACCTTCATAACACTGAGAGATTATACCCTCCATGCCGGGAGCGTGACACCCTGCCGCGCTTCGTGGTATCGTATCGGGCATGGACGACTCGACAACCGACCCCCCGGCATCCGGGATACGCCGTCACGCGCTGAGCGCGATCATCCTGCTTCTCGGTTCCGCCGGGATCCTGGTGACACTGTGCGTGGTCCAGGGGATTACGTTAGAGAAACTCGGTGGGGGACTGGGCGATATCAGTGTGCCGATGCTGTTTCTCGTCATCGTGCTCTCCGCGGCATTCCACATCTTTGCGGGCGCCGACAAGCTGCGGCGCGTTCTGCGGGCCATGGATCTCGACCTCGGGTTCGCCGACGTGCTGCGCATGCGGCTGGGGTCCGGGCCGCTCAGGCTGGTCATCCCGTTCAAGGCCGGGGAGCTGGCGACCATCGCGTTCCTGAGCCGTTTCAGGGGAATCGAGGTGGGACGCGCGACCGGTGTGATGGTGTTCGACCGCAGCCTGAATATCGCCGGGACCACGTTCTGGCTCTTGATCGGCGCGCTTCTGATGACGAGCGCCCGGGTGCCGTATCAGGCTGTGCTGTGCCTGACGGCCGGACTGCTGTACGTATGCTTCTTCTTCCTCACCCCGATGCACGGTCTGTGCATCGGGATCGCGGAACGGATTCACGGCAGACTCGGCCGGTTCGTATCCGGCCTGCTGATGCCTCTGCGGGAGCTGTCCCCGGGGAAGAAGCTCTTCTTCCTCGCGTACGGCTTTCTGTTCCAGACGCGCAACCTCTGGGTGTGCTGGCTGCTCTTTCTCGGCTTCGGCTGGGCGCCGTCGCTTTCCACGTTCATCGGTTTCGTGACGATCACCCAGTTCGCCGGACATCTCCCCGCATTCGCGGAGCTGGGACCCAAGGACGCGGTATTCGTCGCGCTGTTCCAGGGAGCTGCCTCACCGGAGGTGCTGTTATCGGTGAGTCTGCTGATGACGCTCTGCATTCATATTGTGCCGAGCGTGTTGGGTCTGCCCTGGGTGCCCTGGTTCGTCAGAGGCTTTTCATCAGCTCCTGAAAGGCGTATCGCGCAAGCATGAGATTTGCGTTTCCCAGTATCTCTTTCATGAAGCTGAAGACATAGTAGGGCCGGTAGTACACCCGGTTCCTTGCTTTCTTGAGCGTTTCCTCGAGATGGGCGTACGACTTGAGCCACGGGAGCTTGACCCAGGGAACCGCTTCCTGATCAACAGACCAGTCGCCCCTCAGCGTGCCTGCTGCTTTGGCCTCTTCGTACACGTTCGTGCCTGGATACGGCACCAGAATCGTGATGTTCGCGGTGGTCGGTCTCGTGTTGACAATCAGGTCAACCGTCTCCGCAACGGTCTCCGGGGTCTCCCCGGGGAAGCCGATCACCCATCCGGTATTCAGCTTGAGGCCCGCCTTCATCACCGTTTCGCACGCCTTCACGTTCATGCCGATATCAGTTCTCTTGTTCATGCGGTCGAGTATGTCCTGACTCCCGGACTCCATGCCCAGCGAGATAAGGTACGCTCCGGCGTCCCGAGCCTCGCGCACCAGTTCCTCGTCGATCCGGTCGGTGCGGCTCTTCAGTCGGAATGATATGCCCAGGCCCTCTTTTTTGATACCGCGGAACACGGCCATCGCCCTGTCCCGGTCGAATGTGAAGTTGGCGTCGGCAAAATCGAACTGACGGATTTCGTATGAGTACCGTTCTGTTATCTCTTCCAGCACGCTCTCCGGGGAGCGTGCCCGGTACCGTCTGTGTGCGTTGCAGCAGAAGCGGCACTGAAACGGACATCCGCGGCTGGTCACGATGGTCTCGACCGGCCGCTGTCTGGCCAGGACGATATAGTACCGTTTTCGGTCGTACTCACGGCGCAGCAGGTCCCGTGCAGGGGCAGGGAGGGCGTCCACGTCTTCGACGGGCGGGGCCGGCTCGGTTACCCGGACCTCGCCATCCTTCCTGTGGGAGAGCCCCGGTACTCCGGAAGGATCGCGGTGTGCATCGAGTGCCGCGCAGAGTGCGGGCAGGCTTTTCTCGCTCTCTCCACTGAGTACGAAGTCCACGTCCCGGAACTCGTCGAGGACCTTCCGGGGAAGCGCCGTGGCATGGGGCCCTCCGGCGACGATTCTCGCCTCGGGGCAGGCTGCCTTGATGTGTTCGATCAGGTGATGCGTCTGGATGAAGATATCGGAAAGAAGGGGAACCCCGATCAGCGCCGGCTTCTCGTCGGCCGCACGACGGGCCACGTCCTGGTCGGTCAGCCCCCATGCGTTCGCGTCGATAATGTGCGGCTCGTGTCCTTCTTTGCGGAGGGACGAGGCGAGGTACATCAGGCTGAGCGGGGCAAAGCACTTCTGCTGAATCTCTTCCGGGTTCATGGAGCGGGGATTTACCAGGACGACCTTCACGGCCGTATCCTGTTCCACAGGGAGGACACATTCCAGGAGAACGCGAGATTCAGCTCCACCCTTGCGGCGCACCAGCAGCGGTCGCAGGACACCGGACTGAGGCCGTCGAATGCCTTTCGGAATCCATTCTTCACGCAGTTGAGCGGGGCGGAGGAGAACGGCTCCCGGCTGCAGCGTACCACGTCCCCGTTCGGCTGGATGCGGCAGCTCAGCCAGCCGCTGGCGCAGCCGAGCGGCGTGGGTGTCGGCCAGGATCTCAGGTGCCTCAGGCACGCGAGGGAGTTGCCCACGACGCGGCTCCCGCCCTTTTTCAGTCTGATGAGCCGGTCGATGGCGGCACGGTACGCCTCCTGCGAGGGGACCAGCGGGTGCTCCCTGTCGCCGCCGAGAACCAGCTCGGTCGGGGGCTGGAAGATCGCCTTCGTCTTCAATTCGGACGCCTTTTCGAGCACATGATCTGTCGATTCCAGGTTATCCGCAGTAAGGACCGTCGCGAAGGCGACATCAATGCCCTTGCCCGCGGCGGTGCCCGCGGCCCCCGTCGCGGCATCGTACGACCCGTTCCCGCGGATCGCGTCGTGGATCTCCTTAGGACCTTCCAGACTGAGGGTAAGCGTGTCCAGGTTCCCGAGCTGCCCGATCTTCTCCCCGACGAGGATGCCGTTGGAATTGAGCCGTACCGTCAATTTCCTGTCGTGCGCGTGGTCGATGATCTCTCCTATGTCATCTCTGAGAAGCGGCGCGCCGCCGGTCAGCGAGAGCATGATCGTTCCTTCCGCGGCCATCTGGTCGATCACGCCGAGGACCTGGTCTGTAGGGAGATCTCCGGATTCCCCTTCCCACAGCCCGCAGTAGACGCACCTGCTGTTGCACCGTCCGGTGATCGCCCAGCCGACGACAAGAGGGGTCCCTCTTCGCAGCAGCTTCGCCTTGAGGAATGCTCGAGCCCCGTGTGCCAGTGTCCGGAAGCCGCTCATTTGTACTTGGCCATCTTCTTGTAGAAGTCGAGCCGCGACGGCTTCTCGTGGTAGGCGACAAAGTCATTGTCTTCGGTGGACGTCTGCTCCTGCGAGAAGAGCATCTCGAGATATCCCAGGAACTTCCGTCTGAATTCGGCGAATGATCGGACCCTGAGGGTGGATCGAATGAGGAACGATAGCCTCGAGTGGTACTGCACGTACGCCCGTTTCGTCAGCCGGTCAATCTCCTCGTTGGTCAGTTCCGTCCACGGGCGCGGAAGCGGCCGGTCGGTTTCCTTGCCGAGTATCCAGTCGCTCCAGTAGTCCCTGCCCGTTTTCTCAACCATCTGTTTCCACAGCGGCGTCAGCGGCTTCGCGAGACATTTGGAGAACTGGACGTAGTCCAGGTCGAGTTTCTTGGCGAAGCGCACCGTCTGCTTCACCGTCTTTCGGGTCTCTCCGGGGGCGCCTATGAGGAAGAACCCGAGCGCCATCATGCCGAGCCCCCTGGTGGTTCGCACCGTTTCCCGCACCTGATCCAGGGTGATACCCTTGTTCACCCGGTCGAGCATCTTCTGCGAGCCGGATTCGATGCCGTAGTATATCCGTCCGCATCCGGCGTCCCTCATTTCCTCGAGGAGCGCCCCGTCGATGTCGATGCGGGACCGGCAGGCCCAAAGCAGGTCGAGGTTCCTTCGCCGTATCTCCCGGCATATCTCGAGGGTTCGTTCCCTCTGGGCGGTGAAGTCGTAGTCGAAGATGTCGATCTCCCGCACGTCGTACTTCTCGCAGCATTCCTGCATCTCGTCCACCACCGTCCTGGGGCTGCGGGGATTGTACTCGGTGCGCCCGGCCTCGCAGAAGCTGCAGCCGTACGGGCACCCCAGGCTGGTCACCATCACCGTGAAGTTCTTCCTCTCCGTGGGGAACTCGGCGTACAGCTCGTTGGGAAGGAGGTCCCGGGCGGGGAACGGGAACCGCTCGAAGTCTACCGGCCGGGGCGGGTTCACCACCGGCTCGCCGTCTCTCTTGTACACGAGCCCCGGCACGTCCTCGACGGAACGTCCTTCTTCCACGGCTGACAGGAGCTGCGGGACGGTGTCCAGCGCCTGTTCGACCACCCCGTAGTCTATCTCCGGATGGCTCACGGATTCCCCGGGGTAGACCCGGAGGTTATAGCCGCCTACCATGACGGGGACATTGAGCCTGGACTTGAGGAATCGAATCCACTCCAGCGTGTCGGGGAACATGTAGGTGGTCATCATGAAGCCCATCATGTCGGGGCGGAATTCCTTTACCCGCTCCAGGGCCTGTTCCTTGGTCAGGTTCAGGGTGCGCGCGTCGATGATCGTCACCTGATGGCCGGCCTCCCGGGCTATTGCGGCGACCCACGCCAGGCTCAGCGGCGGGAACATTCCGAAGTACTTCTGGACCACCCGCAGGTTCTCCTCGTGAACCTTGTACCGGAACGGGTTGAATACGAGGGCCAGCCTCATGTGAGATCCAGGTCCCTGACACGTTGATACACGTCCTGCGGACCGACCCCGGTCAGGCACGTCTTATCCCTGCAGAACGCGTGCCGGTGGTTGTACACGTTGACGCACGGACTGCACACCAGGGACGGGGCGATGATCTCACAGCGTTCGTCCCTGCGCCCGTAGAGGAGGGGGGTCTCCGGGCCGAACAGGACGATGGTTTGTATCGGCGTGAGTGCCGCGAACTGCGGAGGCCCGCTGTCATTCGTGATGAGCACGTCAGCGACCCAGAAGAGGGTGACAAGCTCCCTCAGGCTCAGACGCCCCGCGAGGGAGACCGCGTCCGGTATTCCGGCCGCGATTCGGTCGTCCCCTTCCTTCTCGGGTGCGGAGCCGGTGACGACGATAGATGAGTCAGGGAATCCGTCCCGGAGCATGCCTCCGAGCGCGATAAAACTCTCCGCCGGCCACTTACGTATGGGCAGCAGGTCGCTCGCGTTCGGATTGAGCAGGAAGATCGGCGCCTTGAGAGATGCTCCGGTGAGGTCGACGATCTTCCTCTTCAGAGCGGCTATTTCATCATCCTTGGGCGAGAACGCGGGAGGGGTAGTGTTCACCTCGGGGATCTCGAAGATCATAGGCGTCTTCCCGTCGGAGGGGACGTGCCGGAGGGCCTCCACCAGCGACAGGAAGAACACGGACACGTGCAGGTGGGGATTATAGGTCAGCCGATGGGTGAAGAGATCGCCCCGGTACGGTCCGTCGCCCAGGAAACGGTGCAGGCCGACGCGCATCCCGGCGCCGGACAGGTAGGCGAGCACGGCGGACGCCCGGGAGAAGCACTCCATGTCCACCACGGTGTCTATTCCCTCTTTTCGCGCCCTGCGGAGGCCGGCGATGACGCTCTGGATGAATGCCGCGAAACCGACGGATTCGACCTCCAGTATGTTCGCCTGCGGAACGACGTCCAGGATGTCGAGGATCGGACGGTTCTTGGCGAAGACCATGAAGTACACGTGCTCCCTTCCCACCAGGTCGATCGCCCGCTGGAGGGCCGGACAGGCGAGCACGCTCGAGCCCTGCTCTATGAGTTTTAGGAACAGGATCTTCCTGGGCGTCTTGGGGGGCGCGGCGCGCACCAGGTCGAAGAGCCTTCTGTGCAGCGTGAGAAGGAAGCAGAGCAGTCTCCCCAGATTCCTGTCCAGCCAGCGAATGATTCCCGGACCCAATTCTCGACCTTCTCCTCTCTGCGTGTGCGCGCCACTCGTTATATCGGACGGTCTATCCTACTTCTTTTTCCTGTAAGGCTTAAGGGCGTCGAGGAGCTGACGATTGATGATGCCGAGGGTCGCCGCCCTGTCGCAGTACTTCGCGGCCAGGTCGTACTGCTTCTTTCCGAAGTACAGCATCGCGAGGTTGTTGCAGGCGTCCGCCGCGGGCCGGATCTCCATCACCCTCCTGAACATGTCGATCGCCTCGTCGGTCTTCTTCATCTTCCGGTAGAGGATGCCGAGGTTGAATAAGGCGTGCACATGCCGCAGATTCGCCTCGACCGCCTTCTGGAACATGGCGATTCCCTCTTCAGACTTCCCGGATTGAACGTGCAGGACCCCGATGTTGTAGTACCCGTCTGCGTACCCGGGATCTACCTCGACTGCCCGTTCGTACGAGGAGAGGGCCTTCTCGGTCCTCCCCAGCGCCTGGTGCGCCAGCCCCAGATTGCTCCAGGCTTCCGGGTAGTCCGGCTCGAGCTCCGTGGCCCTCATGAAAAGGGTGAGCGCCTTCTCCTTCTCTCCGAGGCGGAGGCGCAGAAGCCCGAGATTGACTAGGGCGCGGGCGTTGCCGGGCTGCATGTCGATCGCCCTCAGGTACAGCGCCTCAGCCCTGTCGTTCCTGCCGAGAGCCTGATAGGCGGCCCCCAGGTTGCTGCAGGCATCCGCCTGGCGGGGGGCGAGCTCCAGCGCCTTTTCCAGCAGGGGCACCGCATCGGCAGCCTTCCCTGCGTCGAGATAGAGGTTGGCCAGGTTGTAGTACGGGTTCGGATAGTGAGGGGTGGCGGCTATGGCGCTCGCGTAGGAGGCGGCGGCCTCCTGCAGCCGGCCGGCATTCCCGTACTCGACGCCCAGATTGTAGTACGCCTCCCCGAACTTCGGGTCAAGCCTCACCGCCTCCCGGTAGAGCTCGATGGCCCTGGCGGCGTCCCGCGCATCGCTGTATGCCTTGCCGAGGTTGTTGTGCGCCCTGGCGCTGTGCGGGGAGCTCCGGAGGGTTACCGACCAGAAGGTGAGGGAGTCGCGCCAGTCCCGGTTACGGGTGAAGGTGGTGACGGAATACGCGGCAAGCAGAAGGGCGGATGCCGCGAGCGCCAGCTTCCGCCGGGGGATCCGATTGATGCCCATGGCGAGAAGCAGGCAGAAGCCGAGCGACGGAACATAGAGACGCTGTTCGGCGATGGGCCGTCCCGTCAGCAGGACGATATTGGACGCGGGAAGGATGGTCAGGAGAATCCAGAGGACGGAACATGCCGGAAGCGTCCTGCCTGACCTGAGCCACCTGACGATCGCATATGCCAGCAAAACCAGCGCCGCGACGGAACAGAGGACGGCAGGCTCCAGAGGAGAGAGCGGGATGCTCAGCCGGCGCTCGGCGTTGAGAGGGAACGGCAGCACGAGCAGCCGGAGATAGTAGCCGACCGTCTTGACGACCAGGAGCGCATGCGCATAGATACTCATTTCGGGACAGAATCCCGGCAGCGCCGGGACGGTGGACGCGGTGAACTTGCGCAGGAGCAAGAGGGCGGTGACGGCGAAGAAAGGGATCATACTGGCGACAGTTCTCCTGTTACGGTGTTCGGGGAGGAAGCACCAGGTACAGAGGAGGAGGACGAAGGGCAGTGAGAGCGCAGTTTCCTTCGAAGAGGCGGCGAGCGCGAAGCAGAGGAGGGACCCGGCATACCACGCGACACGTGCCCGGCGGGCGGGATGTGTCAGGGAGAGGAGGAAGCAGGAGACCGATGGCAGGAAGAACAAGAGCGCCAGGAGGTCGGAACGGTTCTTGATCCAGGTGACCGATTCCGTATGGATGGGATGGGAGGCGAACCACAGAGCGGTCAGGAAGGGGATGCCCAGAAACGCCGGGGAGGCGGTCTTCGTATCCTGGACCGGGTCCCGAGGCGGTGCGCTCGCCCTGAGAAGCTGGACGGCTACCAGGTAGACGAGGATGACGTTCAGGGAGTGCAGGAGCAGGTTCGTGGCGTGATAGCCCCGAACGTCCATACCCCAGATGAGGCGGTCTACGGCGAAGGAGGTGGTTGTCACCGGGCGATAGAGGCCCGGGGTGCCCGGGTGAAGGTGGTTCCAGTAGTCGAGCGTGAAGAAGGCGGGGATGTTTCTCAGAGTGCGAAGGTGCGTGTTATTGACGATCAGGTCTTCGTCGTCCCAGAGGAAGTCGTTCGAGAAGGTATTAGAGAAGAGGGCAACGGAGACGACGGCAAGCAGCAGGAGCAGGGCGACGTGTTCCCTGTAGGAATGGTGAAAGTTCATCTGGATTTATGACCCGCGAGCATAGTATCATGATTGCCATGAGTGGTGACGGATGTCAAGCGTCCTCTCGGGGGCGTGGACGGTCGCGCGCTGAGGCGTCTGCGAGACGGGGGAGCCAGGATCGGGATAGATACACGGTCCTCGGTCGTGATAGCGGTATCCTGTGGCTCGGTAAAGTATTGGGACGCAGGGAAGAATAGGAATAGATACGTATTTACGAACGACAACTCGTAAGCGGAAAGACGGCACGGCGGTTCACTACTACCAGCTGGCCGAGACCGTGTGGAACCCGAAGAAGAAGCGGCCGGAGGTGAAGGTGATCAGGAGCCTGGGCCGTGCCGACACGGCCAAGGACGAGGCGCTGGAGGCGCTGGCCGAATCGATCATGAAGGCGGTCGAGAAGCGACGGAAGGAGCTGGATGAACGGCGGGGCGACCGTACCGGGGGAGTGGGGATCGAGTGGAGCAAGTCGTTGGGAGGGATATACTTTCTGCGACAGCTGTGGGGGCGCCTGGGGCTGGGGGAGATCGTGGGAGAGGTCTGCGGCAGTCAGAAGCCGAAGGCGGAGGTGGGGGTGTTCCTGATGGCGGCCGAGCGGCTGGCGGGTACGGTGGAGGACGCGTATTTCCCGGAGGCGGCAGAGGTGTCTGAAGAACAGATAACGGATGCAGAGGCGATGCTGGAGGAGCATGGAGGGGATCTCGAGCGGGCGGTCTTCTCGAGAACGGTCGAACGGTTCGAACCCGACCTGGATCGTGTGTACGTGGCGGCTGCTCAGATGCCGCTTGGGAGCAGCACTGCGGCGGTGGTGGTTACCGGCGAAGGACTGCCGGTGCGGTCGTGGGTATTCCCTGAGGGGGGAAGCGGGCCTGCGGTTGCGGCGAGGGTAGGCAAGGACCTGATGGGGTGGGGCGTGGCGAGGCCTGCAGTCCTGGACCCGAAGGGGCAGAAAAGCGCTCAGGCGGCCCGGGCGGCGGAATCCTGGCTGGTGGGCATGGCTGCAGGCACGAGTCCGGAGAAGGCCGGAATCCGGGCAACGGCAGGGGTGCTCACGCTACTCGTGAGGAGGGCGGCGGAGGTAGGTACCGGGGTGGAGTGGCCCGAGATACGACGAGATCTGGAGGAGATCCGGGCCGTGCAGTACACCTCCCGGGGCATGACCATCGTGCAGACGACGACGGTCCCTCAGGCGGCGAAATTGTACTTCGTCAGCCTGGGGATGGCGGGTCCGGAAAGGGTGCTCGCCGTTACCGAGGAGTAAACATTTCTCGTTCCCTTGCGCAAGACGACGAAACGTGAATCACGTTGCCCATGACGTGAGGCACAGAATTGCCCGTGCGTGCCAGGCACTTCTTTATACAAGCGACGAATGGGGGACCGTGTAAGTTATTATACTACCATTAGTTGCAAGGCGGATAATAGTAACATCACATGTGACCTTGACAGGAGCTCGTTTTCGCGTACACTATTGTGGAAGTGCCAGGCACATGTGATGCATAGACAGGGTCAGGTGGAAGTTCACGAGGTAGGTTGAAGAAGGGGGTTCAGGGATGCCTAGACTGCCGAGAATTTCGATCCAGGGCATTCTCTATTATATCACCTGCCACGCTCGCGAGAGAAAGCACCTCTTCAAGGACGACGAAGATTACCGCACCTACATTCGGCTTCTGGCCGAGACCCGTCAGACGCACGTTATCAGCCTTTTCGCCTACACCCTTCTCCCTACGCACCTCCACCTGGTAATCGAGCTTGGACCCGGCTCGAGCATCTCCGAGATCATGCAGGCCGTGAACAACGCCTATACGAAGTACTTCAACGGGAAGTACCACCGGAAGGGCGGGGTATTCCGCGGCAGGTACAAAATCAGCTACGTCGAGAAGGAGCCCTACCTTGTCCGGCTGACCCGCCACGTTCATCTGAACGGCAAGGCGCTCCGACTCTCCCGGACGGCGGACGGATACCGGTACAGCAGCTGCGGCGCCTACGTGGCCCCGGAGTTGCCGGCGGAGAACCCGGACCTCCGCGAGGAAGTGAAGG
>Ga0315555_1002067_pt1 | contig 14336 bp, 9 predicted proteins | sample SalMarSW160380MG_FD_202113 | JGI IMG/M metagenome (GOLD analysis project Ga0315555, IMG submission 202113) | Salt marsh sediment microbial communities from the Plum Island Ecosystem LTER, Massachusetts, United States - Salt Marsh Sediment SW1603-80 ... | reverse complement strand
AGTAATCTTACTTCTTGTTCATAAGACCAATATTTTAACTTATATTTTATCATAGTGTTAACTAGATCATCTATTGATGTTGAAAAGAAATTTACTTTAGTGAGTTTAGAAACATATCTTACATCTATTAATCCTTTACTACTTACAATAAATTCCAAACAATATCCTTTATGACCATTAGAATAGTGTGAAAACATAAGGAAATTATCCCTTGATTTACTAAAACAAACAATTCCAAATTTTTTCCTAGTTTCTTCTAATGCTTTATCTACCATCTTTTTATATTTTGTTTTTAGTTTATCACCTAACATTCTATGAAAAAGATTTGTTAATAAATCTGATTGTATCCCAATTAATTTACTATCAGGATCATATTTTCTTAGTTCATTTATCTTATTATTTAATGTAACATCTGTATACTCAAGCAATAAAAAGCAATCATAAGGATCATTAAACTCTAATGGAGACGGAGAATAATAATAGTTATTATTTAGAGAATCATAGTTATAATCACTGCATTTGTAATATTTAAATAGTTGCATACTACCTCTTCGTCCGCTTGCCCTTGTCGACGTTGATGAAAATCCACGCCGCCATTTTGCCCGGGTTGATCTCCTGATCCGGGTCGAAGTAATCCTCGTCGAAATCGTAGCGGCTGCTGGTGTCTTCGGCGCTGCGCCGGTCCTTCTGCTGGACGAGGGCGGTGAACCAATTGTCCCACTCCTTCATGTGCGAGGGGCGCAGATCCACCCACCCCTTGTCGCACCACGAATCGAGCGCTTCCGGGGTAATTTCGAACTCCTTCTGCACCGGGTGGTGCGGAATCAGCAGCTTCGGACCGCGAAGCATCGTTTTCCCATCCGGCAGCAGAATCGGTATTCCCACACTGAGGATCGCGCTGCGCAGTTTCGGGTTCTTTTCGAGCACTTCGACCGCCGCCTTGCCCATTTCTTCCGGCGCCGCTTCGACCGCCTTGCGCATCGACATAAAGGCGTGGCGGAGCAGGTTCGCTTCGTGCAGCAGTTTCGTCAGGCGCGGAGGCCCGAGCAGCTCAAACGCCACCGACTCGTCCAGATCCATCCCCTCGGCCTGAGAGCGCTTCATCATCTGGCGCAGCTTGTTCATCGCCACCTGCCGCAGCACACCCGCCCGGTAGCTCGGTTCCATCACCGCGCCGTCGAGCGCGCCTATCACGTCGTGCCCGGACGACCCGCCCATGATCTCCCAGACGACATGTTGCGCGATCTCCTCGGGGGTGACGAATTCCATCTGCCCGACTTCGGTGATCGCGGTGAACTCGCCCTCGGAGAAGATTCCGTTCTCGCCGGTGTCGATGAAAACCGAGCGCAGGGTGTCGTTCTTCAGCTCCCACGGCCCCTCTTCCGGGTCGGTGTTCAGCGTCCTGTCCAATGAAACCGCTTTGTCCAGCGGCAGGTCGTAGCGCGGGAAATTCTGCCCCTTCTTCCGAATCTCGCCGGCTTTGACCCCTTTCCAGGCGATCGCGGCAGCGGGCTTCACCTCCTTGACGAAGATCTCGCGCACACTGCCGTCGTCGTTCTGCAACGGCGTTCGCGCCATCAGTAACAGCATCAGCGTCTGTGCACCGCCCATCGCGTTTTTCGTCAGCAGCACACGGCTGGGGCGGTCCTCACTGTGGGTATAGGGGATGTTCAGCCCCATGCCGCCCGTTCCGGTTGTGCCCACTTTGAGGTAGCCGCGAACGCCGCCGTCGATCAGGGCGTAATGCAGCACCTGGATGTGCCGAACGAGTTGAGGGGCGTTGAGGCTGGCGATCAGGTCCTCGACGATCGTCTCCAGCTCGTTATCCACCGGCTTCCCCTTCGACCGGCCGAGCTTGTCCAACACCAGTTCGCTCTGCTCGTAGAGATCCTGGTAGGCGATGCCGGTGGCGGTGTTCACGCAATCAATCACGATATCGGGTTTGTGGTCGGTGATCTGACTGTACAGTGTGATCCTCCCGGCAACTTCCGGAGTCAGGGGATCGAGGATGTCACGAATGAAGGTCTTGCGGCGGCTGGTGTCCTTGAGCAGTTCTTTCCGGGGAATGTCCTTGAAGTCCGTGCGTACGAAAAGGTCCCCCCAGTCTGGCGTGAATTGAACGCCATCAAATTCCTTTTTCAGGAGCGTGCAGGCGGAAACTGCCTCGTCCTCCTTCAAGGAGGTAACCACTACAGTTTTTGCACCCTCCTCCGCGACTTTCCGGCAGACGGCCATGCCCACGAGACCGAAACCGCCGAGCACCATCACCACCTTCCCATTCAGATCCATGCCAGCCTCAGGTTTGGGTTCGTGATATCCGGCATCCGCGAAGGACCGCGGCGAGTTGTGACAAAGATAACGATAAATAAAGACGCCGATACAACCTCTAGGGGCGTCTTAAACTGCTGTATATCTTAATCCTGATCGTCTTTTTCGCGATTTTTAGGTGGTTTCTTTTCCGGCTGCGGCTCTCCGTTTTCGTCCGGTTCAGGCTCTGCGAACCTCATCGGAGCCTCCTCCTCCTCCGGTTCTTCCTGAGCCGCCGTCTCGCCGTGGACCCGCGGATCCGTCCGGTAAGTCTCCTCCTCGACACCCGCTCCGGCGCCCTCGAAGGGTCCGCTGCGCAGGTTGTTCGTAGTGCCGGCCTCGGCCTGCTCAAGTTCGCCCAAAATCTCTTCCGGCCGTGGAAGGCTGGCGAGGTCCTCGAGCCCGAAGTACTCGAGGAATTTCTCCGTGGTCGCGTAGAGGATCGGCCGGCCCGGCGCCTCGGCCCGCCCCACCACACGGACCAATTCCCGTTCGAGCAGGTTGCGGATCACCGGGCTGCTGTCCACACCGCGCATCTGGTCCACTTCCGGCCGGCTGACCGGCTGGCGGTAGGCGATGATCGAGATGGTCTCGAGGCTGGCGCGTGAGAGCCGCCCTTTCATCTTTCCCCGGAGGTGGCGCCGGATCACATCCGCGAATTCGGGCCGGGTCGCTAGACGCCAGCCACCGGCGACACGTTGCACGGTCAAACCGCGGCCGTGCTCCCCGTACCAATCGTCCAAAGCCTGGATCAGCAACGGCACGTTCTTCGATACCAGCGCGGGAATCGAGTCATGCACTTCCTTCGCATTGACCGGGTCCTCAGCGGCGAACAGCAGCGCCTCGAGCATCGGAAGCAGGGACTCGAGATCGAGCTCTTCGAAGTCCTGCTCGGGTTCAGGCAGCTCGACAAAATCGCCGCGCTCCTCGGTCTCGGCTTCGTTGAGTTCGTTTTCGATCACGACGCCCTGTTCCATATCGCTATCGCCCGGGTTTTCCGCCTCGGTTCCGGCTGGATTCTGCGTCTTTCCCACAGACTTGACCTGCCCGGCTTCCTCATCGACCGCCGAGCCGCGTATTTCATCCGCAGCGCTGTCTTGATGTTTTTTACTCATCGATCATCTACACGGTTAGCTGTATCGTTGACTGCGTTTGTATCACCCCCATCGGGATCGTCGGAAAGATGCTCTTCATTCTCAGGGGAGTCTGAACCGAGCGTAGTGTCTTCTTCCTCGCCCCGCTCCCCACCGGCATTGTGTTCCTCTTCGATTGACTGTGCCGCCTTTTCCGCCTCACGCGCTGCGCGCCGAGCCTCGCGAACCTCCTGCTTTGCGCGCTGTTCGGCTTCGAACGCCTCCATTTCAGCACGCGATTCCGCATCGATCCGTTCATGGCGGACCCGGTCCTCCGGCGTATCCTCATCACGCATCTCGGCATCTGTTTCCACATCGAAGCGAAGACCCCGGAGCACCCATATCTCCCCGAAGGGCTCCTCCTGGATGATGCGGATGCGGCGGTAGCGAATCAACTCGAGGATGGCGAGGAACGCGACAATGACCTCGAGACGTTCATTCAACCGCTCGGCGATGTCCGCGAATCCAAGACGCTCCCTGCGGCGGAGACGGCCAAGCAGCACCGCCGACATCTCCTCGACCGAGAGCGTGAACATCGCAAGCTGGTGAACGGGAGTCGTATCCACACGGCTTTGCAGCTCACGGAAGGCTTCGGCGAGGGTGATCAGGGTCACATTCTTCAGTAACTGCTGCGTGGGATCGACTTCAACAAGCGCCGCGGCGTTCCCCCTTGGGAAATAATCCCGTTGGACCTCCTCGCTGCGGGCCAGTTGACGCGCGGCAGCGACGATCTCCCGGTATGCCTCTTCAAGCTCCTCGTCCCGAGCCACAATCGCGTCAAGATCTTCGAGTTCATCCTCCTCTTCTCGCGGAAGCAGCGCACGGATTTTCATCCGGACGAGAATCGCCGCGACGAGCAGCACCTCCCCCGCGCTGTCGAGGTCGAGCGCGGGATTCGAGCGGACGTAATCGAGAAAGTCCTGAGCAACCTTGCCGACGGGAAGTTCAATCAGGTCGATTGAGCGCTGCCGGACGACGTAGAGCAGCAGATCCATCGGCCCCTCATAGACGGGCACGTGGACCTGAAACAGGGAGTCCGGGCGAAATCCATTCTCATCCTGTTCCATCACAAGCTGCGCCGGTTCCACCCCATCTTCTTCGGGGAAATCGCCGTCCTCTTGCTGTATGTCGTCCTGATCGCTCATATCGCTTTCTTAAACAACAGCTTAAACAGGATTTACAGGATAGCCAGGATTAGCAAACTGACAAAAGACATAAAAGACAAACCTTCAAAACTACCTTTCGTTTCGGTAGATATCCTGTCTATCCTGCCTATCCTGTTTCACCAGTTTTCACCCGACTTTCATCGCTTCATGGACCTCTTTCATCGTTTCAGCTGCAACGGCTCGCGCACGTTCCTCACCGGAACGGAGTGCGTCCAGTACGTCATTGTCACTGATCCGGGAACGTTTTTCCCGATGATCGCGAAAATACTCGTTCAACTTAGCCGCGCAGTTTTTCTTGCAGGCGACGCAGCCGAGCGCTCCGCTACGGCAATCCGCTTCGATCTGCGGCACCTCGTCCGGATTGAATTTCTGGTGATAGGTGAACACGTTGCAGATTTCCGGACGCCCCGGATCGTTCCTGCGAACCTTCTGCGGATCGGTGATGGCGCTCATGATCGCCTTGGCGGTGGCCTCCTCGCTGTCCGCGAGGAATATCGTGTTGCCCGTGCTTTTAGACATGCGCCGCCCGTCCGGTCCCGGCAGACGGCTGAATTTCGTCTCCTTGCTCACGATCCCTTCAGGAATTGGAAAGACCTCGCCGAAACTCTTGTTGAACCGCCTGGCGATCTCGCGCGTGATTTCGATGTGCGGGAGCTGATCCTCCCCCACCGGTACGGCGTTTCCCTTGTAGAGCAGGATATCCGCCGCCTGCAGCACCGGGTAACCGAGGTGTCCGTATGAGATCAGACTCATCTCCGAAGCCGCGTTCTCGGCAAGCTCCTCACCCGCGAGCTCCCGGGCGCGCAGCCTCTCCTCCAGGTCGCGGACCTGGTCCTTCAAGGTCGGATTGCGCTGAAGGCGAGCAGTCGTGACCAGCATCGATAAGACAAGGTGCAGTTCGGCGTGTTCCTTGACCTGGCTCTGGCGGAACATCGGGCTTTTTTTCGGGTCGATCCCCGCGGCGAGCCAGTCCTTGACCATTTCGATGGTGTTGGGGTAAACCTCGTGCGCGTGCTCGTAGTCCGTGGTCAGAACATGCCAATCGGCGACGAGGTGGAAATTGTCGTACTCGCCCTGCATCCGCACCCAGTTTTCCAGCGCGCCGACGTAGTTGCCCAGGTGCAGACGCCCTGTGGGGCGCATGCCGGAGAGGATTCGCTTTTTGCTGGCAGCAGTCATCGTATGGCTTTCCCGGTCGCGTGAAACATTCAAGAACGTGTGAAACAGGCACGGCGGGGCGGGATCAGTCCTGTCGTGCCGGGGATGGGGTGCAAAATACGCGCATCACTCCCGGCGGGCAAGGACACTGGCCCGATCTCTCATTCCCGACCACGACTCGCCTGTTTTCATGGAATTACGGTTTTCCCGGCGCTCCCCGTTTTTCCTTCGGCAACCGGCGTTGGAAGATTGTTCTTCCAGAAACCGCGGGTCTATATTCGGCCTATTGTCGATTTCACAACAACTCCACTCGTACAAGGACAAAAACAATGCCCGCCTCTCAGACTGTGAACACCGATCTCAGTGAACTAACCTGGTACCGCAAACACTACCGCGGCGAGCTCCCGCAGTTGACACTGCGTAGCGCTGTGATGGGAGGCTTGCTCGGCGCGGTGATGAGCCTCACCAACCTGTACATCGGGCTGAAAACAGGCTGGGGGTTCGGTGTCGCGATCACGGCCTGCGTACTCAGCTGGGCGATCTGGAAAGGGGTCCGGAAAGTCAAGCTCGCGAAAACGGACATGACCGTGCTCGAGAACAACGCGATGCAGTCGGTGGCAAGCTCGGCGGGCTACTCCACAGGAGGTACCCTGGTCAGCGCCGTCGCGGCGTTCCTGATCGTCAACAACACTCAAATCTCGTACGGCCACCTCACACTCTGGATTTTTTTCCTCGCGATCCTCGGTGTCACCATGGCGATCCCGATGAAGCGGCAGATGATCAACATTGAGCGGCTTCGGTTCCCCTCCGGGATCGCTGCCGGGATGACACTCCGCAGCCTTCACCAGGATTACGAACATAAGCCCGCACTCGGGAAACCGATCGCAGACGTCGTTCCCGGAGAAGAGGAGGACACGGCGGACACGGCGGATGTTGAGGGCGCGCTGGACATGGAGGCGGCGGCCAAATCGGCGCGCAACCTGTTCCTCGGCGGTGGGATCGGGGCGATGATCTCAATTTTGCGGGACGGATTTACGACCCTGTCCGAGATCGGCGCGCCGTGGAAGCCCTTCCACCTGATCCGCGAGGCCTACCCGGTCTTCGGTCACAAGGCGCTGAACTACACGGTCGGCATGGAGGGCAGCCTGCTGCTGGTCGGCGGAGGCATGCTGATGGGCCTACGGGTCGCCGCGTCGGTGATGCTCGGCGCAATCATCAACTGGGTGATCCTCGTTCCCTGGATGCACAGAATAGGCGTAATCGAAGCGCTCACCTTCCGCTCGATGGTCTCCTGGTCGCTCTGGGGCGGAGCGGCCTGCATGGTGACAAGTGGCCTTTTAGCCTTTGTCTTCCAATGGAAATCCATCGTCCGAGCATTGAGCGGCGTGGCCGACCTGTTCAAGAAACGGCGGCTTGAGGGGGATACGGGCGACGAACTGGAGCAGTGGGTGAAGCGCGTGGAAGTGCCTTCTTCGTGGCTGATGACGGGGCTGGTCGCGGGAGGCATCGGGGTGATGTGGATGGCCAAGATCACCTTCGGAATGCCGCTCTGGCAGAGTCTGCTCGCGATCATCCTCTCCTTTTTCCTCGCCCTCGTCGCCTGCCGGACGACCGGCGAAACGGACACGAGCCCGATCGGAGCGATGGGCAAGGTGATGCAGCTTGCCTACGGCGCGATCGCACCGGGAAAGACGACGATCAACCTGATGGCGGCCAACATCACCGCGGGCGTCGCCGACTCCTCCTCCGCGCTGCTGATCGATCTGAAAAGCGGATACATTCTCGGCGGCAATCCGCGAAAGCAATTTCTCGCCCAGTTCATCGGGATTTTCATCGGTACGGCGATAACGGTTCCCAGTTTCTACCTGCTGGTTCCGAACGCGAGCGCTTTGGGCACGGATCAGTGGCCGGCTCCTGCGGCGCAGGTCTGGGCGGGAGTTGCACGCCTGCTCGCGGCCGGGCTCGAATCCCTGCATCCGACGGCGCGCATTGCGCTCGTGATCGGCGGTGTTGTGGGAATCGTTCTCGTGCTGCTGCCCCGTTACCTGCCGAAGAAAGCGCGCGTCTGGGTGCCCTCGCCGCTCGGGCTGGGTTTGGCCTTTACCTTCCACTTCTGGTACGCCATGTCGATGTTCATCGGTGGTGTTGCGCAGTACGTGGTCAGCAGGCGGAATCCGAAGGCCGAGTCGACCTTCACCGTACCGATGGCTTCCGGGCTGATCGCCGGCGAAAGTTTGATGGGCATTTTCATTATCCTGCTGCCCTTGATCGCCGCGCTCCTTCATTAGTAGTCGAGAGGAGGGTGCCGTGGATTCGTTAAAAATGCTGGTTCTTGCCAACCCCCGATCGGGGGGCGGGCGTGTTTTCCGCCGGTTACGGAAGATCGAACGGTGGTTCGGCCTGACTCAGCACGACGTGACCATTCAAATCCCGCACGGACAGAAGGAAACGATCCAGTACGCTGCAAATGCCGGGGAAAACGGATTCGACGCTGTGATCGCCATGGGCGGGGACGGCACGGTGAAGGACGTGATCCAGGCGATCACCGGGAAGGGCGTAAAGCTCGGAGTGATCCCCGGGGGGCGCGGAAACGACATCGCCCGAAACCTCGGCTACCAGGGAAACCTCGAGGACATCATCCGGGGCTTCGCCAAACCGCGCGTCCGCACGATGGACATTCCAACGGTCAACGGACGCTATTTCGGCAACAACGCCGGTGTGGGGTTCGACTCCGCCGTCGTGGAGCTCTCCACCGACGGGACCTGCAAACTCCCGGGCACGCTATGCTATTTCTGGAATGTCTACCGGGCCGTTCTTCGCTTCAAACCGATCCCGATGAAGGTGACGGTTGACAACGAAGTTTTCGAGGGGCGCTACACGCTGTGTACGGTGTGCAACGGGCAGGATTTCGGCGGAGGGATGAAAATGGCCCCAGGCGCCGAGATCGACGACGGCATCCTCGATGTCGTCCTGGCGGAGGACATCAGCGCACTCCGCCTGATGACCATTTTCCCCCTCGTTTACAAGGGCAAACACATCGAGCTGCCGGAGGTGACGATGCACCGGGGAAGGCGGGTGCTGATCGAAGCTGACCCCCCCTCCCCGATCAATTACGACGGCGACCTGATCGGGACGACACCCGCTCTGGTCGAGGTCGGCAAGTTTCACCTGGAAGCGCTTGTGCCGAGCCCGCCGGCGGTAGACTAACGCGGAACATACAGCGTAGCCCGGAATCTTGAATCCGGGATTGCTCGCATCAGATACGAACCTTCCCGGAATCAAGATTCCGGGCTACCGATCGGCAACACTACGGCTGCGGCACAACCCGCACGTCACGCAACGGGTCTCCCTCAGGTGTCAGCAGGTGCCCGGCGAAGAGCCACCCACCAGCCCGCTGACTGATTTTGAGCATCAGGACGTTGGTTCCCTCTTTCAGGCGCAGCGGCACACTGTCCTCCTTCGGCGTGTAGGGCTGTCCCACCTGGCGGCGCGCCAATTCCTGCCCGTTCAGCCAGACCACGTAGCCGTCATCCGTGCCAAAGTCGAACCGGGCGTCCATCTCCCTCGGGGACTCGACATAGGCGACGGCATAGGCGACCGCGTTCCTGATCCCGCCGCCGAACTGCTTTTGCAGATCCACGAGAAATTCCTCGTCGGGATCGACCCCTGGCGCCGCCTTCCGCTCGACCAGCGTCCAGTTGATCCGTTTACGATCGATGCCCCGGTAGGTTTTGTTCAACCTCGGCTTTTTCAAATACTTCTCGGGCTTCAGCTTCTCGTCGAGCGCCGTTTTCCACTCGTGGATCGGGAACGGTCCGAGCACGTGCCAGATGGGGATCGACGGCAGCACCTCCGTGGACCAGGGAACGGCGATTTCCCCGTAAGGCGTGGTGAGCGTGACCGAGGCGAGGAACGGTCCCGGGATCACGGGATCGGGCGGCTCGTAGGTGACGCTGAGTTTCCACGGCTGCCCGGAGTTCAGGTCGCCCGACTGATCGCGTGCGACCGCCTTCCAACCGCCCGGGTCGGTGAACGTCGCCCGGACGCCCAAGTCCTTGAGCGGCTCGAGCGCATCAACGAGCACAGTCGCCCGGTAGCGCCCCTGTTCGGTCGCGTCGAGGGAGACGGCCACGCTGAGCCCGAGCATCCGCAGCGTCGCCTCGCGACGAACGGCTTCTGGTGCATCGGATGCATTAATCGCGCCGAGAATGTCGTCCCACCCCTCGGTCACGGCCCGGATGAGGCCGGACGGGTCATCTCCGCCCGTGATCCCGTACGCCTTCCACGTTTCGAGAACCTGCGAGAGTCTGGCCGGTGCGGCATCCCCGATGCGGCCCGCCAGATCCTGCAGCATCGTGTACCGCCCGAGCAAACCCGCACGCAGGGCTTTCGTGTCGGCGTTCGAGAGCGCGACTTGTATCTTGGCCACATCGCGCACGGACCGAGAGGGCGACTGGATCACGTCGCAGAAGCTCTCCGGCCGGTAGAACCAGGCCGCGCTGTCTCCTGCGTCCGCTTCCGACGCTGCGCGGTGAATCTCTCTGCCCTTAAACGTGACCTTTTGAGCGGGCCAGTTCTGTACGAGTTCGACGCGGATTGAGCGCTTCTCCAGCATTCCCGCATACTCGCCCTCCGCGGGACCTACAGCGACCGTGCAGACGTTGTCCACGGTCCGCATTGTGATCGGAGTGCGGGCCGATTCCCCCTTCAGATAGCCCTGCGTCGCGCCGTCGTCCTCGTACAACTCGAATTCGCCGGATTCGCCGGGAAACACCCGGATCACGAGCGGATCGAGCGGCGCCGAACTCCGTTCGTGAAACTCCTTCATCGGCACCACCGCTCCGTCCCTTGCGAAGACGGGGAGATCGTTCAGAGTGCTCGAGACCCGCGCGTTCATCGGTCCCTCATAGGTTTTTCCAGTGAAGAAGTGCGTCCAGCGGCCTGGCGGGAACCAGATATCCCGTACCGCGGTGCGGCTGGCCGGATCGCGTGGCCCGGAGATCGGCGCAACGAGCAGTTGGCTGCCGAAGAGGTACTCGTCGTCGTGCCGGTAGGCTTCGGCGGAATCGGGCCATTGCCAGTAAAGCGGTATTACCAGCGGAGTTGCGTCGTCGTAGGCGGCGCGCGCGGACGTGTAGATATAGGGCAGCAGGCGGTAACGGAGGCGGAAGAACTTGAGCGCGCTGTGGAAGATCTCGTCGTCGAAGGCCCAGATCCGCCGCTCCGCCTTTGGGTTTTTCGTCGCGTGAGTTCGCAGAATCGGGTTGAACGCCGCGTACTGGATCCATCTCGCGTAGAGTTCGGGATCGACCGGACCGGGGAGGTGGCCGCCGATGTCGTGGCTCCAGTAAGGATAGGCGACGTTGGCCGCTGTGGCCGTGAATTCCGGCTGGAACTTCAGGGTCGCCCAGGTGCTGCGGGTGTCCCCGGAAAAGCCGATCTGGTAGCGGTGGCTGCCGAGACCGCCCCAGCGGCTGAACAGCAATGGGCGGATTCCCGGCCGCTCGGGATCGTGCGCCATGTCCTCCCAATGGAGTTGGTTCAGCCAGAACAGCGGATCGAGTCCCCGTATCCCGGACATTTCCCCCTGCTGCCAGTCGATCCACCAGAAGTCGACACCTTGGCGCTCCAGCGGCCGGTGGAGCAGATCGAAATAGTTGCGCATGTATCTCGGATTGGAAATGTCGAAGGGGATCGCCTGCCGGGACGCCGGATCGATTCTCATTGCCTTGGCGAACGCCGGGTAAGCGGCTTCATGAGGCTGCACTCCGGCGTGCGGATGCAGGTTCAGGGTCACTTTCAAACCGCGATCGTGCATCCAATGGAGAAAGCCCTCAGGGTCCGGGAAATACTTCGGGTTCCAGGTGTACCCCGTCCAGCCGTCGAGGTGCCAGTCCATATCCACCACGAGCACATCGAGAGGAACTCCGTGCTCGTCGTACCCGTCTACAAGCTCCTTCAGTTCCTCGCCGGTGTAGGCCCAGTAGCGACTCCACCACGCACCGAACGCGAATTTCGGCGGCAGAGGAATTCTCCCTGCGACCTTCACGTAATCCTTCAAAGCACGGGCGTAATCATGTCCATATCCCATAAATACCCAATCCAGCGCGAGGGTGTCCGGGCGCTGCGTCGCCCAATGCAGACTGTCCGAAGCGAACAGCGGTATGCGGCTGTCGTCCACCACCACCCAACCGTCACGGCTGACCAGGCCCGGATCGAGGGAAGTCTGGCCGTTCACCGAATCGAGGGTGCGTACCGTTCCGCCGAGGTTCAGGGTGTCCGGCATTTCGGGACGCCAGATGCCGAGGCTGTCGAGGGTTTTGACGCGGACCGCCAAGTTCTCCGGAGCGAATTTTCCCCCGCTCTCACGGTAGCGCAGCTCAAGGTCGCTGGTCTCGAGAATCAGCCAGCCCTGGAAATGCCTCAACGAAAACTGCGGGATGGGCAGACGGCGGTTGATGAAGGTCAAACTGGCGCGATCTTCGAAGGTGGCCGTCGGCGACCACTCCATGCGGATCATCGCTGGAGTAAGCACCGTGAACCGGGCGTTCCCGGTGGCCACAATCGCCTCCGGATCGGCTACCGGATCGCTGGTTTCGAGCTGTTGTGCCATGGCAGGTTCAGCTTTCAGGGTAAGGGCTGCGATGAGGAGCAACGCAGTCACTCGGGTGAACATAGGACGCCTCCTCTCGGACGAATCGCTGAAAGGTGATCCCGTGGAGCGAGAGGATCAAGCGGTTGGGCTCGCTGCAGGAAGATGATTGTTTTCAGGGGACAGCATCGACGAAATCACGTTGCTGATCGGAACGCATCTTCAGTCACCCACTCGGCGATAGCGTCCTGGAGAAACTCCAAGCCGTCGTGTTTTGTCGCGCTGACGGGAAAAACCGGCACTTTATCTCCGACCTGGCCGCCGACTTCTCTGATTGTCCGGGAGAGTTGCCCCCGGCCGAGTTTGTCCGCTTTCGTCAGGATCACCGACGCACGCACCCCCTCGTCGGCGCACCACTGGATCATCTCCCGGTCCAGATCACCGAGCCCGCGGCGGACATCAACAAGCACGAGCACACAGCGGAGATTGCCGTGATCGCTGAGAAAGTCGGTGACCAGATCGCGCCAGCGGACGCGAACCCCCTCGTCCACCTTCGCGAAACCGTACCCCGGCAGGTCCACAAGGTCCCAGTGGTCGTTGATCAGGAGCCGCTGTACGTTGCGCGTCCGCCCCGGCTGCTTTGAGGTGGCGACGGCTTTCCGTCCAAGCAAAGCGTTGATTAACGAGGACTTGCCCACGTTGGACCGCCCCGCTACTGCAATCGCCGGACGCGGCGTTCCCCGGTATTCCGGGGGCATCTTGCGGACGGATACGATCTTCCAGCGGGTCCCGGCCATTCAAGCCCTCATCGCATTCAAGGCAAGGGGCAAAAGCAACGCCCCCGAAATCGCTGTCAACACGGATGCAGCCGAATCAAATCCAAGCGCGTAGGTAAAGTAGCACATGACGCTGAGCAGACCGCTGAGCAGGAGCAGGAAACCGTTGATCCGTCTCCGGCTATCGTCGCGTGTGAGCGGAAGTCCCAGCATCATTGCGCCGAAACCATACATCGTATAGCCGAACAAATCAATGCTGAAGCCGAGCCTTCCCGGATCTCCGAACCAGAGTGCCTGCGCAAGTTCGGGGTGATTGTGAAACAGACGCGGCACAGCAACGACCTGCGTAGTGTAAACCGTTGTATTTATTGCCATGTAGGCTGTCAGGAACGCCAGTCCCATCCACGCGCTGGCATCCCAGCGAGTGCCGGATTCCATCCGCAGCAGAACGACCAGCGGCATCAGGGTTACCGCGACGAACGCGGCAAAGATAAAGCCGAGACGGGCATACAGAAGCCGTGACGGATCGGAGCCGGGAAATACACGGATATCGCCTGCGAGCGCAATAAACACCACCATTGCGATCAGTTCGATCAGGAGCAGTCCCGCAAAAAGGCGACGCGTCGGCTTCTGCTCGAATCCTGTCATCAGGAACTCCTCCTATTCCATCATAGAATAACCTGAAGATGAAAGATAGGGTATTCAAGATGGGCGCACAGGATGGAAGAATCACGATCCGCAATGAAGGATTTGTCGTTATGTCAGGTCGTTAGCGTAGCGGAGACCTGACACTGCTTTCCACGGAGCACCTACCTGTGAACGAGTACAAGAAGCTGCATAGGTGAAACCCGGCCAGCTTGCCGCAAGCCAGCGGATATAGTGCACAGTGAACAGGCAAGCTGGCCGGGCCACCCACTGTTTTGTCATTGCGAGGAATGCCGAAACGTCGGCATGACGAAGCAATCTCGTCGTATAAGATCGGAGGAAAACCAGAAAAGCGAGATTGCTTCGGCCCTAAACAGACAGGGCCTCGCAATGACAACCAATTAGAGTAAACCCTGTTTGCGAGCAAACAGGGGCACAATGCGCTAACTCCATCTTGCATAAGAAAAATGAAAATTTTGTCCATAAATAATGTTGTCCTTTTCTCCCGCTATTTATATTAGGTCCCTTAACGAGATAGAAAGGAGAGGCTAAAATGTCT
>Ga0315555_1002062_pt1 | contig 14349 bp, 12 predicted proteins | sample SalMarSW160380MG_FD_202113 | JGI IMG/M metagenome (GOLD analysis project Ga0315555, IMG submission 202113) | Salt marsh sediment microbial communities from the Plum Island Ecosystem LTER, Massachusetts, United States - Salt Marsh Sediment SW1603-80 ... | reverse complement strand
TATACTTTCCCAGCAGATAACCAACCACCTTCTGTGTTTAGTCAAGCTATCAGAAGGATATCTCCACCTCCCGGATAATCAAGACTTTTTCTCATTATAAACGTCCCATTATTGGGTTGAATTTCCCTTGACAAGAATAAAAGATTCTCTATATTTATTCGACAATAAGAAATAATAAGGAGATACAAATGAAATTGGCTCTTATCGGGTTAGGTACTGTAAATAGAGGTTTATTAGAATTACTTATTGAAAAACAAGAATTTCTTTTGAAAGCGTACGGCTTTGCGCCTTCAGTTACAGCTATTTCCGATCCTGTTGTCGGGTCTGTTTTTTCTGAGAAGGGACTTAATATAAAAGAGATATTGTCTTTATTACTGAAAGAAAACAGTATTAAAAATTACTCAGAAGGAATAAAAGACTGGGATTCAGAAAAAACGATAAAAGATGGGGATGCGGATACGATCGTAGAAGCAACTCCAACCGATATAAAAACAGGAGAACCCGGTTTATCTTTAATTAGAACCGCGCTAAAGTGTAAAAAAAATGTAGTCACAACAAATAAAGGGCCCCTGGTTCTTGCTTACAGAGAACTAAAAGAACTTGCCGTGCAAAATGGCGTTCTCCTGCGTTTTGAAGGAACTATTCTCTCCGGTACTCCCGTATTGAGTTTTGTCGAGTCTAATTTTAAAGGTATCGAGATAAAAGAAATCAGAGGAATAATGAACGGAACAGCAAATTATATTCTAACCAAAATGGAAATAGGACTTTCCTACCAAGAGGCTCTGAATAAAGCAAAAAAGAAAGGTATTGCCGAAGAACAGTCCGATGCCGATACAAAAGGTTGGGACGCTGCCGCGAAAATAGTTATAGCTGCGAATGTTCTAATGGGCGGTAATCTTAAATTTGAAGAAGTGTCTATAGAAGGTATAGAAACTGTATCGGAAACGGATATAATCAAGGCATTAAAGGAACGCAAACACTGGAAGCTTATAGCTACGGCAAAAAAGACTAAAAAAGGAATAGTCGCTTCCGTTGCTCCGGAAATTTTAAGCGACCAGGATCCCCTCTCCAAAATTACGAGTTCAATAAACGCGATAAGTTTTACCACGGATGTTTTGGGTAACGTAATGATTTCGGGTCCGGGCGCCGGCAAGAAAGAAACCGGATACGCCCTTCTCTCTGACCTGCTTCATATACACGAATCGCGGAGATAATAATGAAAAAAACAAGAGAAAGGTGGAGTTCGAGATCTTCTTTCCTTTTTGCCGTTATTGGTTCGGCGATAGGTCTCGGTAATGTATGGAGATTCCCGTATATAACTTATGAAAACGGAGGAGGAGCATTTTTAATACCTTATCTTATCGCGTTAATAACTGCCGGAATTCCACTTATGATTTTGGAGTATTACGTTGGGCATTTTACACAGAGCGCCCCGCCGATTGCTTTTAAAAAAATATGGCATAAAGCCGAGTGGGCAGGATGGTTTGCCATATTACTTATATTTATTTTATCAACATATTATGCTACTATTATGGCATGGAGCGTGAATTATCTTTTTCACTCTTTTAGTCTAGGTTGGGGTAATACAGCCGAATCCGTAAGTTCATTTTTCAACAACAATATACTGCAGTTATCCGAGTCTCCATCGGTTTTTGGTGGCATCAGACTTCCTGTAGTCGGCGGACTGGCTGTTGTATGGTTGTTAATTTATTTGAGTCTTTTTAAGGGAGTGGAAACACTCGGAAAAATTGTCTATTTTACCGTTATAATTCCATGGTTAATAATTGTTGTTATGGTCATAAGGGGGCTTACTCTTCCCGGAGCAATGGAGGGTATTAAATTTTATTTGACTCCCGACTTCTCGGCTTTGCTAAAACCACAGGTATGGCTTGCAGCGTACGGACAGATATTTTTTACTTTATCCCTTGCTATGGGAACTCTGATTGTTTACGCGAGTTATTTACATGAAAAATCCGATATTACCGTAAATGCTTTACTGACAAGTCTTGCTAACTGCTTAACTTCTTTTATTGCCGGATTTGCTGTTTTTTCGACTCTCGGATATCTCGCTCAGACGCTTGGTGTTTCAGTCAAAGATGTTACAACTTCGGGAATTGGACTCGCCTTTGTCACTTATCCCATGGCGATTAGTTTACTCCCTGTCGCGGCTCGTTTTTTTGCGGCACTTTTCTTCCTGCTTCTTCTTACTCTTGGTATCGACTCGGCATTTTCTATGACCGAACCTGTTGTAGAAAGCGTTGTGGATAAATGGGGAATAAGAAAGAAATTCGTGCTTCCGGTTATTTGTATGCTGGGTTTTCTCGTGGGATTACCTTTTACTACAAGGGCAGGACTTTATTGGATTGATATAGCAGACCATTTCATTACCAATTACGGGATTACTGTGGTTGGTTTTCTTGAATGCATAGTTATAGGCTACGTACTTGGAGCAAAAAAAGCGAGAACTTATATTAATGAAGTTTCGGAAATGAAGATAGGTGTATGGTGGGATATATTTATAAAATTTCTTACACCTGCTTTTCTTGGGACTTCCCTGGTTTTCCAGTTTGTAAAGCTGCTAAAAAACGGGTACGGAAGTTATCCAATCTGGACAACCTATATAGGTTTGGGATTTATACTTATTTCAGCTATTTTCGCAATAATTCTCGCTAAAATAAAAGGCGCGGTATAATTTTTTTTAAAATATCGTAAAATTCTTCATATTATTGACATAACGTCTAAATCTTAATATAATTAATAAAAAAGGAGGCCATACATGTTTTTAAAATGCAAAAGAATTAGTTATATTATTTTCTTCTTAATTGTTTGTTCTACGGTTTTTTCTCAGGGCTTAATAATAGACCACACTTGTGTAAATCTTTCAGAGATACCTGCTAACTGGATCGATTCTATTCAGGCAAATTGTAGATTGCATTACGCTCATACATCTCACGGCGGACAGCTGACTAGCGGACTCAGCAGGATAGAATCTTCCGATACCAGCTATAATTATGCCAGAACATTGTGTTCTTTACCAAGTGAAAACGGAGCCTTTTGTATATTCGACGGACAGGAATTCGACGACTATATAACACCAGATGAATACTGGGAGTCAGGTGCCGGAATGGATTCCACGAGAAATGTTCTAAACCATAATCCTTCTATAAACTATTCAATGTGGTCATGGTGCACTCAGCCAAATTATTATTCTGAAGAAACAATACAAGCTTATCTAGATTCCATATCTAAACTTGAAACCGAATTCCCGAATGTTACGTTCATATATATGACGGGTAACGCGCAGTCATGGCACGGACATCACACATATACATCGGACGCGGACGGATATAATAGATATCTCAGGAACGAACAAATAAGACAATACTGCCGCGACAACGACAAAGTTTTATTTGACTTTGCGGATATAGATTGCTGGTACAACGGCGATATGGATACTTCCTCGTACGAAGGCAATGTCTTTCCTCGTGAACATGACCAGTACAATGTAAACGAAAGCGCGCATACATCCAACTTAAACTGTGAGCATAAAGGCGAAGCTCTCTGGTGGATGATGGCCTGTCTCACCGGTTGGGACGCGTCTTCCGGAATCGATCAGACAAACTCTACTACGGGAGATAGAATAAAGCTTTCCGTTGAAAACGCATATGCTCCAAATATTGATATAAGATATGAAATCCCAAAAAACTCAATGGTTTTATTAAAAGTTTATGACCTTTTGGGAAAAACAGTTAAAACCCTGGCAAATGAAAAAAGAGAAGACGGAGTTTACACTATAAGTTGGGATAAGAAATCAGAGGACAATCAACCTTTACCTTTAGGGATATACTTTATCCGTGTTGAGGCATCCGGTATGACAACATCCAAAAAATTGCCTATTTTAAGATAATTTTAATATTTTTATAATTACAATATCTTTTTAAATACAGTTCAGTTTAACCGAAATTTTACCGGAACTGTGTTTAAGTCTTATTATAATAATTCCCTTTTTCCCTTTTCTATCCCAGGAGCAACTATGAGAACCTGCCGAAAGATTATCTCTTAAGATTAAATCAACTTTTGCTCCACTGGTGTTATAAGCTTCTATTGTGGCCGGGCCGTTTTCGGGAATAAAAAAGGAAATATCTATTTGTTTGTTTGTTACAATATTTGTATTGTTGTTGACGGATAGGCTTAGCTTACTGCCTTTCCCTGAATCCTCGGGTACTCCCGTAATACCCCAACCGGCAAGGCGCGCCCACATCCACCATGCCGCATAACCTTTCTGGTTTTCATTTAAAGAGTAGGTATGAGATTCTCCGGTTTGATACCAATCAACTCCTTCGGTATGTGTTCCTTGCCATTCAAGAGCCCAATTTCCGAGTAAAGTACCTCCCACCGTATCATAGTAGTCACAATTATCGTTTACAAATTCATAGTAAGTGGCGTTAGGATCGTGTCTGTCAAAATCCGCAAAGTCAAATAAAACTTTGTCGTTTTTAAGGCAGTATGCCCTTATCGAATCATTCGCCGCCTTGTTGCATGAGTCCTGTGTTATATCGACATGTCCCGTCATATATATGAAAGTAACATTGGGATAATCTTCTTCGAGTTGCGTCATAGGCCCAAGATACTGGTCCCATAGAACGCCGCCACAATACGTACCGCTTACCTGGCCGCACCACGACCACATAATTATATTGATTTCTGGATGACTGGTTCCTCTGCCGGTTATAATGTCAGGGTCCCCAAGGTAACTCCTGGTCTCGTTGACCCACCCGGGATAATATCCGACATCATTAGCCATTACCCCATCACGCTGATCAAGAGCTCCATTTGTGCCTCCGGGGTTAAAAGCAAAAATACTATCCGGCAAAGAAAGACCTTTTCCTCCATCGTTGGCAAAATCAATAAGCCCATCCATACCGTACGTGATTTGCCATCCATGAGAAGTATGCCCATAGGCTATATGAAGTGAATCTTTAGCATTTAGTATCGCGGATTCGGGAATTTGTGTTATATCAACGCAGGTATGGTCTATTATAAGAGCGGATAAGAAAACAGGAAGACAAAATATTAATAATAATACGAGTCTTTTCATAAAACCTCCTTTTGGGTTTTATTAACGTAAAATAAGAAGTGCTATGCCGAGAAGTGTAAGAATTATTCCAAAAGCAATTTTTACATGAAAGACATGACAATTGCTTTTACCCGTCGATGTTTCCATGTTTTTTATCTCTATATAAGGAGTCGGCGAACGGCGATACCAGCCCGTAACTTTTACCTCTTCGCCCTGATATTGCTTTGCTCTCAGTAATCCGAACAAGAAATTCCAGATACCCAGAGGCTGTCTGTAATCGAGGAATATTATACCCGTATCGTCCTGCAGTACGAAATCTTCACTCCAGATTAGCCCCGGTACACCTCTACCTATAATTTTCCCGTTTACAGTACAGGGTACCGGACGTACACCTGAAACCTTAACTTTCTTTAAAAGTGACGAGACTTTCATCCCGGGAAAGAAAGAAAAATTATAAGAAAAAAAAGTTCTCAGGAGATAAGTTCCTCCCAATAAAAAAACACCTAATTCAAGATACAAAAAATCCTGTTTTATAAAAAAGAGAACTGCACTTATGGCAATAGCAATTATAGGTAATAACACAATTATAAAATCGAGAAAGAAATCATCCCAGTAACTTTCGGGACGCTTTTCGTTGAAAAGTATATAAGGAACTCTACCTTTAGTTTCAGCTTGCCTGCTTAAAGCAAGCAACCTATTGGCAATTAAAGGATGAGTAGAATGCAGTTCATAATATTTTGCCCATGGACTCCATAGGTCCCATCTCATAACTCTTTGTAAGGTACGTTTATCCACATCTCCTCCCATATACCCCGGATGATAAGATGAGATTGCCAAAGAAACCGCGGAAGTGGGGTCGAATATTCCCATTGCTTTTACCGACTCTAACTGAGGTCTCCTGTCTTCTTTCTTCTTTTTACCTTTTCCCGCGAGACCGTAGCCTATTTTAACCAGCGCAGAAGCCAGATTGGCAGGATTGCAATTATCGCCCGCGAATCTATCGGCAAAAAATTCCCTTACACGGGAAAATCCAAGAACAACATATTCGGAAATCAAATAAAGAATGTAAGAACCTATAGCAATACCGTACCGAAATGGCGCGGATTTATCTTTTCCGCTTGTTTTAATTCGAATTAAACTACGGTAAACATAGTATAGAACCAGAGGAACAACGTAAACTATAGTCATGATAAGCATATCCCAGTGGACAACATGCCCGACCTCGTGTGCTACTACCGCTTCGAGTTCCTTTTCTCCAAGCAAATCGACAAGTCCCGAGGTTATTATAATCCTCGCGTTATTGGGTGTATGTCCGTATGTAAAAGCGTTTGGGGAACCATCATATATTATTCCAAAACGCGGAACCCTGATATTGCATTTAGGAGAAAGATCTTTTATGAAAGTTTGCAAATGAGAGGGTAATTTTTCGAGTGGAGTCCATTTCATTTTATACAAAAATCTTAAAGTTAAATCCATTATAAATGGTGAAAATATAAATTGTATAAACGCGAAACCGATTCCGATAATTAAAGCCAAAGTGGGTTCAAGATAGCCCATATTTACAAGTGTAATAAATATTAAAGAAAGTAAACCGTAAAGAAGTAAAAGGGTTACACCGGAAGTAAGAACCAGATTAGGTAAATGGAATGGAGGGCCTTTAGGTTTGTTGAGTTCTGACGGAAAAGTGTTTTTATCTATTTCTATTTTGAGGAAGAAATTCTTTTCTTGTAAGAATTGTTCGAGCACTTCTTTATCTATCCAAACTCCGCCTGTTTTAAGACAGTAATAAATTATCATTTCATCTCCTCTTAAAGGAAGTTCACTAAGAGGAGTTTGAGTATGGGGATTTAATTTTTTAGATAGTCTGGATTTTTTTAATCCATCTCTAATTCTCCAACGGAGGAATTTAGGATTTTTTGTAAAATAAAACAGCTCCCCCCTATCCAGCCAGATACCTTCGCATCGAGGACAATAATCTACTACCACTCCGTTTTTAGTCATCACCGGAGTTAATTCAGTTTCTTTACAATTCGGACATTTCATTTTTATCTCGTTAGTATAAATATACGCGTTTTTGCTTGAATCTTCAAGGGGGGGATCCTGCGGATTGATAATCCTTCGGATCGGTTGAATGGTCAAATAGTTGAATGGTTGAATAGGAAAAACAAAAATAAAAACTCTGAGTGTAGTTATATTTTATTAAAGAGTACAATAAAAGGGTACATTGACTTGAAGTGTAAAAATCGTAAAATATAAGGGTGGCGATGCTGGATTTTCCATGAGATTGGACTATTTGTATAAAGATATAGGAGATTATGAATGGGAAAAATATATGACGCGATTATAATTGGAGCCGGGCCTGCCGGTCTGTTTGCGGCTCAGTTGCTTGCCGGCGGCGGGCTTGAGGTCCTTTTACTTGAGAGAAACGATACTGCCGGAAAAAAATTACTGCTCTCAGGACAGGGACAATGCAACCTTACACACGCAGGCAGGATAGAGGATTTTTTCTGCCATTATCCTGAAAAAGAACGCTTTGTAAAGCACTCTCTGTATGCTTTTGACAATAATCGTCTGATGGAGCTTTTTCAGGCCGCGGGTATAACATTTTTTACGGATGATAATGGAAAAATATTTCCCCGTTCGAAAAAAGCGGCTGAGATTCGTGAGTGCATGGTAAATAACTGCCTCTTAGCGGGTGTTAAAGTAGAGTATAATGCGTTTGTTTCTAAGCTTGAGTGCCCGGGAAACAGTGCCTATAAAGTATTCAGCAAAAAAAAACATTTTACTTCGCGCAATCTACTGATCGCTACCGGAGGCAGATCATATCCGGCTACCGGTTCTACGGGAGATGGGTATAATTTTGCCAAGTTTTTAGGCCATAATATAGTTACGCCCAGACCCGCATTAGCTTCTTTTGTTATAGATAAGTATCATTTTCGCAATTGCGCGGGAATTTCTTTTAAAAATATCGAGGTCAAACTTATTCCGCAAAAAACCCCCGCTGTAACTATGAACGGAGATCTGCTTTTGACTCATAAAGGTCTTTCCGGACCTGTGATACTGCATTTATCGCGCTACGCAAACGATGGCGACCAATTACTAATTAATTTCACGCAGGAACAAAATAAAGAAAAATTTAAAGCGGATTTTTTAAATGTTTGCTCCGAGGAACGAAATCTCTTCATAAGAACATTGCTCAAACGTTTTCTGCCCGAAAGATTAGCTGACGCAGTACTGGCAGAGGCGGAAGTTTCTACCGGCGCGGTACTATCTCAATTAAATAAAAAAAATTTACTTTATTTGTTTACTCTACTTTGCGAATTTCCTATGTGTATAAAAAGCGCCGGCAATTTTGATGAAGCTATGGTCACGGCCGGCGGAGTTGACTGCAGAGAAATAGAACCACGGAGTATGGAATCAAAACTATATAAAGGTTTGTATTTTATAGGTGAAGTACTTGATGTCGACGGCGAAAGCGGCGGATATAATCTACAATTCGCGTTTTCATCGGCATACGCAGCCGCGCAAAAAATTCTAAAAAACACATGAAAATTATTTGTGTAATTCGTGTGAGTTAAAGTTTCGGGTTTCAGGTTAAAAAAACAATATTGACTTGAAGTGTAAAAAGTCGTAAAATGTAAGAAATGGAAATTCCTACTCTAATTATCATTTCTTTTGTTTTATGGTGGACGGAATTTTTCGTGCTCTTCTTCTCGTATTTTCTTTTCGCGTGCGAAAAATTTTACTCCGGTACAATTTTCGAGAGTTTAGGGATTTTTTTAATGTTGTTGGGTTCGGTTACAATCTTTATATTCCCTATTTTCTTCGATTTCCCCGGAAATATTATAATCTTTTTGTTGATTATCTTATCTTTGCCGCTCGGCATAAATGCCGTGGATCAAGCGGAGTTGGAATCAAAAGAAAAAAGAATTAAGAAAAACAAAGAAGAAATTAAAATACTCGTTGAATATATTGAAAAAGAAGGAACCGATGCTGGAATTTTTATGAGATTAGGTTATTTATATAAGGATATAGAAGACTACGAAAACGCTCTGAAGAATTTTAAAAAAGCGCGTGAATTAACAAAGGAGATTCCTCTTCCTGTTACCGAAAGAGAAATCGGGAGATTGGAACACGAGGTCAATAAAGAAAAAAGTAAAAAAACTCGAATTTGCAGACATTGTGGTGCTCAAAATTATCCTTCCAGAATTTTTTGCGAAAAATGCAGAAAAATATTAGAAACTTCTTTTAGGGATTATTTCAAAGGATTATTTAAGAATAAATTTAAGGTTACACCGATTACTATTTTTCTTACAATTGTTTTTATAATTTCTGCTATTTTATTTGGGTTTAATTTTGGATTTTTTCAGAACTTTGTTTTTTATGTTTTAATTCTGGGAAATATGCTTATGTTTGAAAGAATTATCGTTAAGGAAGAATCGCATTAATAGGAGTTATGTGAATGTATTACCTTAAATTTTTCTTGTCTATACTAAATAAGGAGGCATTATGATGTTCAGGCCAAGTTGGCTTAAAGTAATTCCGAATCATTTGAAGCCAGGGAGAGAAGAGGTCGAAAAATTGGAGCAGTTAAGAGCTCAATTTAATATACCGCATGAGCTTTTTGGTATGCGGGTTTTAGGCTCACCCTCAACTACTATAAAAGCCCAAAGGTGTAGTTATGATCGTTTCAAAAAGAAGACTCCTCGGGCTTCCGAGAAGGAGTTGCTTAGGATGATTCTTGAAGAAAGACTACAAACTCCGCCAGTTACAAAGATGTCCAGCGAGGAAATTGAGGAGGCGATAAAAAGAATAAATTCATTTAAAGATTTATGCGATTATGTGATAGCTTTAGACGAACAGGAACCAGCAACTCCAGATCCTTTAGAAATTGGTAAAAGGATAGACGAGATATTAGAAATAGCTGAAAGACCGGAAATTAAAGAAGAGTTAAAACAAAAGAATTTTTTCGATTTAGGTTTTCAAGCAACAGAAAATAAAAATTACAAAGAAGCAATAAAATATTATTCGAAAGCTATTGAAGATGAAAACGAATTAAAAAGTGACGCTCATTATAATCTTGCAATATGTTTTTTAAATCAGAAGAATTATGGATTAGCTGCGGAACATTATACTGTTTTTTGCACAAGAGAACCTCAAGAAGCCACATCTGATCTCTTAGAACACATTGAAATCTTAAGAAGTGCAAGTATGTTGAGCCCTGAAGAAGGATATAAATTAGTAGAAGAATATAATAAGAAGACAATCAACCAACTTTCTGCATTGGACTTAAAGGATAGCAAAATATCAATAAATGATTTTCTAGATAAGCTTAACATACTTCTACAAATGGAAATAATAAATGCGAAAGAACCTTTTGACAAAATAATAAAAAATGAAAGCGCTAAGATTCCATTAAAGGTATATAGTGTACCTGCTTTGAAAGATTCAGACCCAAACGATGCGTTTGGTTTCTGTGATGCTTTTATAAGATATGGTGCAGCAGTTTCCATTATATTGTTTGATATTCTTGAAAAAAGGCGAATTACAATTAAAGATCCTCCTTATGAAAAAAGTTATAGTAAAAGCGAAGTATCTAAAAGGTGTCCAGGTAATTGGCTGTTTATTAAGACAATACTTGATACTGTTGTTGAAATTCAAGCTCAAAATTTCTTAGCTAAAAAACCGTGGGTAGGAGATTGTATGGATTTAATTAAAGAATCAATAATAAGGGAATTTGTTTATGAAGGGTTTTCGATAGGGTTAGAATCCGGAGGTTATTAAGAATGGAAATTAGGCAGTATAAACCCCTTAAGAAAAATGAGGCGTATATAGGAACAGTTATTACAGATTTTGCTTATGTGCATATATTTAGAACTTATAAACCAAAGAAAGAAGAAGTAATAGAAGGGACAAAGGTTATTGGCGAAGCTCTTAGTACAGAAATATTCAAAATCCTTAAGGAAATCGATAAACAATGGAAAATTCTTAATTCAAATGTGATTCCAATACCAGATATTGAACCTAAAGAAGTAAATAAATTATTAAAGAAGATAAAAGATATAGAACATAATTTAGAATAGAGGAGAATCAAAAATATTATATAGCTATTTTAAAAGGAGTAATAAAAAGGAGATAAAATGGAATTCTTTTTAATATTTTTAATCATTTCGATAATAATGGGTATAATTGCAGGAATAAGGAGATTATCATACAAAACAAAGGGGAAAGAATGGAAAGACGTAAAACCTATGGAAAATCCTTTGAATCCTGGTTTTGCCAAAAAAGTTGGAAAAGAAGGCAATTTTAGATGGAAAGCAGAACAACTTGGAAACGCTTGGAACCTTATAATAACCGATAAAAAAGAATTCCGGGAGCACGCATATATTTTACGGGAGATACCTACATGGAAAGATTTAATAGAAGCAAGAGATAAAATAATTGGGAAACTACAAAATCTTAGAGAAGGGGAAAAATGGGAAAATACAGAACCACCGGAAGACATAATGTATAATAAACCTACTAAATTGATGGGATATGGAAGCGCTCATATAATGTGGGAAATCTTTAGATCTTCAGGAATTTGGGAGTTAAATATAACTAAGAGGCAAAATTTTCCCCCTAAAGAGGAAATCATACATTCCGTAAAAGCAGATTCTTGGCAGGAATTAATACAACTTAGAGATAATTTACTTCAAGAGGTAAAATAAACGATAAAAGACAGAACTTATGAAAATGTTTAATGAAAGAACTTAGTTTTTTATTTAAGATTAATAGGATTATTTCAAACAGGCCGAAAGAAAAGAATGATAAGCTCAAACAAATTAAGGAGGAATTATGTACAATCGGGATTTCATTAGTGTAGAATACGCCTTTGCTTCGCTTGAAAAAGAAGGATATAAATATCAAGATAATGCACCCCACGCAGATGCATTCCGTTTGGGAGATACAGAATTGATTGGGAAAATCATAAAGGAAGCTGCTAATATATTGGAAAAAAGAACAAGGGGAAACCCCTTGGGAAAAGAAATTGAAAAATCAGAGTAAAACTGTTCATAACGGTAATAACAATAAAAATGCCTTTTGGAAAATAATAAAGTTAAACTTGGATATAAACAATTATATTTAAGCAATTAAGATAAAAAGCATGAAATTTTCTTTTTTAATAGGTGCAGGTTTTTCAATTCCAGAAGGCTATCCCAAAACAGAGGATATAAACGAAAGATTGGGAAAGATCGATGAAAGTGAAATAGGTATATACACTGGTGGAGCATGCTGGTTCGCAGAAAAAGGAGAAGAGCCGAGGTATAACACAGGAGAAGATACAGAAAGGTTATTTATACAAGAATTTTTGAAATTTTATAATAAAGAAATTCTAAAGGAAAAGGAAAGATTCCATTACGAAAAATTTTTTGATTTTTATACCGATTTAATAAGAGAAAAATCTTCAGCGAAAATAGCTGCAAAATTCAATACATTTATAGAAACTTTTAATAGGGAAAAAGATTTCACGATTTTTGGAAATAGGTTAGTTAATTTTGATAATTGCTTTAATCAATTGCTTGCAGATTTTTTTAGGAAAGAAAAGCTAGAAGATTTCGAGCACAACACTTTATCAAAACTATGCGAAGGAAAATATTCTCCCTTCTTAAATCTTTTAAAATCACTTGGTAGTAAATACAAAAAAATACATTTACACTCTTTAAATCATGATCTTTTAATGGAAAGACTTTCTTTTTGTGAAGTCATGGAGAATAATTTTTCAGACGGATTTTCCGAGAAAGGTTCACCTTATCATACAAAAAACAATTCACAATTAAAAATATTTAAAGATAAATTTGGTAAAAGGTTCTGCTTGTATAAACTTCATGGAAGTCTAAATCAATATTACATTGATAATGATAATTGTATGGTTAGAGTCAAAGAAGCAACTTACCTTGGCAAATTAAATATTGAAAATGAAGAAGGAAAAAACTATCAATATGTAGATGATTTCTATAAGCCAGATTTTCTTTCAGGAATTAAAGAAAAGAAGCGAAATTATAAAATGAAGTGTTACTATAAACCTGTCTTTAAGCACTTCAAAGAAAATTTGAAAAAATCGAATAAATTAATTATAATAGGTTATAGTTTAAGAGACGATGGTATAAATAATTATATCAAGAAATACTTTTTATCTAAAAAAGATTCTAAAATGCTCATTATTGATACCAAGAAAGCAAATAGCCCTATATATAACTATCCAAATGTATTTTATTATGGAGAAAAATTAGGCGTTGAAGATATAAATATTGAAAGAATATCTAAGTTGTTAGATTTAAATTAAACCATTCGTGCTATTTGTGTGATTTGTTGTTCCTAATTCCGGGATGGGTTGGGTTTTAAACAAACAAAATTTTAGTTGTTTTCTCTGTGCTCTCAGTGTGTTTGTTTCTCTCTGTGTACTCTATGGTTATTTTAGATACCAGGTACCAGGTTTCGGGTCCTAGGTTAAAAAACAAAAGACCTCATTTGTGCTATTCGTGTGATTCGTTGTTTCCCTTTTTTTTGAATATATTTTTGAATTTTAATTTGTAATTTTACTTTTTGATGTTTGATTTTTACATTCTATTTAGAAAGGATTTCCTTCAGAAACTTCCCCGTATATGAGTTTTTGACTTTTGCGATTTCCTCAGGCGAACCTTCCGCGATGAGTTTTCCACCTTCCTCCCCGCCTTCCGGTCCGAGATCGATAATCCAGTCCGCGCATTTTATAACGTCCAGATTATGTTCGATTACTACGACCGTGTTCCCCATATCGACAAGACGTTTCAATATTTTCAATAGTAAACGGATGTCATGAGCATGTAAGCCGGTTGTGGGTTCATCGAGAATATAAAGTGTATCACCTGTCGCGACTTTTGATAGTTCTTTCGCGAGTTTTATTCTCTGGGCTTCACCGCCTGAGAGAGTTGTCGCGGGCTGACCGAGTTTTATGTAGCCTAAACCCACATCCCGCAAAAGTTGCAGTTTTTGTTTTGCCTTTGGAATTTCGTAAAAAAAATCAAGAGCTTCGGATACGGTTAAATCGAGAACATCCGCGATATTTTTATCTTTATACTCGACTTCCAATGTTTCCTTTTTATATCTTTTCCCTTTGCAGGCCTTACAGGTAACGTAAACATCCGATAAAAAGTGCATTTCTATTTTTTTCTGTCCCTGACCGTTGCATTCCTCGCATCTTCCGCCCTCGACATTAAAAGAGAATCTTCCTTTATCGTACCCTCTTACAC
>Ga0315555_1002059_pt1 | contig 14354 bp, 10 predicted proteins | sample SalMarSW160380MG_FD_202113 | JGI IMG/M metagenome (GOLD analysis project Ga0315555, IMG submission 202113) | Salt marsh sediment microbial communities from the Plum Island Ecosystem LTER, Massachusetts, United States - Salt Marsh Sediment SW1603-80 ... | reverse complement strand
CAAAGACAGAAGAATAACACAGCATGATAATACCGAGAATGATTACCACATTTCTCTTCATCGCGCCTGCTCACCTCAACACAACATACTGAAAACACTTAATTTGGGTTTACAACAATATTGAACTGCTGTCAAGTAAAAAGTGCACTTTTTATAGACGGAAGTTAGCATTGACGACCTGTAAAGACAACCGAGGACGGTAGTGATGGTGCCTTACCGATGGAGGGTGGTATCGGTAATGGAGTAGAGGACCCGTCTCATCGTGATGAATCCATTGCAGAGATACAAAAGCGCGGAGCTTGTTTTGAATCGCAACTGCCTCATGCGCGGTCACATACCAGGGGTGAGCAAGGGGAAAAACCTTCATCCGCCCGGTACAATCTGCCGGATCTTTCCCTCGGATACCGTGAGCAGAAAAAACTTTCTCATACCCTCACCATCAGCGGTGAAGCCCGTAAATCCGGTGACTCCGACATATCCCTTGAACGACAGCAGGGCCTCGGAGTTGAACAGACCCCTGCTGGCTATGGTTTTCAGAATGACCTTGGTGGTATCAAAACCCAAGGCATCGAGCAGCGTAGGAGGAAAGTGAAAGGTATCTTCAAAATCCATCACAAACGATTTTACCAGGGGGAGAGGACTATCTTTAAAAAAGCCATCGACAAAAACGGCCCCTTCAACGAACTTTCCGCTATCGCGAATAAGTGCGAACGAATCCCACTCGCTGGTCCCCAATAGTTGGACTTTCGTTATGTCATAGTAGGCTAGTTGTGGGACCACGAGGTTAATCTTTTTATAATCATCGGGGATAAAAATAGCCTCGAAGTTGATAATAGGTTTTGGCTCATCCTTTGGTTTTTTCGGAGGTTCGTACTTTACCAATTCCTTAATCACATCTTTAAAGTCTGTTTGATCATCGGCATATGAGACAGTTGCTACCACCTTCCCCCCCCTCCGCTCCACCTCTTGTTCAAAGAGCTTTTTAAAGGAGAGACCGTAGGCATCCCTCGGATAGAGGATGGCATACGTCCGGATACCCATCTCTTGAAAGGCGTGCGTGACCAAGGTCTTTACCTGCGATGCATGGGTAGGGAAATTCTGAAAGACATAGTTCCCTTTGTGTGCAATCCCCTGGAGGGAACTTAACGTTATCAACGGTACCCGGTATTTCTCTGCCTCTTGAGCTGCCACCAATGTTGTCTGGCTGAGGAGAGGACCGATAATTGCGATCACGTGCTCTTTCTCGGCCAGGACCCTTACCCCCTCTCTGGCCCGTACGGGATCCCCCTGCGAATCCCATATGATCAACCGTACCCGAAAAGAATCTTCCCGAGGTTGAAAGGCACCGATTGCTAGTTGTATCCCCTGGAGGGCCATCTTTCCAAAAGCCTTGGCCTTCCCCTGAAGGGGGAGGATACAGCCGATAACGATTTCTTTTCTGACCCCGATTTGGATCTCACTCCACAGATCCTCTAGAAGAGGGTAAAAGTCCTCCCCGGCGGCCTCCTGCATGGTATCTCGAAGCAGATCAGTGGCCTCTTCTGCCCTTCCTTTGCGAAAATACCAGTGAGCCAAGCGATATCTGGCATAGAGCGCTATAAACGTGCCACGATAGACGATCTCTATCTCTCGATATTTATCAGGAGGGAGGTCTTGATCCAAGAGGGTAAGGATCTGTCCTCTTACCTCCTCTCTCATGACGGGGGGGAGTTCTCGACGAGCGCGAGCATACCATGAGAGGGCCGCGAGGGGATCATTCAGTGCCGCATAGCAATCTCCGAAGAAGACGAGGAGTTGTCCCTTCCACAGGGGCCGGTCTTCGACAGCGGGGAGGAGCTGGCGGGCGTTCCTTAAGGCATCCTTGTAACTACCCATCTTGTAATAGCAGTTGGCCAGCGACCACTGGGCCTCTTGATAGTGAGGACTGGAAGGAAAATAGTTTAGAAGCCTTTCAAATTGCAGGGCAGCAACTTGGTACTCCACTCTTTGGTAATAAATGTCGCCCAAAAAATACAAGGCATCATCGGTAAGCGAGGTACGGGGATTTTGGACGATGAAATCCTGAAAATGTCGTTCAGCATTTTCCAAGTTCCCCATCTTGTATTCATTGAAGGCACTCCTATATTGTTTTTCAATGGTATCCGGAGCAGGAACTCCTTCTCGTACCGTATCTTCCTTAATGGTCGGTCCCGTTACACAGCCATACCACAGGAACGAAAAAATGCACAAAAAGAGAACAAATATAATCACCTTGCGTAACACGTTATGCCACCTCCTGGTTCTTTCTCCTGACAAAGCATGAGCCTTAATCGATGACAAAAATCTCGGGCAGGGCCCGATACCCTTCGTTAAAATCTATACCATAACCCACGATGAACCCATCATCTATCGTGAAGCCGACATAGTCCACCTCTACTTCCACTTCACGGCGGGACTTCTTATCCACTAAGGCGCACACCTTCAGTGAAGATGGATTATGAGTGCGGAGATGATCTATGAGAAATGTAAGGCTCAGCCCGGTATCGACGATGTCTTCGATGACGAGGACATCTTTGCCCTCAAGAGATATCTCAACGTCTTTCGTGACCGTGACCTTTCCCGAAGACTCTTTTTGCGAGCCATAGCTCGCTATCCTCATAAACTCTATTTCCACTGGTATGGTTAGATGTCTAGCCAGATCGGCCAGAAAGATGAAGGCCCCCTTTAACACCCCGATGAGGACCATTTTTTTGTTTGCATAGTCAGCGGATATCTCTCGGGCTAATCCGGTTACTGTCTCTGCAATCTCTTCCTTCGAAAAGAGGAGTGTGAGTCCTTTGACCAAATGGTCACCTCCGGCTGTCATGGCGATATTACAAGGCCGGCTGCAAGACGACGATGCCCAACCCTTTTTCCAATGCCTCCTTGGTAAAAGCGAAGGTGCTCGCATCCAACTTCCGTACCTCCTTTTTCCCCTGGAGGAATGCGTCAACAGGTTCAATGGGGAGGGTGCATTGTGCCGTCTTCACGTGCATGGGAAAAATTAGTTGAGGTCGCAACTGTTCGGCAACGGTGGTTGCCTCCTCTGGGCCAATGGTAAAAAACCCTCCAACAGGGATACAGAGGACATCTACCTGACCGATGTGTTGTACTTCTTTATCGCTGAGGACATGACCGAGGTCTCCTAAATGGCACACTCGAATATCATCTGCGACAACAGTAAAAACGGTATTGTCCCCCCGCTGCGACCCCCCGGCGTCGTCATGGTAAGTGGCAACTCCCTCGACAACAACACCCTTGACCTCATGCCGCCCCGCCCCCTTGATCACCGTGGGCTTTCCCGGAAGGCCTTCCACATAATTGTGATCGCTATGCTCATGGCTCACCGTGACGATGTCGGCCTCATCAGGAATCGCTTTATATAATATCCCTCCCCCAGGCTTGTAAGGATCTGTAATGATCTTGACCCCTTGTCCCGTGGTGATCAAGAAAGCGGCATGTCCATACCACGTTATCTCCATAACTCCCTCTTCATCGACGAGATAAGAGACACTTACAACCCTCACAAGAGTATAAATTTTTAGTAAGCATAAAGTCAAGGGGAACCGAACATGCAGGCCGAAGGTGACCCTTTGGTCAGTGACATCTCTCCCTCCGCTATGATAAAGTTTTATAGCTCCTCTCCCCCAAGAGGAGAGGATTCAGGTGAGGGGGAAAAATTATATCTACCCTCACTCCTGCCCTCCCGCCTGCGGTAGAGGGAGATCTGAGGTAACTCCATGGGCAGATTGTTCGTCGGAACCAGCGGTTACAGCTATAAACACTGGAAGGGAATCTTCTACCCTTCAAACCTACCCCAATCTCGCTGGCTGGAATTTTACTACCGGCACTTCGATACCGTGGAACTCAACGTCACCTTTTATCGACTCCCCACCCGAAAGACCTTTGAGGGGTGGTATCAGAGAACCCCTCCCCATTTCCTCTTCGCCGCCAAGGGGAGCAGGTACATCACCCATATCAAACGGTTAAAGGACTGCCGCGAGCCCTTGAGGGCCTATCGAGAAAACGCCGCCGGACTGGGTGAAAAGCTGGCTTGCGTCCTCTGGCAATTCCCTCCCAGTCTCCTTTTCGACAAAGAGCGATTGAGGGAGTTTTGCCAATTATTACAGGATGAATACCCTGAAAAGAGACACGTCTTTGAGTTCAGACACGAGAGCTGGCTTAAAAAGGACTGTTACGATATCCTCACTTCTCATGAGTTCGCCCTGTGCATCCCTATGTCCCCTGATTATCCACGAGCGGAACAGATGACCGCCCCCTTTTCCTATGTTCGATTCCACAGCGGCGAGGTCCTGGGAAATTCTTGTTATACGGACGAGGAGTTGGCACACTGGGCGACCCGGATCAGGGAATGGCTGAAGAAATGTGATCTTTATATCTATTTCAACAACGACGCCTCTGGATTCGCCATCGATAACGCCCGAAAATTGAGGGACTTTATCTCTGCCAAACCTCCCTAGGGAATATCTTCATTTTTTCACAAAAATGCCGAAGGTGATCCTTGGTCACTTGAAAAATAGGGTGTTTTATGCTATCTACTATGACAAAGGTGCCAGAGGGGTTCTGGCACAAGGTCTCTCGTTAAGGGGTCCTCCATGGCGGGGGTAGAAATCAGGAAAAATACATCAGGAAAAATAGCTGCATCACTGTCAGCCAAAGGCGGCATATACGAAATACTTCGTGTCTATCCTACCGATGTGGGAGTATAGATGAACCATTTCATCTATGAACAAGTTATATGCAACTGCACGTTCTAATTAACTTGGATCCTATCAGTGGATAGAGAATGATAGAAACGTACGTTAAGAAAGTTGCGACAATCACAAAACGGGGCGATGCCCGTGAGGAATCCTACTATGCCGCCCTTGCTGAACTTCTCGAACAGTTCTCGGAAACCGAAAGGCACAAAAAAGTTCACGTCACTATCCTCCCGAAGAAAACGGAGGCTGGCAACCCTGACTTTCGTGTCTGGGACGGCAAACATTCTCAGGTCGGTTACGTTGAGGCGAAGGCGCCAAACGTTAATCTTGATGATATTGAAACTTCAGAACAACTCAAGCGCTACATTTCAACATTTCCAAATCTTATCCTGACCAACTTTTACGAATTCCGTCTTTACCGAAATGGTCAGCGTGTAGATAATGTTCTGCTTGCACGGCCATACATCCCGGCAAAGCTCAAAACAATTCCACCTGCCGAGCACACAACGGAATTCTTTGCTTTGCTGGAGAAGTTTTTTCAGTTTTCTCTTCCAACGAAGTTTACTGCTGAGAGTCTAGCAAAAGAACTTGCAACTCGCACTCGGTTTCTGAGAGACCAAGTTATCAAGGAAGAGCTCCGAGAATCATCCAGCGCAGGCGCAAAGAAGATCCTTGGATTCTACGAAGCATTCCAAAAGCATCTCATTTCAAACCTGAAGCCTGATGAGTTCGCTGACCTCTACGCGCAAACAATAACCTACGGTCTCTTTGCTGCAAGAACCCGCGCGAATGGAGTATTCAATCGTAAACTCGCTTACGATTTGATCCCAAAGACAATCGGCATTCTCCGAGACATTTTTCATTTTATTTCCTTTGATCCACCCGAACAACTGCAAGCGACCGTTGACGACATTGCTGAAGTACTCGCTGTTGCCGATGTCAAGAAAATCCTGCATCAGTTTTTCAAGGAAGGCAAGGGGACCGATCCGATCTTCCATTTCTACGAAACCTTTCTTGCCGAGTACGACCCGCAAGAGCGTGAGCGTCGTGGTGTCTACTATACGCCTGAGCCAGTCGTCTCGTACATCGTTCGGTCGCTTGACATCATTCTCAAGGAAACATTCGCACGACAAGACGGCTTTGCCACCCATTCCGTGACCGTGCTTGATCCTGCCGGCGGGACACTCACGTTTTTGGCTGAAGCTGCCAAACTCGCCGTGGAACAGTTTGTTTCAAAATATGGTGAAGGATCAAGGGCGAAATTCATCGAAGACCACATCCTTCAACACTTCTTTGCCTTTGAGCTTATGATGGCGCCGTATGCAGCGGGTCATTTAAAGATGGGATACTTACTCGAAGAGTTAGGGCACAAGCTCACTGGCGACGAGCGCTTCCAATTTTATCTCACCAACACGCTCGAAATGGAAGAGCTTGCCCAGACATCGCTTCCCGGGATGGCTTCACTCTCAGAAGAGTCGCATTTGGCCGGTAAAGTTAAGAAGGAAAAACCAATTCTTGTAATTCTCGGTAATCCACCCTACTCTGGGCAGTCAACCAACAAGGGCGAATGGATTACACAGGAGATTGAAAATTACAAGAAAGTTGACGGGAAGCCTCTCGGTGAAAAGAATCCAAAGTGGCTTCAAGATGATTATGTGAAATTCATTCGCTTCGCACATTGGAAGATCGACCAGTCTGGGGAGGGTGTTCTCGGATTCATCACTAACCACAGCTATCTTGATAACCCTACTTTCCGGGGTATGCGCCAATCATTGATGAATTCCTTCGACGAGATCTCCGTACTTGACCTTCATGGTAACTCGCTAAAGAAAGAAACTGCACCTGATGGTTCAAAGGATGAAAATGTATTCGATATTCAGCAAGGTGTTGCGATAGTTTTATTTGTTAAACAGAAAAAGGCGAAGCAAAAAAGTGTAAGACACAGCGAGCTTTGGGGATTAAGAGAGAAGAAATATGAACAGTTGTTAAAGCTCGATCTCAAGAGAGTCAAATGGACTGAACTCAAACCGATTTCACCCTCTTACTTTTTTGTTCCGAGAGATGAGACGTTAACCAAACGGTTTCAATCATATCCCAGCATTCCTTCGATCTTCCCTACAAATAGTGTTGGTATTGTTACCGCGAGGGATCATTTGACAATTCACTGGACGGAACATGAGGCGTGGACAACCGTTATAAACTTCTCAAAGCTTGAGCCGGAGATTGCAAGAAATGCATACAAACTTGGACCGGATGCACGAGATTGGAAAGTAATTCTTGCTCAAGAGGATCTAAATAAGAGCGGTCCGATTAAAGAGAACCTTGTTCCAATTTTGTACAGACCGTTCGATACACGTTTCACATATTACACAGGAAATTCAAAAGGCTTTCATTGCATGCCGAGAGGCGAAGTAATGAAGCATATGCTTAATCACAATGTTGCCCTACTGGCCCCCAAACAAGCGAAGAAAGGATTTGGTGCTTTTGTCTCCCAAAGCGTGGTTGGGCACAAATCAGTTGAGGCATTTGACATCAACTATTGTTTTCCACTTTACATTTATCCCGAACAGGAAAAAAGCAAGCGCGACAGTGGCAACACAATGATGTTGTTCGAACCTGAAGTTCCTTACAGAGCTGGACAAAGAATGCCTAACATTGCACCCAAACTTCTCGAAACTCTTCAGACGGCATACAGACGACAACTAATTCCCGAAGCGATCTTCAACTACATCTATGCCATTCTTTATTCAAATGCTTATCGCAAGAAGTACGCAGAGTTCTTGAAGACCGATTTCCCTCATGTTCCCTTCACGAAGGATTACAAGCTCTTCCAGAAACTTGCCGAGAAAGGTGAGCAACTCGTCGAGGTGCACTTGCTCAAATCCAAGAAGCTCACTAAACCGATTGCCAGGTGTGAAGGTTCTGGCGACTTGCGGGTTATCAAAGTATCTTATGATGAAAAGAAAAAGCGTGTCCACATCAACCCTGACAAATATTTTGCGGGCGTACCGTCCGAAGTTTGGGAGTATCACATCGGGGGTTATCAAATTGCGGATAAGTGGCTCAAAGATCGCAAGTCCAGGATGCTTTCATCCGAAGAGGTGGCTCACTACGTCAGGGTAGTAACAGCCATTGCAGAGACGATTAGCGTACAACGGTTTCTTGACGATCTATTTGCAGAAGTAGAAACAAGCCTACTCGAAGTGAGCCTGTGAGCGGAAGCAAACAAGGAGCATGAAAGGAGGTGAGCCTGGATCTGTACGAACACCTCGTTCTCCAGTACCTCACTAAGGACGCGCACGTATTCGTTAGCCCACAATACTCCATCCGGGGCGATACCGGAGGCGAATGGAGTTGCCCTGACTTCGTCGCCCTAAACTTCCGAGATAAGATTGTGTCGGTCGTCGAAGTTTCTTCAGCGAGCGATCCGCAGTCGCTGCGGGCGAGGGTCGCGAGCCGCGATGTCCAGTGGATTAACCGATTGCGCGAGCAGCTTGAACGCAATCGGGTCGTCGACGCTACATGGAAATATTACGTAGGGGTATTCATCCGAAGAGACGCCGAACTCAAATTCAGGGCAGCGATCGGGACGGCCGATAATGTCGTTATCCACATCCTCGAAGATCTCGGCGCGCCTTGGACCTGGACGCGAAGTTATTTGCCTATTCAGGAGACCGTCACGGGTTAAGCCTAATCCGTCCATAGAGACCGACGTAAAAGGACAGCGTGCCCCATCGCCATGCCTCTATGCGAGTACAATACCATATCAACCCATCTGATGTGAGGCCGAACGAATGACGACAGATGAGTTTAAGGTCTTTCGGCAGATTGCTCTTTTGGGCACTGCCACATTCTTGGAACGCATCGTTCCTAAGGAAAAACTGGAATCAGCGTATATTCGCTTCAATAAAACAAATGCCAGGAATTTCCTGTTACTGAAACTGCTTACAGAGGTTCAAAAGACTGGGTTTGTATTTTCCAGATGGATTAAACCTTTGGAAGGTAATGCTTCGTCGAAGCCTAATAGTGTAAATGACCAAATTATGGAAACATTTATCGACGAACAGAGTTTATGGCAAAGGAAGTTAATGGAAGGTCTCGTGGTCCTTATCAATTTCTCATCGACTAATGAGTTGCCTTTTTACTACCACTTTCTCCTGCTCCAAGAGTTGGATCGTTACCGCAATATGCTACAGGAGCAGAAGCACTTCTTTTCTCGTGAAAGTGCACTTACCCAAAAGACAATAACTTTACTTACTAAGCGAATCCAAACTGTTGAAAATGAGATCGGGGATCTCTCTAAATGTTGGTACCTATCCGAAGCGAAATCGATTAGCAAAAGGAGACCTTGGCGGGTTACATCTAGCCTGAGGAAGCAATTGAAAAGAGCCCTTTCTATTGCAGCACCCAGAGAAAAGACTGCATTAGCTTATACATACGGCCAGTCATATGGGGAAACCAGTGGCAACATTCACTTCAACGTAACGAGGCTTGACTTAACTGACCTACATAGCCGTTTTTCTTTTGGGTTTGCACAATGTGGGCAGCTTGCACTTCGCATAATACAAAGGGCGCACGATTTGACAGAGGTGGAACCTGAAGGCATCAACAAGCTGCTTATGAGACAAGACAGAAATCGGCTGTCTAATATGGCTCCCACATCAAAGAAACTCGAAAAGGGGGATTTCGTTCTAGCCAATGGCCCATACTTGGGAGAGGTTATTGATATTACAACAAATGCTTTTGGTTATGAAAGTTACCTAGTAAAGTACCTTGAAGAAACACCACTCGAAGGCATTGATGAGGACTGGATCCCATCATTTGAAGTACAACTATTTATGAAGAGGGCTGAAATGGATCGAGACGTGCGCAAGGCCCTGCAGAAGGAAACGGATGAACTTAGAGTTCCATCACCGGAATTTTCCGAGCAGGAAATATACGAATCAACGCGAGATGCTGTAATGGAAATGTGGCGTGTGGGCATTCGTAAATACGTCGAACGGACGATGATTCCCAAACGCAAGGGAGATTTTGGAATGGGATTTGATCCTTAATGGGAGCTATTGGGGTCTGGCCTTGACTGAGAACAAGATGAGTAAGAGAGCAATAATTAATTTTGCCTGCACCAGCAGATTACAGCGTCTTTAAGGTTGCCATTCAAGGATTCCATCCTCCTCCGACATTCTCCAAAAATCCCTTGTCTGAGTGCGTTAAAAGTGTTACACTGCATTTTATAGGAGGTGTGGACCAATGCCGACAAAAAACCCAAGGATCAATGTCGTATTGGAAGAGCCCTTATACGCGGCTATTGAGCGGCTCGCGAAACGGGATAAGGTGTCATTGTCACTAAAAGTGCGTGATCTGGTAAAGGAAGCCTTGGAGATTGAGGAGGACGTGGCTCTATCTGCATTTGCTGAGGAAAGGGATAAAACACTGAGCAAAGCCACTGCATTGAAACATAATGAGGTTTGGTGATTTTGCCGTTTGAAATTAGATACCACCCGGATGTAAAGGATGTTGATCTGCCCCTCATTGATGCGAAGATACAAAGGCGTATCAAATCGGCGATAGAAACACGCCTGATGACAGCTCCACACCGATATGGCGAACCCCTGAGGAAGACCCTTAAAGGATATTGGAAATTACGAGTCGGAGATTACAGAATCGTCTTCAAAATTATTGACCAGGTGATCTATATACTCGGCATAATTCATAGGAAAAAGGCCTATGAGAAAATCGGGAAACGGGTCTAAGAGAGCATGAACGAGGAATAGATAAACCCGCCATCTGCTCAGCATGATCGTAATAATCCTCATGTGAGTACTTGAGGAAAAACTAGGGTTGAATAAAAACTTCATAAGGGTGTCTAACATGAGCAAAAGCGCTTCGAAGATTAAAAACATGGCGAGCTCCCCCTGCTATTTAAAAAGGGTCATGACTAGAGAGCTTTTAAAAAGAAGACGATCCATAACGCTCGCAATACTCATCATAATCTTTTCCCCTATACATATCGGCGGACCCCTTTTTGCCTCAGCGAATTCGTATGCGACGTCGCCATTCTCTCCCAAAGGAGCGGTATGTAGTGACGGCGCTGCTGGTAAAGAATACACAATCGCAGGGCTGAAAGAGGACGTACAACCCTTTATTAAGCTTATTTCTCCTCGTGGCGGAGAAGTTTGGGAGGAAGGCAAGACGTATGAAATCCGCTGGGAATCCCAGGGGTTAGATGAGGTCTATATCGCGGCAGCGGTTGGGGGCAAAGACAAGGGGCTCGTGGAATCCGGCGGGAGCAACAAGATAGATGCCGGATGCGGGAAGATCTCCTGGGAGATCCCGGTTGGCTTTGTGACCGGTTTCGGGATAGTGAAATCCGAACGGGTGAGGATCATGATCTTCGATGCCCGCAACAGCACCATCCGTGACCTGAGCGGGTCTTTTACCATAGAGGGGGTAAAGTCTCCGGCCGAAACGGTGTCAGGAGACCACACGGACCTGAGATCTCAAGGACAAGACGATTATATCAAAGCCATTGTCCAATATTATGAGGCCATCGCGCGGAGGCAGTATCGCGAGGCCTACGAGATGCTGGGGCAGTGTAAGATCGTCCTCTACGATGCCAATGGATCGGGTGTCGCATATCAGCCGAGGGATGACTATGAGTCGTGGCTGAAGGCGCAGAAGAATATTGAGACGTTGACCATCGTTGAAGTGAAGAGATATCACCGTGGAGGGGACCCCATAAAATATTCCGCTGACAAGGGTGACGCCGAGGCGACGTTGGGCATTCGCACCTATATAGTGACACTTACCATAAAGCTCCATGAGGAAAATTGGACGATAAAATCGGGGCGCAACAGCCTCCTTGTAACGGTTGTAAAAGGGACCGATGACAAGGTTCGTATCATTGGTATTGGTACAGGCCCTTAATATATGAAAAGTTCTTAACGAAACTGGGGATAGTTACTTCATGAAAGTAACATATGGCTTTTACGAAAAGGTGCAAGGAGAAATGAGATGTTAACCAACTTAAGGAATATATTCCTATGTATTTCCCTTATCGTAGTTGCCTTGTTTTCTTTTACACAAGATGTATGCCCCCATACTCTGGAATTTACTCCTCCGTATAATCGTGCCAGAGACTGGGATTATGAAACCTGGGGAGTGGCAGAGACCAGTCATGCGTCAAACGAAAAAACCGGCTACATCGCAGTTCTCGCCGATGCTTACGCTGGAGGTTGTGTCTCTGAGGCAAAACAGTATGTATCTTTTTATGTCCCTGAAGATTCTCAGGTAACGGTAAAGGCAAAGATAGTCTATGTCGGTGGCAAGTATGCGGTATATCACGGTAGTTTTGCCGGCACGAAGGCCGTCTGGGAGATTGACGGTAGCCACCACGATAAATGGATTGATAGGGCGTTTACTCCTGAGATTATTGCTGGCAAAATTATCGGCATTTTATCCTTGGCTGTAGATGGTGGTTTAATTTCCGGGGCCAGCACCATAGGTCAAGTTATACAAATATTGGATACTTTAAATAGTTTAAAAGATATAACTGACGCCATGCAACAGCTACAAGAAGCAGGAGAGGCCAAGGTAGAATATGTGAAGTTTTCCTTTGATGCAAAAAAAGGCGGCCATGATATAGCCGTTGGCTTCCGGGCTGAGGCGGCTGGTACGGTAACGGGCCAAGCTATGGGACTTCTTTTAGGTCAGGTTGAATATATAAAAATAGAAGGGGTAAAATATCCCAATCTAAAAATTGCCAACATTTCTGTTATTCCCGAGAAACCCCTTGAGGGCACAGATGCAAAGTTGCGCGTCGATATCATAAACGACGGCGAAGCTGACGTTAACTGGGCGAATCTTAAGGTTACAATAGGAGAAGAGGAGTTTGTAAAAAAGATAGACAATATTTCTAAGAACAGCTCCGAGTCAGCTACTTTCGATTTTAAAATACCTCAAGTATCCGTCCCTGTCACAGCTTATATAGATGCTACTTACGCGGTGAGAGAAACGAATGAAATGGATAACCAAAAGACGATTGATTTAAACATTACCCAAAAACCTGATCTCTACATCAAAAACATCTTTATCAAACCTCCTAATCCTAAAATTGGTGAAACTGTAAAGGCTTATGTAACCGTAGGGAATAAATCAGATACAACTGCCCACGATGTCATAGTACAGCTAAAATATCAGGATAGATATGTCGGGCAGTGGGGCCCAGGAACATTAAAGGCAGATGAGGAAGTAGATATCCCTTTTGATGTAGTTATAAGAAAATTAAAAACAAATAAATTTGAGGCTTATGTATATTCAGACATTAGAGATAAAAATGAGAACGACAATTCTTTTGTTAAGGTAATTGAATCTAATCTGCCCAATCTTTTAATAAACAAATGTTTTATAGAAGAAGGAACTCAGGCAGTATCGGATAAACCCAAAGCCGTTGTAGTTGAGGTGAAAAACAGCGGCGATGCCGATGCCCACGACGTTGAAGTCATCCGGGGAACGGATACCGTTGGCCTGCAGGTAATCCCCCTGATCAAAAAGGGTGAATCAAAAAAAGCGACCTTTCGTTTGAACCCCGGCATTTCTGGAAACGTCTCCTTTACCTTCAGGGTTGACCCAGACAATAAAATAAATGAAAGCAACGAAACCGATAATACAAAACAACTCGAACTATATGTAGCACCACCTGCTTTTGACTGGCAGGTTGTGGATTTAATGATCAGCCCCCCGGAACCAAACATAGGAGACACTGTCACGGTTGAGGCCAAGATAAAAAATAACAGCATCATGACAGGTAAAATTCGTTTGGGGTTCTTGGCAGACGGAAAATCCATAAAGACCTTTTGGAGTGATTCTATTGATGCTCATTCTCAAGTCGTCCTCGGCGACAGACAATTTATATGGACCGCCTCAAGCGGCAGGCATGACTTAGAGGTAAAGATCTTAGGATGGCAGAGTGATACTTTTACGGATTTAGATTTTAGTAATAACACGTTAAAAAAGCAAGTCTCCGTTGGTGTTCCAGGAGGTCAGGTAGAGGGAATAGATTTTACGATAAAACCGGGAAGTCTCATGTGTGACATTCACCACCATTTTATGGCTACTGTCCTCAACAGGGGAACCAGACGTTCAACTGTCCTGATACACCTTAAGGCCTATCAATACAGACACGGCAGCTTAACTTCAAATGTTATTGATACCCGAACAGACACTTTAGATGGCGGTCAAGCGAAAATAATTTACCTGCGTCCAATAAAGGACGCAAAATGTGAGATTATACTGGATCCTTACAATACCGTAGCTGAAACGGATGAGACTAATAATAAGGCAGAGCTTATTGTCGGTGAATTTAAACCCCAGACACAAGAAGAACCATCATTCTACCAACCACAAAAAGGGGAATTGGAGGTTACCAAGTTCTTGTATACAGAGCCATTGACCGTGGGAGAAGTACGTAATTTCTCCTTTGAAATAAGAAACAACGCCTCTAAAACAATCGAGGATATCACCGCAGTGGTTGAGACTTTCAACATGGATGTGAAGAAAACCCTCCCCAAGTACGGCTATGAATGGCGAGAGATAAAAATCCCTCATATTCCTGCA
>Ga0315555_1002058_pt1 | contig 14354 bp, 8 predicted proteins | sample SalMarSW160380MG_FD_202113 | JGI IMG/M metagenome (GOLD analysis project Ga0315555, IMG submission 202113) | Salt marsh sediment microbial communities from the Plum Island Ecosystem LTER, Massachusetts, United States - Salt Marsh Sediment SW1603-80 ... | reverse complement strand
GCCATCGCCGTTGGCATTCCCTTCATTGATATCGGGAGTGCCGGCGTCATCCCGGGTAACATCCCACATCAATTCGTTGATCACCAGGGGGGAGGGAGGTGTTTGAGGAATAGTCCCAAAAACGTAACCATTCTGGCCAGCAAGGTATCCGGTAGCCTCATCCTTCCATGCCATGGCTTGTAGCGTGATTCCAACAGCTTCCGAGGGGACCTCCTGCTGGATCCAGGTTGCACCGGCGTCTGTCGATTTATATAATGCGCCATCTTCACCACAGATATACCCTGTGGTATCATTCACAAAATGGATCCGGTAAAGGTCGGGATCATCACCGGGTGAATTGACGTTAGCTAACAGAGTATCCTCTACCCAATTGTCACCTCCATCAGTGGTCTTAAAGAGATAACCACTGGAAGCGCTAATAAATCCGGTGGTGTTGTCCAGGAAGAATATATTTCGCATAGTTTGGCTACCGAAATCGATAACCTCACTCCAGGAAGAACCACCGTCGTTTGATTTGTATATTTTTCCGCTGGAAGCAGCAATGATGCCGGTGTTAGCATCGATAAAATAGCAGTCATACAGGGTCGAAGTAGCACCGATATATCCTTCCGTCCAGGTTTCTCCTCCATCAGTGGTGGACTGTATGATTCCGCTGCTGCCACCGGCCAGTCCATTATTGGCATCGATGAAATAGATAAAATTGTATGTTTTGTTGGTTCCAAAACCATAGCTGGTAGGCTTTAAAGACCAGGATTGCCCGGCATCGGTGGTTTTTCCAATCATTCCATCCCCTCCAGAGAAGAAGCCAGTGTTGTCATCCAGGAAAAAGACGTCATTAATTGCGCCCATCTGACCAGGGACGGGAGTAACAGGATGGGACCAGTTTTGGCCATCATCCTCGGATACAGTAATTTCACCGCCGCTGATAGAGCCTATGAAAACTTTATTAGAGGTGGTTACCATATCCCACCAGGACAAATTGGGCCAGGGAATCAGGGGATTAAAAGTCTGACCGGCATCGCTACTTTCAAATAGTTGGGCATATGTACAGTAAAAATAGACATGATTATCATCGAAAGCCTTAATATACTCAACAGTAGTAGTGGTACTAAAAGCCAGAGTATCCCAATTTGCTCCGGCATCACTGCTATAGTATATTCTGCCGTTACTGTCCCCACACCAGATATGGTCTCCAATTGCACCGATACTATAGAATATCTTATATAAGGCACCAAATATATTGGCAACATTAGTCCAACTTACACCGTAATCAGTACTTTTAAAAACGGTTCCATGGTATCCGGCAATATAGGCGGTACCATTGGGCAGACCGACACAGTCGTATTGGCGTAGACTAATTCCCGGGCCTGGAAAAGGGGCATTAATCGTATTCCAGGTGGTACCTCCATCCGTTGTTGAGAAAATGTAGCCATCATTTGAATTACTCATGGCAAACGCGGAATCCGCATTAAATGCATGGATCCTGTCAAGATCTGAAGCCGAAGCCGGGATAGTTTGATCGGTCCAGGTTGAACCCCCATCGGTCGACTTCAAAATGGCACCGTCATCCCCACTTACATAAATTGTATTGGCGTCAACTGGTGAGATAGATTGTAGATGAGAAGTGGTAATGAGAGTGTCAGGGGACTGATCTGTCCATGTAAATCCCCCATCTGTGGTTTTCCATATCAGACCGTTATCACCCACTACCCAACCGGTGTTGGAATCCAGGAAGAAAGGAGCGTTGAACGTAGTATCGGCTCCTGGCGGTAATGTAAACAATACTTCCCAGGTCTGGCCTGCATCATTGGTATGAAGAATGGCTACGGGTTGGACAGTGCCTACTCCACCAACAATCCAACCTTCGTTGGGAGTCAGGAAAAAGACATTATCCAGAGCGCCAATCAGAGGTTGCGTAGGTTCCTTGATAATCTGCCAGTCACTCTGCGCCAGGAGCAGGCTTCCCAAAGTAAGTAAAACTACCAGTAAATAGTTAATTTTCATAATAACTCCTCCTTAAATTAGTGAAAGTTTTTTCATTAATTAGATAATAAAGAATTTTAATGAAATGGTCAATATAATTTTGTTTCTGTTGTAAAATTTTCCAACGGTTTGGGATGCAAGAGTATGCAGGTAATTAAAAGAAAATTCAGTATCAAAGACAGGTCCGTAATGATATGTAAACTGCAGACCTCCCCCCAAATCGGCTGATCTGCCGGTAAAATAATCATAGGGTCGAATGAACAGATAATCAAAAAATTCGGTGTATTTATTATCTGTTCTGGTATTATGGTAAACAAAATATTTTTTTAAACCACCCCAGATTTTATTGTCCCAGCGTGCTGATAGGTGCAGATTTGCGGCGAGCAACAGGGAGGCGGCGTGATACTGAAAGCGATACAGGTTTTCCGTCATGCGGTCCTCAAACTGATTGCGGTAATGCTCATACTCCAGCTGGAGGAACAGACTGTTTTTGGCTTTCACTATTTTTTTTATTCCGGCTGAGACCCGGTGTTTTTCAAAAGAACGGCTAATGGCAATAGTACTGAATTCCGGTAGCTCAGCTTCATAATTCAGATAATCCAGGTTATATGCTAATTGCCATATGTCGCCGTTTCCTGTGGTATACTCACCCAGCAATTTGCCGTTTAGAGACTGAATCTTCAATTGACCCTGATCCTGCGGCTGGGACCCGCCATCCACGATTTTTCCCCGGCTGACGGCATAACCGACGTTTCCCAGTACTTTTAAGCGGTTGGAAAATACCTTGCGGAGATGAGGATTAACGGTATGACCATGATAATCAAAGAGCCGTTCTTCTGAGGTTTTTCCCCTCAAAATGACCGGCAGATCACTGAAGCGAAATTTGAACAGTAGGGGGGTAAGGTTCTGATCCAGATTATAGCGGCTGATTTCCACTTTTTCCTGCTCATCATAGTAACGGTAAGCCAGACCGAGCGACCAGTTCTTCCAGCGGTGTTGGATACCCAGCTTGACATGAATATCCCGGTGGCGGTTTTCCGGCTTGGGGAATACCTGCTTGAGCCGTTGGTCCACATTGTAATATATTCCAATGCCTGTAGAGAGGGACCTGGAAAACTGATGAGCCCACTCACCGTTCCAGAACAGGCCGCTCAGAATAAAATCTCCCGTGCTGCTGTCAGCCAGAAGTATGGAATTTATTTGAAGAAGTCGGGTCTGGTGGAGCCACATGACGGAATAATCCGCCAGCCTCTGGTAACCGAAATACCCTTTAAACATATCTCTGACAGTAAGCGGTTTCACCAATTGAATATAATATTGCCCGGCATCGGATTTCTGGGGGTCAAAGGGTAACCGGTACTCTCCTGAAACAAAATTGAAATTACCGCCGGTTTGAAGTGAGAAAGCATTTTCATCTTCAGACAATCCGGCAATATTACCGGAAAAACGGTAAAAATTGGTTTTATTCCGAATGGAATCCTGCAGTACTGGCTGAAATGCTAATTCATGGTCCGGATCATACTGCAACCATTGCGCCGGAAGCAGTGCTGTCAGTAATAAAACCAGAGCTGCCGATTTCAATAAATATTTCATATCAAAGACTCACTCTAAACTTCCCGGAGATGGTGTATTCAGAACCTGGAAATCAATACTGCTGTTATTGTTATCCATCAGAACTTTCAATCCATCCACTTCTTTAAATACTTTGCGAGCCACAGATTTTCCCTGATAACCCGGCAAGCCGCCGGTAATTCCCGCATCGATATCGTCAGACAACCGCTTAACTTCGTAATTTGTCACATCTTCCTTATATTCCACTCCATCCCATACACGCTGCTTGGGGACCTTGATCAAATCGAAGGGTCCGTAGGACAGGGTATCTTCCTGCTGCAGTTTAGCGAGGTAGATGGCATCATTGCGGGTGGAATAGAGAAAATCAATACCGTATTTATGGTGAAGCTGGATCATATTCGGCACAAACGGATTATCGATGTCGTTGGATAACGGATTGTAATACTCGAAATCCGCCTGGCTCAGATCGAAGCTGTTTACGTTTTTCAACAGATGGTTTTCGGCATCCTGGGCGATGATGATGGTTTGCCCGGGTGCCACCGGATAATCGCTTCCGTTCCCGGGAAACTGGTAAAGGTGTATGGAGTACATGTAATCCGGATCCTCCTTGTATCCGTAATCCGCATCACCGATTACCATGCCGTCCAGATATTCGATAACGGAGGAATTGTTGTATATTTCAGTGAACTGGTCATGAAAGTAGAGGGGCGGTGGCGGCGGTGCACCGTTGTAGTAAATTTCACTGATGATAAAAGGGGTACGGGGAACCTGTTTTAATAATACTCTGAAGGAATCGGCAGCTGATCCCATTTTAAAAGCGGCCTTGCTGCCCACAAGTACTTCTTCCCGCCGGTAACCGAGATAGACCTGTACGGTATCCTCCGGATAGATTCTTTTCACACTGCAGTTGTAGAGATCCGGAACCAGATTTTCAAAATATGCCTGTCCTGAGTTGTTGGAGATACTGACATATTCCAAACCATAACTCACTGAAAAGAGGCTGACTTCGGCACCGGGTACATAAGGTTGCCGGTAGATACCTGCCGTGATATAGGAAGTATCCATTACCCCTACCCGGGCTGAAAACTGCACCGATGCCGGTTCGGTGATTTCATGACTGCAGTTGAAATTGACCGACAGCAGTAGATACAGGATGATTATCCCGGTGCATCGCTTCGGCAGATATTTTTTGATGATATTCATTTTAAATCCATTCAATTGAAAACAGAAATTCCGGGGTGGTTGATCGCCCTCAATAATCTGTTAAAATCTTGTACCATTTAGTTACCTGCTAGTATCGCCTGACCAGATTGACAAAATCATCAATGACCATACTGAATTCCATTCCGTAAAATATTTCCGGATTGCGGCGCAGGTAAGAGACAGCTCCTTCCGGCACACGGTCCCGCTGAACCAGGGGCTGGTAATTGAACATGTTGTTTACAAAAAATGACACTTCCGATCCCTTCCACAAACTTTTACTGACACGCAGGTTAATGAGCCATAAATTGGGTAATGATTCAGTCAGGAAGAGATAGGAGGATGCAGGCCGGTGAATTCCCCGGTAGACCGGATCAGCGCGGTCTTCCTCCGGAATAGTGTAAATAGAACCATCCTTTCTCACATAACCCACGGCCAGCGAATCTTCCAGACCCTGCAGTTTATCCCTTTCAAAAGCGACCTGCTGGATAGCAACAGTAAACCATAATCCCAGCGATCTGGCCATGGTATCCAGGCGGTAATGAATGATCAGATTATCCGACCAGCTGCCCACCGGATTCCAGAAGGGCCGGATCTCTTCCTGCAGATAGGGATCTTTTCGAAGGGTGGATGCATACTCGAAATGATTATTCTGCCACCAGCTTTTGGTATAATGATAAGCCGCATCAATGCGGATAATGGTATTAATGACCGGTATCTGCCTGGTAGTCACCGCCAGTTCTATACCCCTGGAGCTGGATTCCACTGAATTTATGGCCTCACGATAATCCAGCAGCAAGGTATCTCGGGGAATGGCCGGTTCCGCTGCAGGCCAGTCGGGCCGGTAATATTGAGGAAGTGAGACCGGAATAAATCCGGAAAGATCGAAACCGTTATGCATTTTCTCGCTGAATCCGGTGATGGAAAAACCGATATTTCCGATTTTCTGATCGATGCTGAGCTCATATTTATCCTGGGAAAATGCTTTAATATCCCGGTTGGTACGGTCATAAATATAGGTGGTCACAATAGCCAGCCGGTTTTCGGGAACGTTGGGATCATAATACATGGAATCCACTACATCGAAATATACAGGATTGGGATATATCATGCTGAGTGGCGGCACTTTTACATTTCTGCCGTATCCCATGCGGAGCTGGGTATTTTTACTCACGTGCTGGATAAAGTTGATGCGCGGACTCAAAAATGTTCCGTAGCGGGATTCAATCGGCGATTTCCTTTCCTGCAGAAAGGTGGGGTTCCATTTATAGGGATCCAGCATTTCCAGGCGCAGTCCCAGCTGCAGGTTAAAATCACGCCAGATGTGACCCACTATTTCGTCCTGAATATAGAGTGTATACTGACCTAATCCTGGAATATCATCGTATCGCCTAGGGCGGTCCCCTTCATTATCGGTTACCTGGGGCGGTCTGGAGGGATCAAAATCTCTACCCGAGCCGTTGTTGAACTCATATTGAACATTTAAGCCTGTCTGCCAGATATGTAAGAAACCGCCGGTCTGTGTTTGTGAATTATATTCCAGGCGACCAAACAGATTCCAGGCTCTTCCTCTAACCCGCAATTGAGTTTGATAATAGGAAACAAACAAACCCTCCTGCGTTCCGGGAACCATCCGGTCACTGATGACCCCGGCATCCCGGCTGATGTATTTTTTATAATAGGAATCCTGGCGGTCCATGGTGATTCCCAGAATGGACTCCAGTTTTTTATGTGTGTTCCAGTTATAGCGCATAACTGTGTTCCAGCGGGCGGTGTAATCACGAGTATATCGTTCTGTCGCAAACAAGTCTCCTTCCTGTACATCCTGTTCATCAAAAGTGCGGATATAATAAAATCGGTTCCCCCAGAACAATTTTTTCTGAGCGAAATAATTCTCCAGGCTCAGCTGCCCGGCCAGCCGGCTATAAGAATCACCACTGATACGGATATCGCGGAGGCTGTTGGCATAATTTAAATTAAAGTTTATATTCATACTTTCCCAGCCATGGCCACCGCTGGCATTCAACTCTTTATTGCGCGGATTGAATTTGTATTTCATCCGGTAGGGTACATATCCGCTTGCAGTGTTCACCAGAATGGTTCCACTGCTTAAGTCGCCGTATTTTGCCGGTGGTATACCCCTGATTACTTCCACCGAACGGATATTTTCGGCCGGAATACGTCGCAGATCTATCCCGGAATTCACTGTAATGCGGTAGGTGGCACCGTCATTCAATTTTGTATCCAGCTGCATATTGGCATTATTAGACAAGGGAATATCATCCACTACCACCTGGGTGCCCAGAGAGGCATTACGGTCCGCTTCGTCATCGGTCGGCGTCTGCCTCAGGCTGATCTGCTTGACATCCTCCAGGCCGGGATTGGTAAATTTCTGCCCGGGAATCAGTTCCAGCACATCCCCCAGACTGGAGGCCTGCAGATGCTCTATTTCTCCTGACGAAATCGTAGTGATGGTGGCAGCATTCTCCGGAAGCAAATCCCTTTCTGCAGAAACTTCAATCCCGCCGATATAAAATTTTTCACCCTCTTCTGCACTCTTCTGCAGGAAAAATTGTTTGTATACCACTTCACCGGCTATAACCGGCAGCCCAAGGAAGATGGTGCGTCCATATCCCGGAGCTTGTAAAATAAGGGTATAGGTTCCTTCCGGAATTTTCCTGAATTCAAACAGGCCTTTCTTAGTGGTATATCTGACACTATCCAGCTCGCTGATCTTGATTAAAACCTGCGGGATACCACTGTTTTTTTCCACATCAATGACTTTGCCGGCCAATCCACCGCTCATCTGAGCAAAAGCCACATAATGAAAAATGAGAAGGAAGCACAGACTGAAAAGAATAATATTAATTTTTATACACATTATAAATTAGGAAAATTATTTACGATGAGGATTGTATCATTTCCTCTCCGGATTTGTTTCCGGAATGCCGGACTTTTTCCAGCGGGTGGTTTGTATGCCCTCGCTCCTTATAAATTATTTAACACTTTTATTTTAGTTTTCTTGCATAATTTTTTGACTTAATAAAAATAATTGAGGTATGTTTCCCCGTAGAAGGTGCCGGGCTTAAAGGCCAAAGGCTCAAGGCAAAAGGGCAAAGATGGCAGTTGGCCCGTCTAAAGCCCTGCCTGCAGCAGGCAGGCGGACAGGCCGGGCAGACAGTAGGCAGTTGGCAAATGGGGTCGAAGAATTCCACGAAGTGAGTTTCGATGAAGCCTTGATCCTTTGTCCTTTAGACTCTGTGACTTCTTCCTTGTCCCTTTTCCCACTGAAACCTGGTACCTTGTTCCTTGGGTCCGGAACCTCCTGGTGCACGTTGACTGCTGCTTTAAAAAAACTTTTGATATCTTATTCCCGTATACACTTTTAAATTTGAAAAAAAGTCGCAGAGGATATTTGTGCCACCAACCCGGTTTAAAGTTCAGCAGCGCCTGCAAGAATTTTCCCTGCATCTCCGCCACAGCAACCTGTTAACCGTGCACTTCGGTCTTTACCTGCTGGGTTGGATTTTGTTTTTCTTTGTGGTGATGCTATCCGTATCCAGCATGTTTTTAAATATTTTTATCCCATTTATTCTTCTGGCTGTCACGGGACGAAAAATCATCCGGGAAATCCTGCAGACTCTGAATCCACCCTCGGAAATCCTGCTGCTGCTTCTGCTGGTATTTATGTTTTTTGAAAAGATCTGGTTTCACTGGTTTATTGACTCTGCAGTTTCCACTGCCAATGAAAATTTCTTCCCCTCCGTGTTGGCCCTGATTCCCCAAATTTTCCTGCTTTCCCTTATTACCCTGCTTTTCAGTATTCTGCTGGTACAGAATAATAATGGCAAGTCCCGGGTACTGCTTACCTACCTTTTTCTCGGTTTCATCAGTCTACTTTTGCTTAAACTGTCCGACCGCCATTTCTGGTCAATATTCCAGCTGATCATGATTTTTGTTCTCTTTAGGCAGACCTCCTGGGCAGAAAAACTGACCAGGCTGGAATGCCTGATATATTTTTTTATCATTGGAACTATTCTCATTAATTACGATGCCCTCCCCTATCTGAATATTTCAAATACCTCGGTAGATAGTTTCGGGTGGTATTTCCTGCCTGCAATTCTGAGTCATTTTATTAAACTCTATCTGTATGCTGTTCTGCTGAAGATTCCTTTTGTAATTGTGTACCACCATGCCCGGCTCAGCCGGAAATTCAAGATTGCCGGCTGGCTTCAATCCAGTATTCCCCAGTTCATTCAACTGGTTATTCTGCTGCTGGTTTTCTACTTTTTTATCGGTGGCTGGCAAGCAGAAAATCTAAAAACGGTTATAATTAACCAGCTTCGGGTGGATTCTGCCACAGGTGACCGGGGAAAGATAAACAGCTACAATATTCAGGTGAAGGATTATCCGGTTCAGGTCGATCTTCCCGGCTACCGTCCATTTGAAATTCCCGGTTCCCGTGTTAAAGCGGCCGTTGTCCATTTACAACCTCTCTCAACCATCAAGAAAAGTCCATATAACAACTTTCTTTTCTCCCTGCTTCACTCGCAGGAATATGATGAGGTGCATTTGGTTCAGATTGACAGCGTATTTCTGGAAAACATCCAGTCCAAACTGGTGACGATTGCTGCCAGTGGTCTCATGGCCTATCCTTTTCAGGTGAATCAGTGGGATTCGCTCCTATATAATATCAGGGGCTGGATGACGAATGAACGATTTGCGGATATACAGGTTTTCCCCTTTGCCCTTACCCCCTATTCATCTGAGCAGATGGTATCGGTGAATTTAGGGGGAGACCATAAAAACACCAGCAATGAAGTACAGGTTGTCATCATGCGTCAGGATAAATTTACCGCCGGAAGGGTTTACCTTCCCCTGGTCAATTCTCAATTCCGGAAAACCGGCCTATGGGCCTTTGATATCGTATTGATTCCCAGGATCTCATCCTTTAACTCACCTCTGATGAAGCAAGTGGGATTCTGGTTATTAATTTACCTGTTGATCAACCTGCTGGTAATCCGACGGGTAATCACCTTCGGCAACCGGATCACCGGGATGATTGTTCAGAAATTCAGCCAGCTGACCCGGGGCATCCGGCAGATATCGGATGGCAATCTCGATTACAAGATTCACATGGAGGGGGAGGATGAATTCGTGGAATTGGCCGAGCGCTTCAATCAGATGGGAGATAAACTGCAAAAGAAGATCGCCGAGGTGCGGGAGAAAGACCGTCTGGAATACGAGCTGCGGATTGCCAGGGAGGTACAGCTGAGCCTGCTTCCACGGCAGCTGCCCGAGATACCCGGGTACCATCTGGCAGCCAACATCAGGACGGCTGCGGAAGTGGGAGGAGATTTCTATGACGTTCTTCCCATGGATGAAGATAAATACCTGTTTGTAATCGGTGATGTATCTGGAAAAGGCACCTCAGCAGCCTTCTACATGGCGCAGTGCATCAGTATGATCCGTTTCGCGCGGCAATTTGCCACTCAACCCCGCGATATCATGATTCGCTTGAACCGTTACTTCTCTGATCCCATGATCGACCGCCAGATTTTTGTTACCGCCATTATAGGGCTACTGGATTCCAGGAAAAATACACTGCAATTCCTGCGGGCGGGACATAATCCACCTCTGTATGTTCCGGCCGGAACATCCGGCGAAATCCGAGAACTCAAGGCCGCGGGACTGGGTCTGGGTCTGGAAAGAAAAGGTATATTATTCGAGAAGACCTTAAAAACAAAATCCGTGAAGCTCAACAAAGGTGATTTACTCTTCCTGTATACCGATGGCCTGGTGGAAGCCTCCTCATACCATAGCGAGCGGAATGACCTGCCTCCTTCAACCGACTTCTTCGGTGAAGAGCGACTCATCAATTTACTGAAGGAGCTTCGTGGTGTGGATGTGGAAGACATCATTTCAGCCATTAACCGCGAAATCCGCGAATTTTATGGAAATTCTCCTCTTATCGATGATATGACCATGCTGGTGATCAGGAGAAGTGAGGGCTAAAAATTCGACTCTCTCCAGGAATATAAATACAGTAACAGAAATTCTTATTAAAATAAATATTAAATGGGTTTAATTGAATTTAGAATATCAAAAACCAAACAATTTCAACGTGTTTTATACTCCTAGCTTTTTCCTAAATAAGATAATACCCTGTTATCAATGATGAAATAAAGTGAAGTAAAAAGCTTCAAGAATAATAACTCGCTTCAAATTGACCTCCGCCTTGTAAGGGCAGAGTTGTTATCTTTGTATAGTTATAAATTACAATAACTTATATCATCTTAAAAAGAACAGGGTGTGCAAAATAGGGTTCAATTTTATTAGAAATCTTTATAAAAAAGCCAGAAATCGTTTAAAGACAACTGGCTTATACCTTATATATTGCTATATTCTTTTTATTCTTCTACCGTAAGTTTAGTGCATATGACCATAGGAGTAATTACATTAACAAAAGTTTAATCATATTGGAGGACTTCTTATGGCAAATTCACAGACTAATTACGGCATTCTGCGTTTAAAATCCAAAGACGCCATAATCTATGAGTGGAGTCGCATTGTTAGGATCAGCGAAATCATTAACTTCTTTAATAGTGCTCCAGTCGCTTGATGAAGATCTTACTCGTAATAGAATATAAACATCTTTCTGCCAAACCACTCCTATTTTTCCCCCTGCAACATAATATGATGATGAAATACATGGCTGCTTATTTAGGCCTGAACCGTCGCTTAGTCTAAACTCGGGTTTCCACTCACCATCTTCATAATATGTGTAATAAATTTCTCCATTATCTTCGTATACCATGTGGTATATCGTACCATCATAGAGAACCTTTCTCTGAGAATTCGGACCAACAGCACCAGCTATATTCGATGCCAGGTGGCCTTTGTAAACAGCTTTAGCCTCTGCATCATCATCTGTAAAAGCCACTCCTGTTTCAAGCTGGTTAGGATCCTGAAATTGTACATTTGTCCCCTGCCACCCTTTAAAATACCAGGTAGTGGATTGTCCATGAAAGTTAATATATTGAGGATTTTCGACGCGGACTCTGTAATATGGTGGATACCATAATGGGAGCCCTTGATTCTTAAACACACCTCTATAAAAATCCGATTCATTCGGTTGAATGACAAGAGATGTGTTATGGGGATACCATTCAGCACCGTCCATACCTCGGTTTTTATGTATCCCAAGCTTCTCCACTCCGTCAGGTAACCAGGGATCTTTGAATTTTATCGTACCGCCTGTACCGCCTGATATTAAATCTGTTCGTATAGTAGCCGAATGGATATCACGAAGATAGGAATGTAAGTGATCGGTTGTTGGAAGAATGGAAAAATCTTGATAATTAGTAAATATATATTCATTTGGATCTTGATTCCAATGATGAAATTTTTCTATGTAGTTAGGAACCAAAACATCATCGTTTGTCCAAAGACATTCACCTTCCTCTAAGGTCAAGAATGGATGGGTACTTATGCCAGCGCCAAGGGGTGTCCAACATTCATAATCAGGCTCCTCCTGATTTGGATCAGAAAACCTACACACGTAATTTTTTATGAAATCGTTTCCATCGGGTGTCTCACCATTTGCTCTGTGCACCAAAAGTCCTACAGATCGGGCAGAACCTTCTCTCCCAAAACAGGGGGTTTCAACTGGCCCAATATAAAAACCACCCTGTCCATAAATTTGTAACCGTGCTTGGTATAATTCATCATGGTGTCCGTCTGGGTGTCCGTAATCATTTCCCATGCCCTAGGCATTAAGCCATTCTCGAAATTGTCCTTTATTACACATATTTTCATGGGTCACTGTATTTTTATTAGATTCCCAATAATAATAATAAATACTTGGATTTTCTACTGGCTCCCCATCAATATACAGATCGGCATAGAGATCGAGTGCCCATTCTGATTCACTTACCCAATAAACATTCTCAATACGAAAATTAACATAATTCTGGGCAGGCAAAAGAAAGGGATAGCACAAAATTATTATGATGTTTAATAAATATATCAAGGCTTTCATATCAACCTCCTCTTTCTGAATTAATTTATAATACCCTTCTGCCAACAGCTATAACCGCCCTGCGGCCGTCATCTCCCACGATCACTACCAGATTTTCGGTGACGGCCAATCGACCCAGTATACCATAACTCAGGGGGAAATCAGCATAATAATACCAGTTCATACCATTAAAATGGGCAACGAAGGTCCCGTCCCCCACTACGAATATGTTGTTGATCGCCGTACCCCTGATCCGGTTGGTAAAATAGGTAGGAATAGGCACTTCCTGCCAGCGTCCCTGCTTAAACTCACGCAGACCATCACCGGCAATATAGATGGGGCTGTGTTCGTTAAACCAGACACTCTTTACGATCCGGGTCAGTCCATTTTGCAGAGTGTCATGTACAGCGCTGGGGGAGATGGAGAGCAGTTTGATATCGGTATATGGATCCGCTCTCGTGGATACGGAGGCTAAAATGACGGTTTTCCCATTCCTCCGGGATCCCCACATATCACCGATAGGAGTTTCGGTTCCGCTCTCCAGCTTCTGCCATGTCATGCCGTTATAATGAACTATAGTGCCAAAATCACCTGCCATGTAGTAATCATGGCTGGATGTACCCCATATTGTGTTTTTACCCCAACCCATTAGGATATCCGGTATGGGCATTTCAATAAAATGATTACCATCCCAACGAACAACATATGTAAATGAAATATCATTTGCACTAAACGCGTAGAATGTCCTGATTGTCCAAAAATTGCCTCCATATAATAATCGTTTCAACTCCCATTGATGCCCATCCCAGTGTATTGCATTGTAATCCATTTGCGGATTCAAGCTGTCACCATAAATTTCGCCTACCGCCCAGATATTATTCTCATCAATAATGGCCACATCATAGAATACACTGGAACCGTGGTATCCCCCAATAGAGCATACTTCCCATTGAAACTCATGGCTGGTGGTATCCATGGTGGTGATGCTCAATTCATTACTCAAAGCAGAGAGTGCCCCGTTCTTGTAGAGAAGCAGCTGGTAATTATAGGAATGTGTCGGTAGTAACAGAGTATCGATTAAGGTAGTGTCTGTTGTATTCAGCTTACCCTGCAACACCAAAGAATCATCACGGAGTAAGTGGATGTCAGCCGGCAGATCCATGTTTCCAGTTTGGACCTTAAGCCAAGCTTCCGTCACACCCGCAAAATCCTCTCTTAGAATGAGATTTTGTTTCGTAAGTGAAGTGCTGTTCTTTTCACATCCTGCGATCAGTAAAATCACAGAGAAAAGACCAAAAACGAAAAACACAACCATTGATTTCAAATGACTATAGAGCATAGAAACTCCTGTTTTTTTAATTTCTTCCTTAATATATAAAGAATATAAGCCGGGGGAGAATGGCAATGAATAAAACGGTTTAAATGACCTGGGAAATCATGCCGTGTTGACATAATTCCTTCCATAGTTATCATATGGAAAACGCCGGTTCAACCGTGTCCAAATAAAACCTGTTCGGATTAATTATAATCTATTCAATCAACATGAATTTGTCAATAGTAGAATTCAACTTTTCAAAAA
>Ga0315555_1002057_pt1 | contig 14356 bp, 10 predicted proteins | sample SalMarSW160380MG_FD_202113 | JGI IMG/M metagenome (GOLD analysis project Ga0315555, IMG submission 202113) | Salt marsh sediment microbial communities from the Plum Island Ecosystem LTER, Massachusetts, United States - Salt Marsh Sediment SW1603-80 ... | reverse complement strand
AATTTTGTCCATATTTATCGGGATTGTGGACCGGCTTCTATCGCTGGCTACAAAGTATATTTTTGGATGAGGTTGCTTAACTAATGGCAATGCACTGGTACGCAGTTCATACCTATTCCGGTCACGAGCAGAAGGCCAAAAAGTATCTGGAGTCGGCCATCGCCACCGCCGGATTGGAAAAGGAATTCGGTCAGATTTTAATCCCGACCGAGCAGGTAACCGAGATGAAACAGGGCAAAAGGTCAACCTCGACCAAAAAATTCCTGCCCAGCTATATTCTGGTGGAGATGTCACTCAGTCAGGTGACACAGAATCTTGTTGTTTCGGCGCCGAGTATAACCAATTTTGTCGGTGCCGGCGGAAAGCCCCAGCCGCTTAGGGAAAGCGAAGTCGAAAGGATTCTGGGGCAAGTTGATCGTTCGCGCACGGCCGAACCAGCCGACGTTCCCTATAAGGCAGGCGATTCGGTGAAGGTAATCGACGGTCCTTTCGCCGATTTTTCGGGATTCGTCAGCGAAGTCAATATGGAGCGCAAAAAGATAAAAGTCATGGTATCCATATTCGGCCGACCCACCCCGGTCGAGCTCGATTTTCTGCAAATTGAACCGGTTAAACAAAAAGTCTGATTACGGAAATCAATTATTGGAGATATAAATTGGCTAAGAAAGTAGAAACGACGATTAAACTGCAGATTCCCGCCGGCGGAGCTAATCCGGCCCCGCCAGTCGGACCGGCGCTGGGACAGCACGGTGTCAATATAATGGAATTCTGCAAGGCTTTTAACGCAAAAACGCAGAACCTGGGGGGTATTATTACGCCCGTGGTTATAACGGTATATGTTGATAAGTCATTTACCTTTATAACCAAAACGCCGCCCGCCTCGGTGCTGCTGAAAAAGGCGGCCAATCTGCCGAAAGCATCGAGCGAACCCAACCGCGAGAAAGCGGGGACGGTAAATTCGAAACAAATTCGGGAAATCGCAGAGTTGAAAATGGTCGATTTGAATGCCTCGTCGGTCGAGACAGCGATGTCGATGATCATCGGGACAGCCAATTCGATGGGTATTGAAGTAGTAGATTAACATATTAATTCGATTGCACCTGCATTGCCCGGCGCATTGCGGGGAGAGTGAAAGATTATGAAACATTCCAAAAGGTATCGGACTAATCGGGAGAAGGTGGATCGCAAAAAAGCGTACCTCCTCGATGAGGCTCTGAATTTTATCAAGGGAAACAGTAACTGCAAGTTCGACGAAACCATCGAGATGGTTGCACGATTGGGAGTTGATCCCAAACACGCCGACCAGATGGTCCGCGGGACAGTTGCCCTGCCGAACGGGACCGGGAAGAAAGTTCGGGTTCTGGTTTTTGCCATGGGTGAAAAAGAGACGGAGGCCAAAGAGGCCGGGGCCGATTTTGTCGGCTCTCAGGATTTGGTCGAAAAAATCCAGGGCGGATGGCTTGACTTTGATGTCGCCGTGGCGACGCCGGATATGATGCGGGTTATCGGCCGACTGGGGAAAATTCTGGGAACGCGAGGACTTATGCCGAATCCGAAATCGGGAACGGTGACGATGGATATCGGTCGAACGGTGAAAGAATTAAAAGCGGGGCGGATCGAATATCGGGTTGATCGCCAGGCCAATGTAGCGGTCCCGGTCGGAAAGGCATCATTCCCCGTCGAGCAACTGGCCGAAAATGTCAATGCCTTTGTCGACGCTTTGGTCAAAGCCAGGCCGGCCGCGGCAAAGGGGACATATATGAAAGGTCTCTCAGTCTGTTCGACGATGGGTGTCGGATTAAAACTTGATCACCAGGCGCTGCTGGCGGATCTGAAAAAGTAAAGGGTAACGATATGCCAAAACCGGAAAAAATAAATGCCGTAAAGGATATAAAGAACTATCTGGAGCAGGCCAGGTCCGTCTTTATTACCGACTATTCGGGTTTGAACGTTGCCGATATAACAGTTCTGCGAAAAAATCTGCGGGAAAATTCTGTAAAATATCTGGTGGCCAAAAATACGTTGATGAGAATCGCCGCTGAAGATGCCGGTCTGAAAAATATAATTGAATATCTGGAAGGGCCGACGGCGCTGGCTTTCGGGGCCGGCGATCCGGCAGTGGCCGCGAAAATTCTGTACGATTCTTATAAAGATAAAGAAAAGCCGGTCATCAAAGCGTTTGTCATGGATAAACAGCTTTTCGGCGGAGTCGAAATAAAGAAATTGGCCAGCCTGCCGTCACGGGAGATTTTATTGGCGCAGTTAGTATCGGCGATTGAGTCTCCATTCACTTCAATACTTGGTTCGATGGAGGCGATTGCCAGAGAACTGGTATCCACAATTGATGCCCTGGCGGCATCGAAGAAATAGGAAATTTGCATTATTAAAAGGGAAACAACAAAATATAATAAGTTGAAAGGGTTATTAAAATGGCAGACAATGCAGTGATTGATGAAATCGTCGAGAAGATAGCTGCTCTATCGGCTATGGATCTGGCGGACCTGTCGAAAGCTATTCAGGATAAATTCGGTGTTACTCCGATGGCCGCTGTTGCCGCCGCCGCTCCGGCGGGCGGTGCCGCTCCTGCTGAGGCGGAAGAAAAAACTGAATTCGACGTTGTACTTAACGCTGCCGGAGATAAGAAAATCCAGGTAATCAAGGTCGTCAGAGAATTGACCTCTCTGGGGCTCAAGGAAGCCAAGGAATTGGTTGACGGGGCTCCTTCAAAAGTCAAAGAGGGGATTCCTCAGGATGAGGCCAAAGCGGCCATGGAAAAACTACAGGAAGTTGGCGCCCAGGTTGAGATTAAATAATATCGGGCCAATTTGAAACTTTGAACCTATAATTCTGTTATACCGGAATAAGCCGGGATAGGCGAAGGTTCTGTATTTAAAGGCTCCCGAACTTTTAAAATAAAGTCGGGAGAAGGAGTAATAATGATTACAGCATCGCCTCCAAGGGAGATGTATATTTTAATCCATTTTTACATATATATGTTTTTGGCTATTACAGCCTTATGGGCGAATCCAATTTTTATTTTTGGAGGAGGAGATTTTGGCACGCACTGACAGGCCTGAGAGGCTAAATTACCAACAAATTAAGGAAGCGGCCGAAATGCCGAATCTGTTGGAAGTCCAACTAAAATCATACAATGACTTTCTGCAGCAGGATAGTCCCCCGGATAAACGAACCGATACGGGGCTTCAGCAGATTTTTAACGATATCTTTCCGGTATCCGACATTAATGACAATTACTCAATCGAGTTCGTTCATTATACGTTGGGGACTCCAAGATATACCGTTGATGAATGTCGGGAAAGGAATATGACTTTCGCGGTCCCGTTACGGGCCACGCTAAGATTGGTTGCCAAGCAGGGCGAAGGTGAGGAAGAAGAGAAAGAGATTAAAGATATTATTGAACAGGAAGTTTACCTTGGCGAACTTCCTCTGATTACCCGATGGGGGACATTTATCATCAACGGCGCCGAAAGAGTTATAGTCAGCCAGCTGCATCGGTCGCCAGGCGTATTTTTCGATGAAAGTACACATCCCAACGGCAAATTACTCTATTCGGCGAGAATTATTCCGTACCGCGGAAGCTGGCTCGAGTTTATTATCGATGTTAACGACGTCATGCATGTCCATATTGACTCGCGAAGGAAAATTCCGGTAACCACTCTTTTGCGGGCGCTCGGTTATGCCACTGATGAAGAACTGGTCAAGACATTCAACAAAGTCGTTTCGATTTCTCTGGCGGGCAAAGCGGCTGAGGGAGCCTATGAAAAAACGGCGGCGGAGACGGTGGTCAATAAGGAGACCGGTGAGATTATCGTGGGTGTCGGTGATGTGGTTACTCCCGAACTCGTGGATAAGCTTAAGGAAGCCAAAGTCAAAAAGATAAGCATTGTTGAGAAAGAAAATCCACGCGACGCTCTTGTTATTACCAATACCATAAAAAAGGATCCGTCTAAAAATCGTGAGGAAGCGCTGTCGAAGATTTATTCTCTTTTAAGACCGGGTGAGCCGCCGACGATTGAAATGGCCGAGGCACTTCTGGAAAAGCTGTTTTTCAACGAAAAAAGATATGATCTGGGTGAAGTCGGGCGCTATATGATAAATCAGCGGCTGGGACTCGATATTGATTTGAATACGACCATTCTCGACAGAAAGGATTTTACCACCATTATTGAGTACCTGATCAGACTCCGTAACGGTAAAGGCTTCGTCGATGATATCGATCATCTCGGCAATCGCCGCGCCCGAACGGTCGGCGAACTTCTATCCAATCTATTTTCGGTCGGTCTTTCGCGCGTGGCTAAATCCGTAAGAGAGCGGCTTTCGCTTAAGGACAGCGATTCGATAACACCGCACCTGCTGGTGAACGCGCGCACTGTTTCGGCGGTCGTGGAAACTTTTTTCGGATCTTCGCAGTTGTCGCAGTTTATGGATCAGACCAATCCCCTGGCCGAGATGACGCATAAGAGACGACTTTCGGCATTGGGCCCGGGCGGATTGACCCGTGAAAGAGCCGGATTTGAAGTGCGCGACGTGCATCATACTCACTATGGCAGGGTGTGTCCGATTGAGACGCCGGAAGGCCCCAATATCGGTTTGATCGCCTCGATGGCCACTTATGCGCGAATTAACAAATATGGTTTTCTGGAAACGCCTTATAAAAAAGTCAAGAACGGCAAGCTGACCGATGAAATAATCTATTTGACGGCAGATGAAGAAGATCGCTATGTTATTGCCCAGGCGGATGAAGCGATCGACGACAACGGGTTGTTGATAAATGAAAAGATTAAGGCTCGAAGTCGAACCGATTATCCGGTCGTGGATCGCAATGTGATAAATTTCATCGAAGTTTCGCCCAAACAGATGGTTTCGGTGGCAGCCTCTTTAATACCGTTCCTCGAGCACGACGATGCCAACCGCGCGCTGATGGGTTCCAATATGCAGCGTCAGGCAGTACCTCTGATTAAATGTGAAGCGCCGGTTATCGGAACCGGCATGGAAGGTCGTGTCGCTATCGATTCCGGGGCGGCTCTGGTTGCAAGTCGCAGCGGTAAGGTTAAATATGTTTCGGCGGAAAAGATTATTATCACGCCGGATGCCAGGCCGAAGGCGGGTGAACTGGGATACTATGAGGATGACGAATACACACTGACCAAATTCCGGCGCTCGAATCAGGATACCTGTATAGATTACAAGCCGCTGGTGAATGAGGGTGAGACAGTAAGGGAGGGCGAAGTCATTGCCGACGGGCCGGCGACGGACGGTGGTGAATTGGCGCTGGGCGATAATATTCTGGTCGCTTTTATGCCGTGGCGCGGTTATAACTATGAGGATGCGATAATCGTTTCGGAGCGCTTGATCAGAGAAGATATCTTTTCGTCGATTCATATCGAGCAGTTCGAACTACAGGTTCGCGACACCAAACGGGGGGCGGAGGAGATTACCCGCGAAATTCCCAATGTTTCCGAGGAAGCGCTTCTCAATCTGGATGAACGAGGTATCGTGCGGGTCGGTGCCGAAGTCGAGGCGGGCGACATTTTAGTCGGGAAGGTTACTCCGAAAGGTGAGACGGAATTGTCTCCCGAAGAACGCTTGTTGCGGGCTATTTTTGGCGAAAAGGCCGGAGATGTTAAAGACGCCTCACTAAAAGCGACCCCGGGCATGAAAGGTATCGTTATCGACACCCAGGTTTTCTCTCGAAAGGAAAGGACGGAGGAAGCGAAGAAGGCGGAAAAGAACGAAGTCGCTCAGATCCGACGCCGTTACAATAAAGTAAAACAGAGCATTATCGATCATCGCAACGAGCGGATTGCCTCGCTCCTTGACGGATTGACCAGTAAATCGATCCGTTCAAAGATTGATAACTCCATATTAATTCGTGCCGGGCACAAATTCGATTCCGAATTTTTGAAATCGTTCGATTTTGATTCCGCTTATGCGGCCGAAGGCTACTCGGCCGATGATACCGCCAATAAAAAAGTTGATAATATTCTTAAGGAGGCCTCGGACCTTATCGCCGCCAAGGAAGACGAAATGTCGGTGGAAATCGATAAAGTCGTTCGCGGTGCCGAACTTCCTCCGGGTGTCCGGCAGCTCGTTAAGGTGAAAGTCGCCATTCGAAGGAAATTATCGGTCGGCGACAAAATGGCCGGGCGTCATGGGAACAAAGGGGTTGTTTCGAAAATCGTCCCGATTGAGGATATGCCGTTTTTGGATGACGGCACTCCCGTCGATATCCTGCTCAATCCGCTGGGTGTTCCCTCGCGTATGAATGTCGGGCAGGTTCTTGAAACGCATCTCGGCTGGGCCGCCAGGAAACTGAATTACAGAATTGCGACGCCGGTTTTTGACGGCGCCAAGCTGGCGCAGATTAAGGAAAAACTCACTGAAGCCGGTTTGCCGGAGAGCGGCAAAATTGCTCTACATGACGGATATACCGGGGATACTTTCGAAAACGACGTCATGGTCGGGATCATCTATATGATGAAATTGCTGCATCTGGTTGACGATAAAATCCATGCCCGCTCGATCGGTCCGTACAGTCTGGTAACGCAACAGCCGCTCGGAGGCAAAGCCCAGTTCGGGGGACAGAGATTCGGTGAAATGGAAGTCTGGGCGATGGAAGCTTATGGCGCGGCTTATTCTCTCCAGGAATTGCTGACGGTCAAATCGGATGATGTCACCGGCCGCAGCAAAATCTATGAGGCCATAGTAAAAGGTGAGGATCCTCCCGAACCGGGAGTACCGGAGTCGTTTAATGTCCTTGTCAAGGAGTTGCAGGGACTGGGTCTCGATTTTAAACTTATAGAGAAGTGATTTTATATAATGACCGGTAAGTACAATCAAATAGTAAAAATATGCCGTAATACGGCAATTATATAAAAGGAGATGTGCGATGGTAAACATGCCTTCAAACGTTCCTAAGGTGCAGCAGAAGAAGCCGTCGGATTTTACTGCTGTTCAGGTTCAGATTGCATCGCCCGAGACTATTTTATCGTGGTCGTACGGCGAAGTTTTGAAGCCGGAAACCATAAATTACAGGTCGTTCAAGCCCGAGCGGGAAGGTCTTTTCTGCGAGCGGATTTTCGGCCCCGTGAAAGACTGGGAATGCAACTGCGGCAAGTACAAACGAATAAGATTCCGCGGGATTGTTTGCGATCGTTGCGGCGTCGAAGTGACTCAGTCCAAGGTCCGGCGCGAAAGAATGGGTCATATCGAACTGGCCGTCCCGGTGACGCATATCTGGTTTGTTAAATCACTACCGTCACGAATCGGTTATCTGCTTGATTTATCCGTTCGCGAACTGGAAAAAATCCTCTATTATGAGGCTTATATTATTATCGATCCCGGTAATACATCCTATCAGGAAAGAGATATAATCACGGAAGAAGATTATATCGAGTTAGTTGAAAGCGGTAAAGAGTTCAAAGCGGGAATGGGCGCCGAGGCAGTGCAGCAGCTTCTGGCCAAAATCGACGTTGAAGAGCTGGCTGTAAATCTGCGGGCGCAGGTAAAAGTCGAGACTTCGGTTCAGCGTCAAAAGGACGCCTTGAAAAGACTGCGTATCGTCGAAGCTTTCCGCCAATCGAATAATCATCCGGATTGGATGGTGATGGATGTAATTCCGGTCATTCCTCCTGACCTGCGACCGCTGGTCCCTCTTGAAGGCGGCCGTTTTGCCACTTCCGATTTGAACGATTTATATCGGCGTGTTATTAATAGAAACAATCGTCTTAAAAAATTGATTGAAATACAGGCGCCGGAAGTCATTTTACGGAACGAAAAAAGAATGCTTCAGGAAGCGGTCGACGCCCTTTTCGATAACGGTCGCAGGACGCATTCGGTACGAGGCGATTCCAAGCGCCCGCTTAAATCATTATCCGATTTGCTTAAAGGCAAACAGGGTCGCTTTCGCCAGAATTTGCTTGGCAAGCGTGTCGATTATTCCGGTCGTTCCGTTATTGTCGTTGGACCGGAACTGAAGATTTCCCAGTGCGGTCTTCCCAAGAATATGGCCCTTGAGTTGTTTAAGCCGTTTATTATTATGAAACTTGAGGAAAAGGGATACGTTCAAACGGTCAAATCGGCGAAAAAACTGGTCGAGCGGGAACGCCCTGAAGTCTGGGACATTCTGGAAGAAATTATTAAGGATCATCCCATTTTGCTTAACCGCGCCCCCACCCTGCATCGACTCGGTATCCAGGCTTTTTTCCCGGTGCTTGTCGAAGGTAAAGCCATTCGATTGCACCCGCTTGTATGTGCCGCTTTTAATGCCGACTTCGACGGCGACCAGATGGCGGTGCATGTTCCTCTGTCTTTCGAGGCACAGCTGGAAGCGCGTCTTCTGATGCTGTCGACCAATAACCTGCTTTATCCGTCGTCGGGGCGTCCGGTGGTCGTCCCCAGCCAGGATATGGTTATCGGATGTTATTATCTCACCAAATTACGGCCGAATGTCAGGGGCGAGGGTTCATGTTTTTATTCTCAGGATGAGGCGCTGGCGGCCCACGCGGCCAATCAAATTCATCTCGATGCACGAATAAAAGTCAAGATCGATGGTTCCCTGGTGGAAACGTCAGCCGGCCGGATAATATTCAACCAGATTATTCCCAAGGAACTTCCATTTTTTAATGAGGTTGCCTCCCGGGGGAAACTGGAACAACTGGTTCTTGATTGCTATCGCAGTGTGGGCTCGTCGCGGACGGTGGAGTTTCTCGATAAATTGAAAAAACTCGGATTTGAATACGCCACTTTGGCCGGTGTGACTATTTCTATTGATGATATGCTTATCCCGGAAGAAAAAGTGAAGCTGATTGAAAATGCTCAGAGGCAGGTGGCGAGAATCCAGAAACGATATGAACGCGGTGTTATCACCAATGGTGAGCGCTATAATCAGGTCATTGACATCTGGACCAAGACAACGACCGAAGTAGCCGAGGTCATGTTCGACAATCTGGCGTCCGACCGTGACGGTTTCAATCCTATCTATATGATGGCCGACTCCGGTGCGCGAGGTTCCAAAGACCAGATTCGTCAGTTGGCCGGGATGCGCGGTTTGATGGCCAAACCGCAGAAGAAAATCACCGGCGGTGTCGGCGAGATTATCGAATCGCCGATTATTTCCAATTTCCGCGAAGGCCTTTCCGTGATGGAATATTTTATTTCGACTCACGGTGCCCGTAAGGGACTGGCCGATACGGCGTTGAAAACCGCCGATGCCGGTTATTTGACGCGGCGTCTGGTCGATGTCGCTCAGGATGTTATTATTACCGAGGAGGACTGCAATACCATTTTGGGTATTGATATCACCGCCCTGAAAGAGGGCGAGGAAGTTATCGAATCGTTGGCGGATCGTATTCTGGGGCGCGATGCTCTTGAAGATGTCTACAATCCGATTACCGACGAGATTATTGTGAGCGCCGGTGAAGAAATCGATGAAGAATCGGCGGTTCTTATTGAGGAGGCCGGTATCGATTCGGTTCGTATCCGTTCGGTTTTGACCTGCGAATCAAAACGGGGCGTATGCGCCAGATGTTACGGGCGAAATCTGGCTAAAATGACGCCGGTTGATATCGGTGAAGCGGTTGGTGTTATTGCGGCCCAGTCCATCGGTGAACCGGGAACGCAGCTTACGTTGCGGACGTTCCATATCGGCGGTGCCGCGGCGCGAATTGCCGAGCAATCGAAGGTTGAGGCCAAATATCCCGGCAAGGTCGAATACAAAAAAGTGACACACATTTCCAGGCTGGATGGAACCTTGATTGTAACCGGCCGTGAGGGTGAAATTAGAATTATCGACGAAAAGAAACGTGTTCGTTCACGAATGAAAGTTCCCTATGGTTCGGTTCTCCGTGCGGGCGACAAGGCGAAGATTGAGAAGGGCGAAACGATTTTCGAGTGGGATCCATATTCAAATACGATCGTTACCGAATTTGCCGGCAAGATAGACTTTAAGGATATTGTCCCCGATGTGTCGCTGCGCGAGGAGCTCGATGAAACAACCGGACTTATTCAGCCGATTATTGTCGAAGAGCGAGAAAAGACTTTATTCCCCACGATTAATATTAAGGGTCCGAAGGGGAAGACGCTGGGCAGTTATCGAATTCCGACCGGCGCTCATCTGCTGGTGCAGGAAGGGCAGACAATCGAGCCCGGTGAATTTTTAGTCAAGATACCGCGTCAGATTTCAAAAACCAGAGATATCACCGGCGGACTGCCGCGTGTCGCGGAGCTTTTTGAAGCTCGTAAACCGCATGATCCGGCTGTCATCTCCGAAGTTGACGGCATTGTTGGGTTCGGCAAAATTGTCCGTGGTCAGCAGCAGATTTTCGTCGAGGGTGACGAGGGCGAAACCAAAGAATACTTGATTCCGCACGGACGGCATTTGCACGCTCATGGCGGGGATCGGGTGGTTGCCGGTGAGGCTTTATGCGAAGGCTCTGTGGATCCTCATGATATCCTGAAAGTCTCCGGTGTGAACGCGGTGCAGGAATATCTGGTTAACGAAATCCAGGAGGTTTATCGTCTACAGGGAGTAAAGATCAACGACAAACATATCGAGGTTATCGTGCGCCAGATGCTCCAGAAAGTTCGGGTCGAGCACGGCGGCGACACCAATTTCCTCGAGGGTGAGCAGGTTGACCGGATCAGATTCGCCGCCGAAAACGATCGTGTAATCGCCGAGGGCGGCGAGCCGGCGACGTTCGAACCGCTGCTACTGGGAATAACCAAGGCGTCTTTATCGACCGAGAGTTTCATCTCGGCGGCATCATTCCAGGAGACGACCAAGGTGTTGACCGAAGCCGCCATTAACGGCAAGGTCGACGGCCTGCGAGGTTTGAAGGAAAACGTTATTATCGGGCATTTAATCCCGGCCGGAACCGGTATAGAAAAATATCATTTGGTCGAATTAATACCTGAGGATGAGGAAAATATCGGTGTTGAAACCGATGAATCGATTGCCAATATTTTCCAAGAAAACGCTTGACAAGAAAATCGATATTGATAAATTAAGCAACTGTCTCTTTTGAGAAGGAAACGAAATTTTTGGAGGAATGGAAGGTTTGCCGAGGATCAGTCAACTGATAAGGAAGGGTCGCAGGATTGTTAAAGTAAAAACAACAACCCCGGCTCTAAAGGGATGTCCGCAGCGGCGGGGTGTATGTACCAGGGTGTATACATCGACGCCGAAGAAACCCAATTCGGCGCTGCGCAAAGTGGCGCGTGTCCGTTTGACTAATCAAATGGAGGTAACAGCCTATATCCCGGGCGAAGGCCATAATCTTCAGGAACACTCGATCGTTCTCATCAGAGGCGGCCGTGTTAAGGATCTGCCGGGTGTCCGGTACCATATTATTCGCGGTACGATGGATGCGTCGGGGGTCGCCGATCGAACCCAGGGCCGATCCAAATACGGGACGAAAAAACCCAAAAAATAAAACGGACTGATTGAATAATGTCGAGAAAGAAAAGACAGACGCGGGGTGGAGAGGTCGTCCCGGATACGAAGTACGGGGATAAAATGATTACGCAATTTACGGGATGCCTGTTGAAATCAGGGAAAAGACCGGTTGCCGAAAGGATTCTGTATTCGGCGCTGGATATTGCCGAAAAGAAAACCGGTCAGCCCGGGATTGATGTTTTTCATAAAGCCTTGAATAATGTGAAACCGGTTCTTGAAGTGAAATCACGACGAGTCGGGGGTGCTACCTACCAGGTGCCCATCGAGGTACGACCGGATCGTCGCACGGCGCTGGCTATCAGGTGGCTGATAACATATTCGAGGTCTCGCGGAGAACAGACGATGGCCGAAAAGCTGGCGGCCGAATTTATCGCCGCTTCGAACAGCGAAGGGGCCTCCATAAAGAAAAAAGAAGATACGCATAAGATGGCCGAGGCCAATAAAGCCTTCGCCCATTTTAGGTGGTAAAGTTAATAGAGAATGCAACCTTTTAACGAAAGGCAGGGTAGAAAGCTATTTGCGGGCACATTTTAAGATAAAATAAGATAAGAAACGACTGACATTGCTGAAACCGTTGGTCCCTTCTGAATTGGCCCGGTTCCGGATCCAAAATTTCTTATCATCGAGCCTGTTAGAGCTATATTCAGTTAGGGTTTTTTTATGTCTGGACAAAAAAGCCTAAAAAATATTCGGAATATCGGCATCATGGCCCACATTGATGCCGGGAAGACGACGACTACCGAACGTATTCTTTATTACACCGGTAAGACCCACCGGATCGGTGAGGTTGATGACGGTGCTGCCACCATGGACTGGATGGAGCAGGAAAAGGAGAGAGGGATAACTATAACCTCCGCCGCGACTACCTGCTTCTGGAAAAAACATCAGATTAATATTATCGATACCCCGGGCCATGTTGATTTTACCATCGAAGTCGAAAGATCTTTACGCGTTCTGGATGGTGCCGTGGCGTTATTCTGCGCCGTCGGCGGGGTCGAGCCGCAAACGGAGACAGTTTGGCTCCAGGCCGATAAATACCAGGTCCCCAGGATCGCTTATATAAATAAGATGGATCGTGTCGGCGCTGATTTCGATCGCGCCGTCAAGGAAATGAACGAGAAATTTACGATTCGTTGTATGCCGATACAACTCCCCAACGGCGAGGCGAAAAATTTCGAAGGCATTGTAGATCTCATCGATATGAATTATCGAGTATATGAAGAGGAAACGCTGGGTGCGTCCTTTAAAGATTTACCGATTCCGGAAAACATGCAGGAAACTGCGACCAAGGCCCGTGAAGGATTACTCGACGCTATATCTGATTTTGATGATAATCTCCTTGATTGTCTTCTGAATGATAAGGAAGTAAACCGGGCCGATGTAATCCGCGCCCTTCGCAAAGCCGTCATCGATTGCGCTATTGTTCCGGTCCTGTGCGGTTCCTCTTTAAAGAATAAGGGTATTCAAAAGCTCCTCGATTATATCGTCGATTTCCTTCCGGCGCCGTCAGATATGCCGCCGGTCGAAGGGATTTCGCCCGATGGCAAAAGAGAGATGAAGCGGAATGCCGATCCGGATGAATTGGTTACCGCCCTGGCATTTAAAATCGCCAGCGATCCTCATTCCGGCAAGCTTTGTTATGTCAGGGTTTATTCCGGCACGATTAAGCAGGGCGATAATTTACTCAATCCGAATTCCGGTATCAAAGAAAGAGTCGGACGAATCCTGTTGATGCATTCCAACAAACGGGAAGATATCCCGTTTGCCAGTGCGGGCGATATTGTCGCCATTATCGGTTTCAGAAAGACGACGACCGGTGATACGCTTTGCAGCCCGAAGCAACCGATTAAGATGAAGATGATGCAATTCCCGGAACCGGTGATCTCCGTCGCTATCGAACCGAAATCCAAAGTCGATCAGGATAAGTTAAATGAGGTTCTTAACCGCTTGGCCGAGGAAGACCCGACCTTTAAAGTCACCGTCAATGAGGAAACGGCGCAAACAATTATTTCCGGAATGGGTGAGTTGCACCTTGAGGTTCTGGTTACCCGAATGATCCGGGAACATAACGTACAGGCAACCGTCGGTAAGCCCTCGGTGGCCTACAAGGAAACCATCACGGCCGGCGTGGATGCCGAAGGTAAGTTCATTCGCCAGTCCGGCGGTAAAGGGCAGTATGGCCATGTCAAGATTCATGTGGAACCGACTCAAAACGGCACCGTCTTTAAATTCGAACCCAGGGTCGGTAAAGACAAGATTCCGCGAGAGTTTATACCTTCCATCGAGAAGGGTTTGAAGCAGGCCATGACCAGCGGCGCCATCGCCGGCTATCCGCTCACGGGCGTAAGGGTCGAGTTGTATGACGGCTCGTATCATAATGTCGATTCGACCGAATTGGCCTATGAGATAGCGGCTTCGCAGGCTTTGCAGGACGCTACGCGGCGGGCCAAACCGGTCGTTCTGGAGCCGATCATGTCTGTTGAAGTCGTTTGTCCCGAAGAATACATGGGGAATGTCGTCGGTGATTTAAATCTTCGGCGGGGGAAAATAAACGGTATGGTGCCGCGTAACAACGTTCAGATTATTTCGGCAGTCGTACCGCTGGCGGAGATGTTCGGTTATGCCACCGCCTTAAGGAATCTTTCACAGGGCCGGGCCATTTATACGATGCAGTTTTCGAAATACGCCCCTCTGCCGAAGGAAGTATCGAATAAAATGTTTGCGAATACAATATTCAATTAATAAAGGAGTTTTAGACCGATGGCGAAGGAGAAATTTGTCAGGACGAAGCCGCATGTAAATGTCGGCACGATCGGGCATGTTGATCATGGCAAGACGACTTTGACGGCGGCGATGACGATGCTTTTGGCGCGGAAGGGT
>Ga0315555_1002056_pt1 | contig 14359 bp, 12 predicted proteins | sample SalMarSW160380MG_FD_202113 | JGI IMG/M metagenome (GOLD analysis project Ga0315555, IMG submission 202113) | Salt marsh sediment microbial communities from the Plum Island Ecosystem LTER, Massachusetts, United States - Salt Marsh Sediment SW1603-80 ... | reverse complement strand
ATTTCAACTTCATCACTTTATTCATGGGAATACTTACATAAAGCACTAAATATTCCCGATTACTTTGGTTACGTTGTTAGGTTGAAAAACATGGAAGATGAACAAATGGTGAAAGTGATTTTAAAGAGGCATAAAATCAGCGGCTATAATTTAAATTTTAAACCTTCAAAAGAAGAAGAAGAAAGCAAGAGTTATAAAAAAATCCCTAACGGTAAAAAACAGGATTTTTTATTCAAGCAGTATTTTTCGGATTTAAATAAATTTGCAAAAAGCAATATTAGCCTGGCATTATTGTTTTGGCTCCGTTCTACAAAAGAAGTTTCAGGCGATACAATCACTATAGGCTCTTTGAGGGATATTGATTTTTCTTTTCTTTCTTCTCTTGAAACTCCTAAAGTTTTTACATTACATGCTTTACTTATTCATGATGGTTTGACTATCGAATCTTTTTCACTAGTAAACAATTTACCGGAAGTTCAAAGCAGGCTAATGCTTTATGTTCTGTTAGATGATGGAGTTATAGTTCAGAAAAACGGATTGTATAAGATAAATCCTCTTTTATACAGGCAGATCGTTACACTTTTACAAACTAAAAACATTATTCATTGAAATTTCATGAATATACTTAAAAATATTTCTATTAAGATATTTATTATCTTTTTATTTTTTACACACTTTGGATTTTCACAAACCGGGAATGGAATTTCTCACAAGAATGATTCAATAAAGGTAGTTGTAAAAACCGATACAATATTTATTAATACCGGGGTAACTAAAAAAAATATAGAAGCTGATACTTCTAAAAATGTACTTGAAATCGGACCGCCACCTATCGAAGAGCTCATCTCTTTCGGCAAAGTTTTCTGGTCATTAGTTGTACTAATAATCGGATTTTTTATCATCAGGATAATTTCTAAAACACTCGATTTAATTGCCGAAAGAAGCACCGGTTACAGGATTACCATTAAAGGCTTTGTTCCTATTATTAGAATTTTTGGTTGGTTAGTTATTATTTATATAATTGTTGCCGGGATTTTTAGACCGCCCCTTCCTACAATTCTTACAATTGCCGCATCTTTAGGAATTGCAGTGGGTTTTGCTGCACAGGATATATTTAAAAATATTTTCGGCGGAATAATGATCCTGTTTGATAGACCTTTTCAAGTTGGAGATAAAATCGAAGTTGGTGATTATTATGGTGAAGTTATAAAGATTGGTTTACGTTCTACCAGGATTGTAACCCCTGATGATTCCATGGTCAGTATTCCCAACGGGGATATAATGAGCAAGTCAGTCTCAAATGCTAACTCCGGTGAACCCAACTGCCAGGTAGTTGCAGAAATCTTTCTCCCGATTACTGTTGATACTGAAAAGGTTCGGCAGATTGCCATAGAAGCTGCACAGGTTTCAAAATATATATTTTTGAATAAACCTATTGTTGTGCTGTTTTTTAATGAAGTAAAAGAAAGAAGATCTTATTTAAAAATGAGACTAAAAGCTTATGTTATGGATATCCGGTATGAATTCCAGTTTAAAAGTGAAATGACTGAAATTGTTATGAGGGAATTAATCAAAGAAAAAATCATTGCTCCGGGCGATCTCTTTTAATTGATAAAAATCGCGCAGCGAAAATTAAAAAATATTTAAATATTAAACATAAACAAGGGATAAACACTTTTCTGCTTTTTTAAGAGCTCTAATTTATTATATTTGTTTAATTAAATAATTTAAGTTTAATCACTTAACCATTAATGTTAACTTATTCATAAAGTTTAACAAATACTAGGAATTAAAAAAAGTTCAACCGGGCAATTGCCCCGATAAATATCGGGGAGGAAAGTCCGAACTTCATAGAACAGGGTGCCGGATAATGTCCGGGATTTTCAGCCTTAGGCTAGAATACGGAAAGTGCCACAGAAAATATACTTCCTGTTGAATGAAGGTATACATGCCTTCGTTAAAACTTCGGCAGGTAAAGGTGAAAAGGTAGGGTAAGAGCCTACCGCTCCGGCAGTAATGCCGGGGGCATGGTAAACCCCACCCGAAGCAAGGTCAAATATGGAAATCTTCCCGGTTAATTCCGGGACGAAGTTGTTCGCTTTGATTATCCTGGTAACAGGATTGGGTTTCCGGGTAGACCGCTGGAGTCTGGTGGCAACATCAGATCGAGATAAATAATTGCCGTCCCGGTTTGTTCCGGGAAACAGAATTCGGCTTACAGGTTGAACTTTGTTCTTATTATTTAATGACGGAAATTTAATGCAGAAAAAGCGTTGGAAAATAAAAAATGTTGAAGATGAATATGCCGTTCAATCTCTGGCAGATTCTCTCAATATTTCTGAAATTCTTTCCAAGCTGCTGGTTATAAGAAATGTTAAAAACTTTCCTCAGGCAAAAAATTTTTTTCGTCCATCATTAGATTCCCTTTATAATCCTTTTTTAATGCACGGAATGGAAGATGCTACTACCCGTGTAATCCAGGCTTTAACCGAAAATCAACTAATTTGTGTTTATGGTGATTATGATGTAGATGGAACATGTTCAACAGCTCTTTTATATCTTTTTCTTAAAGAGCTAGATGCAAATGTTGAGTATTACATTCCCAAAAGATTAACTGATGGATACGGCCTGTCAAAATCAGCAATTGATATTGTTAAAAGCAAAGGAACTTCCCTTCTAATTGCAGTAGACTGTGGAATAACAGGTGCAGAAGAAACAGAGTATTCCAAATCTTTAGGTATGGATGTAATTATTTGCGACCATCACCAGCCAAAGGAAAAAATTCCTGATGCTCTTGCTGTACTCGATCCTTTAAAGCCCGATTGTAATTACCCGTTTAAATATTTATCCGGAGCAGGTGTTGCTTTTAAATTGGCACAAGGAGTTGCAGAAAGAATCGGAAAAAGAGATTTACCGCTGCAATATCTTGATCTTGTAGCACTAGCCGGTGCAGCAGACATCGTTCCCCTTGTTGATGAAAATAGAATTTTAGTTAAAGAAGGACTGGAACAGATAAACCGAAATCCCAGGCCAGGAATTTTGGCACTAATAAGAAGCAGCAATATGGAATCCGGTAATTTAACATCAGGACAAATTGTATTTACTATTGCACCGCGTATTAATGCTGTTGGGAGACTAGGGGATGCTGAAAGAGCTGTTAAACTCTTTATAACTAAAAATAAAGAAGAAGCTTTTAACATGGCTCATGTTCTTGAAGAAGAAAATTATGAAAGAAGAAAAATTGATGTTGACACTTTCGATGATGCACTTGAATTAGTAGAAAATTCTCTAGATTTGGAAAAGGAACTTGCAATAATTCTCCACCAGGAATCATGGCACCCGGGAGTTATCGGGATCGTTGCTTCGAGACTTGTCGAAAAATATTATCGCCCAACTATTATGCTAACCACTGTGGATGGGATTGCAAAAGGTTCTGCCAGAAGCATCTCAAATTTTAATATTTATGAAGCATTGAAAAAGTGTGAAGATTTGCTGGTTCAGTTCGGAGGGCATCAAGCAGCAGCAGGGCTTGCAGTTGAAGTTGAAAAAATTTCCGAATTTAAAACGAGATTCAACCAGGTAGTAAAAGAAACTATTTCAGGTGATGATTTATTTCCTGAAATCAATATAGATTCTAAAATTAAATTTTCTGAAATTACACCCAAGTTTTTAAGGATTTTAGATCAGTTTGCACCATTTGGTCCGGGAAATATGCGGCCGGTATTTTTAGCAGAAAATGTGGAAGTAGCGAATATACCGCGCATAGTTGGAACAGATCATTTGATCGTATGTTTAAAGCAGAACGGTTCGGAAAAAGTATTTGATTGTATCGGTTTTAATATGGGAAACTACTGCGATTTAATAAATAAAAATGATTCTTTGCTTGATGTTGTTTTTACCATAGACAAAACGGTTAAAGACGGAAGAATTTTTCCGCAATTTAAATTCAAAGATATTAAAGTAAAAGATAAAAACAAGGAGTTGATTAATGTCAGGTCATTCTAAATGGGCGACTACTAGAAGAAAAAAAGCTGTAATAGATGCTAAAAGGGGAAAAATGTTTACTAAGCTCATCAAGGAAATTACTATTGCAGCAAGAGAAGGTGGAGGTGACCCGGAGGGTAATCCGAGATTAAGGCTGGCTATCGATAATGCTAAAGCTGCAAATATGCCGCAGGATAATATTGAAAGGGCTATTAAAAAAGCAACCGGAGAATTGGAAGGGCAATCATTTCATGAATTAATTTATGAAGGTTATGGTCCAAGCGGTATAGCCATTATGGTTGAAGTTGCTACAGATAATAAAAACAGGACTGTTGCCGAAGTCAGGCATTTATTCAGCAAAGGTGGAGGGAGCCTGGGTGAAACCGGTTCAGTTGCTTGGATGTTTGATCGTAAAGGGGTTATTCTTCTTCCCCAAAAAGGGAAAACAGAAGATGAAGTAATGGAGATTATTTTAGATGAAGGTGCCGAAGATCTCCATACAGAAGATGATTATTTTGAAGTTCAAACACCTTTGGAATCTTTTGAACCGGTAAGAAAAGCCTTAGTTAATAAAGACTTTGAAATAGAAAATGCTTCTCTTCAATGGATTGCTAAAAATGCAATATCTGTCGAAGGCGAAGAAGCAGAAAAAGTTATGAAATTAATTGAATCATTGGAAGATAGCGACGATGTTCAAAATGTCTTTTCCAATGCTGATTTTGTTTGATCGAGGGTGGCCAAATAGTATTTTTTATTCAAAATTTCATCAGTCTGAGCTTGTCGAAGACTGAAGATTAAATTGAATGTCACACTTCGACAAGCTCAGTGTGACATTCAAATACTTTTTGGTCTCACTACACCATTTACAAATCGTAACCTCGAAGGTTCTATAGATGATCATACTTGGAGTTGACCCGGGAACAATCTATACGGGTTTCGGAATAATAAAACAAAAAAGCAGCAACTATATTCGCATTATAAACGGTATTATAAAACTCCCATCCCATAAAAGCCTTCCTTTAAAACTGGAAATTATTTATGATGAACTGGTAAAAATTATTCAAAGATATAAACCTGATGAATTTGCTATTGAGACTGCTTTTTACGGAAAGAATGTGCAGTCGGTAATGAAAATTGGATATGCGCGCGGTGCGGCTTTGTTGGCTGCAGTTCATAATAAAATTCCGATAAGTGAATATTCACCGAGAGAAATAAAAAAATCCGTGGTAGGAAGAGGTTCTGCATCCAAAGAACAGGTTTATTATATGATTAAAACTTTGCTCGAATTAAAAGAAGAAAAAATGAAATACGATGAATCCGATGCACTTGCTGTAGCAGTCTGCCATGCATTCAGAATGACACATCATAATGGTTCAACAAGAAAGAGTAAAGACTGGAAATCATTTATAGAAGCTTACCCGGAAAAGGTAGTAAGAGATTGAAAAATTTAAAAATCAAAAGGTGTTTATCAGTCTAATATTTGTTGGTTTTGTAAAAAATTTTTTACTACAAATTAATCATATCTAATTACGGCATGATAACTTTCACCATAACAAAAAGCATCGCTAAAATTATTTTTCCCCGGGGACTAAAAAATTTAATTGTTTAGATAATAGAGTTTTTAACGGTGCAACATGGGATCAAATCCCGGGATTCTATTTATCGTCATACTATAGTATATGACCAAGGCATTTGGGTGATGGGAAAAATTAATAATTTCCCCCATCTTGGAGTAGTCCAATGGAGTTCTTCCTATTCACCTGGACCAGTTATAAATGCGTAAGCAGCAGTTTTAGTTAATCCCAAAGATTCTCTTCGTTATAGAGTTTACAAAATATCAAAAGGGGATGATAACTCTAATCAGGATTTCTCAGAATGGCTTAAAGATTTAGGTGCCCCGGTAGATAAAGCGGGGAACCCAATGATCTACGCTGACCAGACAATCTGGAAAGTTTAATAAATTATATGCCATAAAGAAATAATTATAATACGTTAAAATTCAAAGTATTGATAATTTTATACCCAATGCAATATTTAAGGTAAAGGATTTTTACTTTTCAACTAATTGATTTTTTTTCAAAACTATTTACAGATTTAATTTGTAATTCATTCTGATTTGAGGATTTAGTTTCTAATTTCTTATAGTAAATTTTCTCAATGTATCTTTATAATTAATTTCTATATTAAAAATAGGAAGGGGCAAAAATTAAAGGTACGAACATAGAAAATTATTTTTCAAAATCAGTGCTGCAGCAGTTTTTGTACTGCTATATTCCTTCTTCCTTTCTGTAAGACCACAACAGAATAACTCAGCATCGATTCATTTTAACCGTTTGAATACTATCGATGGTCTTTCCAATTGTACTGTTTATGATCTTATCCAGGATCATTTAGGCTTTTTATGGTTTGCAACAGATGATGGGTTAAACTGTTTTGACGGATATGAGTTTGAAATCTTTCGTCATAATCCTGAAAATAGAAACTCAATAACAGATAATTCTGTTTGGGCAATTCTTGAAGATAGCGACTATAAAATTTGGGCAGGAACAAAAGGAGGTGCATTAAACAAATATGATCCTGTTAGCGGAAAATTTACAAGCTGGAAAATTAAATCTGACTTGATCGAAGAGAACTCAATCACTTTTATTTACGAAGACAAGAAAAATTTTATTTGGGTCGGGACATACAAAAGCGGGTTATACAAACTAAACCAATCTACAGGGAAGATAGAAAACTGGCAATATATTCCCGGTAATTACAAATCATTAAGTAATAACTATGTAACTTCAATTGTTGAAGATCATGCAGGAAATATTTGGGAAGGTACTTATAATGGATTAAATAAAATAAATCCTCAAAAAGGAGAAAATGAATTTATCAGGTATTATTCTGAGCAGAATAATCTTAATACGATTAGCAATAATCTTGTAGGGAATCTTTCAAAGTCAAAAATTGATCCCAATCTAATATGGATAGGTACAGCAAATGGTTTAGCCCGGCTGGAAATCAAAAAGGAAACTGCAATAGAAGAAAAAATTATTTTCTCGCGAGTTAAAATTCCTAACCCGGATAATTTACAATTCGGTGCTACAGCCGGTTCGGTACTCGAAGAAATTATAGAGAATAAAAATATTTTATGGATTGATTCATTTGCAGGATTAATCAGATTAAATACATTTTCAGGAAGGGTTGATAGATTTATTTCTGATAAGAATGATCGCAACAGCCTATCAAATAACCATATTTGCGGGATGATGAAAGATAAATCAGGCGTTTTATGGTTGGCTACCGAAAATGGTATTTCATTCTATTCATCAAAAGGTATGAAGTTTAATAACATTTTATCCAGAAGAAACAGAATAACAAATCAAAAAGAGCTTTATAAAAAAGATGTAACTGCAATGATTCAAACCTCCAGTGATAGAATATGGATTGGAACTGAAAAAGGATTATACAACATCTCAAAAATACAATCAAATTCGAATACGGATGATAATATTTTTGAAATAAAAAAAGTCCCTTCTTCTGAAAACCTAAATATCTGGTCTTTGGCTCAAGGTAATGCAAATGATCTATGGATTGGGACTTATGGTTCAGGATTATTCCGGTTAGATATAGCTTCTAACCGGTTAGAATCTATTCAGTTTTATAACAAGAAAAACAAATTACCTTCAATAAATTATAACAAGGCGATTTACTGTGATAGCAGTAATATCTGGATTGGACTTTGGGGACCAGGTCTTGCCCGTTTTAATTCAATCACAGGTGAATACAAAATCTGGTACAATGATGCTAATGATCCAAACAGCTTAAGCTATAATGATGTTTGGGCAATCCATAAGGATAAGAAAGGAAGAATTTGGATTGGAACAAACGGAGGCGGCTTCAATTTATTTAAAGATATTAATGAAGGAAAATTCATCAGATGGATAGCTGAAGAAAATAAAACAGGATGCTTGAGCAGTAATAGCATATACACAATTTATGAGTCCCGGAATGAAAAAAATACTCTTGATTTTGATCAGACTCTGTTATGGGTCGGAACAAATAACGGACTGAATAAATTTATTATTAATAATTCCAATGATAAAAATGAATTATCTGTTGATATCTCTTATTATGCTACAAAGAATGGTTTGGCAGATAATTCAGTTAAAAGTATTGTTGAAGATAATGAAGGTAATCTCTGGTTAGGCACAAGTTCCGGAATTTCTTTTTTTAATACAGAAAAAAACACATTTACCAACTTTGATTCAGATGATGGTATTCTTGGTACTGATTTTAATTTTGGTTCAGCGCTTAAATATGATGATGAAACAATTTTTATGGGGAGCACTGAGGGTTTAAATTACTTTAATCCTTAAGATATTGTTCAATCTAAATATGTACCGCCTGTTGAGATAACTGATTTTCAAATCTTTAATAAGTCTGTATCTATAGGTGAAAATTCTCCTTTGAAGAAGGAGATTTTATATACGAAGGAAATTACAATTCCTTATTCACAAAATGTATTCTCTTTTCAGATTGCGGCTTTAGATTATAATTCACCGCAATCTATTCAATACAAATATATAATGGACGGGTTCGACAATAATTGGGTGAATAGCCGTACGAGACGATTTATTACATACACAAATCTGAATCCCGGTACCTACTTCTTTAAAGTGAAATCGACTAACAGCGACGGTATTTGGAATGAGAATATTAAAACAATAAAAGTAATAATTACTCCGCCCTGGTGGCAGACGGAGTGGGCAATCATTTTATACGTAGTAATATTTATTCTCGGTATCTGGGGGATAATTAAATTTCAGACTAGTCGTACTAAATTACAGGCTGAACTTAAGATGCGTGAATTTGAATCTAATCAGCTTAGAGAAATTGAAAGTATGAAATCCCGTTTCTTTGCAAATCTTTCCCACGAATTCCGTACACCGCTGATGCTAATAAAAGGAACTATTGAAATTCCCGCGGTTTATGTCCGAAGGGTTGGCATGTACTGAGACTTGAAGAATGGCAGACACTTATAAATTATTTAGAAGGTGACGAAGCAGGCTATAAGCTTGCATCTACCCGTATAGCACCTAATTCTCATCCACGATGGAATTGCCATTGGCATCCTACAAATGAAAGCAAATTTTCGGGTCTTCCGGCTGGTTATCGTTATCAAGCTGGCCCATTTGAGGATATTGGAAACGTAGCTATTTGGTGGAGTTCTACAAAGGGGAGTCATAGTGGTGATGCATGGGACTTCTATATTTTTTGTTCGGAAGGTGGCACTCTATCTGACACCCCAGTGCATAATGGTTTTTCTGTCCGGTGTGTAATGGATTGAAAAGCAATTTGACAATTTACCATATTATAGATGAGCTGAAAGAGTTATATAGAGTTATAAAAATAGCGGTATATTGAACTCATCCAACCACGGATTACCGTCCGGTTGGATAAGATTTCGAAAGAAGGATTTGTTGCCTAAGAATATGAAGCAGCAGCAAGGTATATGGAAAGTCTGAAATAGCAAGTGGTGTTTATTTCTGTAGAATCAAGCGTGAAAGGTTTGCCGGGACTAAATAATTTATACTGCTTTGTTGAGAATAAATAAAAGTAGAATTTATTTTCATTAGAACAAAACTATCCCAACCCGTTTAATCCGGCAACAAAAATACAGTATGAAATAAGCAGTAAGCAATTTGTGACATTAAAAGTCTATGACATTCTTGGGCAAGAAGTAGCAACCCTTGTAAATGAAGAAAAACCGGCCGGCAGTTATGAAGTAAAATTTAACGCTAGCAACTTAGCCAACGGTGTATATATTTACACTGTTAAAGCAGGTAGTTTTTATAAATCCAAAAAACTTGTTTTACTTAAATAATAGAAAAATTTCTAATGTATTTAAATACCTTAGAAGTGTGTATAATTCTAATTTTTAACTCTTAGATATTGAATACTGAATAATTGATCATCATCTGTCCAGACTTTCCTTACTTCAAAATAATCTGATACTAATTCGGAGAAGCTATCCAGCGTATACTTATATGAATATTCGGTAAGTATTGATTCATCTTTTTTAAAATCAATTGCTGAATTATTTAAATGAATTTCCTGGTCCTCTTCTGAAATAAGATGCATTTCAATTCTGCTTTCTTTATCGTTAAAGAACGCTGAATGTCTGAATTTATTTAAATCAAAATCAGAATTTAGTTCATTATTTAAATGTTCTAACATATTTAAATTAAATACTGCGGTTACTCCTTTTCTATCGTTATAAGCTGCTTCTAAAATCTTTCTATCCTTTTTTAAATCGACACCAATTATAACACCACCGTTGCTTCCGCAAATTTTTGCTATTCTTTTTAAAAAAATTTTAGCTTTTGAAGGAGTAAAATTCCCTATAGTAGAGCCGGGGTAATAAACCGCTTTATGATCATATGGCTTATCTATTTGAGGTATTTCAAAATCTTTGGTGTAATCAGCGGCTAACGGAAAAATATCTATATGGGGATATGTTTCTTTCAGTTCGTTTGAAGATTGAACTAGATGTTCGGCTGATATATCAACAGGAATGTACCCAGCTAATCCCGGGATATTATCAAGAAGAAGTCGTATCTTGATGCTGCTTCCACTTCCCAATTCAATAAGTAGAGTTCCTTCCCCTAATAAAGCAGACATTTCTTCAATATTATCTTCCATTATTTTTAATTCGGTACGGGTCGGGTAATACTCATCTAAATTACAAATATCATCAAACAAAGCTGAACCTTTTTCATCATAAAATAATTTACATGGAAGCCGCTTTGGATTTAATGATAATCCTTCAATCACTTCAGAAAGAATATCTTCCTGCATGATTTCTTCTGGTTTAATAGGCATATAAATTCCTTTTTTTATTTTCGGATGCCGGTCACTTTGAAAGTGACTAACATCTTTATTTTTTTAAATATCCTTTGCTAATCTTATTCCCATGAATTGCCAGCGTGCATTTGGAGGGAAGAAATTACGATAGGTTTTCCTGATATGAGTTTCTGAAGTAGCACAGGAACCCCCACGTAAAACCATCTGGCCAGACATAAATTTACCATTGTATTCACCAAGCGCTCCGGGTAAAGTTTTATAACCCGGATATGGGGAATACGAGCTTCTTGTCCATTCCCAAACATCACCAAACATTTGTTTTAGTTCGCTCTCTCCTTTTTCAACAGGGACAGGATGAAAATTTTTATTTTCGACAAAATTTCCTTTTATTTTTAAATTTGAAGCAGCTACTTCCCATTCTGCCTCGGTAGGAAGTCTTGCACCAATCCATCTAGCAAATGCATCTGCTTCGTAAAAGCTTACATGACATACAGGTTCATCAGGATTTACTTTTTTAAAACCTGTTAATTTGAAATTCCACCAGTCACCATCAATTTTTTTCCAATAGAAGGGGACTTCCCATTTTTCCGAAGCTACAGTTGCAGCTCCATCGGAAAGCCAGAGTTCGGGTTTGTTATAGCAGCGGTCTTCAATAAATTTTATGTATTCACCATTTGTTATTAACCGTGAAGCTAAACTAAACGGTTCAACATATTCTTTATGCTGCGGTGTTTCATTATCATAGGAAAAACCTTCTTCTTCAAAACCAATCTTAAAAATTCCTTCCTCAAATGGTATCCATTTTATGGAAGAAAGATTCTCTGCTCTTTTATCTTCTATATCCATATATACCGGATAAAGCGGATTTATTGAGAATACATGTTTAATATCTGTTAACATTAATTCTTGATGCTGCTGTTCATGATGTAAGCCTATTTCAATTACCGGAGCTAATTTCTGAAAAATTTTTTCACTACTGCTTTCTAAGAATCCAATCATATTTTTATCAACATATTCACGGTATTGGTATACTTCCTTTACACTTGGTCGTGATAATAAACCTCTTTTAGGTCTTTCGAATCTTTCCCCTGCCTGAATGTAATAGGAATTAAATAAATAAGCATATTGGGGATGAAGTGATTTATAATTTTCCGAAGCTTCTTTCAAAATAAAAGTTTCAAAGAACCAGCTTGTGTGAGATAAATGCCATTTAGTTGGGCTAATGTCTGGCATAGATTGAATCACATAATCTTCTGTAATTAAAGGTTTACAAATCTCCAGAGAAAAATTCCTAACGGCTTTAAATCTGTTAAGCAGATTGTTTCTCGATAAATAACTGTCGGTTTCTTCATTAATCGTTAGTATATCAGAATGATCTTTCATTATAAACATTCCTCAAAATGATTGAAAATTATGATGTGTCGAACTGAAAGAATAGTTAAATATAACATTTAAAACAATTTTAAAATTACCGGCTATGATAAAGCTAACATAATATAAAATATGATATTATACCCATAAAAGTTAAATGTGATGAGTTCAATTTTAAATATCTTCAAGTATAATCATATTATCAAAGAATAGATTGATTAATAAAATGATGGGAATAGAAATGAAAAGAAATATGATAGCAATAGTAATAGTTTTAATTTTTGTATTTAATTTTTCTACTATACACGCACAAAGTCCTCAAAGGAAAAATTTCGGATTTGGAGTTATAGTTGGAGACCCTACGGGAGGGACTCTAAAATTTTTTACTCAAAGAAATAATGCATTTGTAATTGATTTTGGTGCCTCATATTTCGGTTCTCCAAGAATAGGAGTGGATTATCTCTGGCAATTCAACGCATTTAATTCTGATATTGCAAATTTGTATGCCGGGAGTGGTGGAACAATTGGATTTGGGAGAGGAGACGGATTTTATTATAAAGATAAATATATAAGAGAAAAAAATAATGTTGGGCTTGGTGCAAGAGGTGTTTTCGGAGTAAACTTTATTCCGCGCCGTACTCCGCTTGAAGTTTTCTTTGAAGTCGGTGTTTTACTTACTCTAACACCTGATTTTGGTTCCTCTGCCGATGTTGGAGTAGGGATGAGATTTTATCCCTAAAAATGAGATAATAAATATGAGATTGAATGAAGAAGATTGAACTTGTAAGGGCTCTAAGAAAAAATAACAGTTATTTTCTTTTCCCCCTTTTGTCATTTAATTAACATATTATTATTTAATAAATCATTATCTTATAATAGATAATAAACGTTTAAACGGTTTACGAGCTGATTCACAGAACGGGTTTATTTAATAAAAATTCAGACTGTTGGAATGAAATAAACTGAATCTTTATTTTAATTAAATTTCATTATATAAAACTAAAGAAGGAGATAAAAATATGCCTGTTAGAAAAGCCAATGCTGAATGGCACGGAGATTTAAAAGAAGGTAGAGGTACTCTTAGCACAGAAACCGGTACATTGAAAAATGTTGCTTATAATGCTGTCTCTCGTTTTGAGCAGGGGGAATTAACTAATCCAGAAGAATTACTAGGGGCAGCTCATGCTGGTTGCTTTTCAATGGCTTTGGCAAATTCTTTATCAAAAGAAGGATTTAAGGTTAATTCCATTAAAACAGAGGATAAAGTGAGTATAGCTAGGGTTGAAAATGGTTTTAAAATTACAAAAATAGAAATTTCAACCGAAGGGGATATAAATGATATAGATGAAAAGAAATTCCAGGAATTTGCGGAGAAATCTAAAACAGGATGCCCGGTTTCACAAGCATTAACCGGAACCGAGATTGTATTAACTGCAAAGTTGAAAAAATAAATATATTTTATTTAAACCCACCCGTCTTCCCTTTTGCTAAGGGGAGGCGAGGAGAGGTTCAATAGGGTTTGGAATTAATCTTCGAAAAGGTCACCATATTGTTTATTTTTTTCGATATAAGCACGAACATAAGAGCAGCTGGGTACTACTTTAAAATTATTTTCTCTTGCATAATCGAGGGCATATCCAACAATTTTTGCTGCAATATTTTGTCCTCTTAAGCTAAATGGTACATATGTATGATCAAAAATCAAAACATTATCACCATCATTCACGTAGGTAAGGTAAGCTTCCCTGCCCTCAATAAGGGTAAAAAACCTTCTTCTTTCTTTATTATGTTGAATTTCCAAATCCATAGTTTATCATTTAATATTAATTAAGAGTAGCATTTATAAAGTAATTAAACATTAAACAAGAAATGCATTACATCACCATCCTGGACTTCGTAATCTTTACCTTCAATTCTTAAAACACCTGCATTCCTGCACGCAGCTTCTGATTCGAATTTTATATAATCGTTGTAGCTAATTACTTCGGCGCGAATAAACCCCTTTTCGAAATCAGTATGAATAACACCAGCTGATTGAGGTGCTTTCCACCCCCGGTGTATGGTCCATGCGCGAACTTCCTTCGGTCCCGCAGTAAAATAGCTTATTAATCCTAAAGTATGAAACCCGGTTCGAATAATCTTTTCAAGTCCG
>Ga0315555_1002051_pt1 | contig 14371 bp, 20 predicted proteins | sample SalMarSW160380MG_FD_202113 | JGI IMG/M metagenome (GOLD analysis project Ga0315555, IMG submission 202113) | Salt marsh sediment microbial communities from the Plum Island Ecosystem LTER, Massachusetts, United States - Salt Marsh Sediment SW1603-80 ... | reverse complement strand
ATTGAGTGTTAATTTGGTTTGGGGGTATATTATGACTGTTATGAATAAAATGTAAGGTTAAAATCTACTGCTTGGAGTAGAATTCTAATGCCGCTTTGCGGCTTAGTTCAACATGGCGGTGGAGCGGAAGCCTTCTCGCTCGCCTTCGGCTCGCTGCGAGGGCTCCGCTCACCTTATCGTTCGATGCATAGAAAAGGAGGAATTATCATGATTGGTGAAATGTCGAAAGAAGTACTCGAGGCTATGCTTGAGACAATCCCTATTGAGTTCTCGATCATCGATAAAAACGACCAAGTGCTCGCCTGGAACAAACACGAAACACGCATATTCAAGAGGCCGAAAGCCGTTGTCGGTCGGAATGTACGAAATTGCCACCCGAAAAAAAGCTTGGACAAGGTTGAAACGATCCTAAGCGAGATGAAGGCTGGCACGCGGGACAAGGCTAGATTCTGGATCGACCTACCTATTGGTGATAATGGACAGAAACAAAAAGTCTTGATTGAATACTATGCGCTTCGAAGCACAGCTGGAGAGTATTTAGGGTGTATCGAATGCAGTCAGAACATTTCTGACATTCAATCCCTTTCCGGAGAAAAAAGACTTTTAGACTAACAGGAACACCGAACAAAGCGCTCCACCGGACGCTCGTACCTCGCGCCGGTGAGCTTCACGTTCGGTGTCATAGATTAGGGACGAAGGGGAGCGACGGGCAATGAGGATTGGAGATCTCTTGTACTTCGGGCCGGGTCTCAGGTTCGATCAAGTCGACTTGGACGGGCCTGAACTGCTTAAGCAGTTCGAGAACCGAATGATGGGCTTCTACATAGAGCCTGCTGAAAAGTGCGTGCGGTGCGGCTACGCCTTTGCCGCTGGCGTTCTCCTAGTAAGTTGCATCGATGCTTTAGCTCGACTTAGATTCGGGGATGGTGTGGGAAGACGCTTCCGTAGGTTTGTGTGTCAGGAGCTTCGGAGTTTCTTTGATGACAGTCTTACGCAACGCTTCTACGACGAATTTCGGAACGGGCTAGTGCACGAAGCGAGGATCAAGAATGGAGGACAATTCTCCCTCGAAACAAACACGACTGTTACGGAACTTGGTGGTCTTCTGCTCATTAATCCTGATTATTTGGCTCAGGAAGTGCGTGCCGCACTGCAGTCATACGTGACCTTTCTCAGTCAAGATGACAGAGCGCGAGAAAGACTGGCACAGACCTTGAGGCGAGACCATTTGGATGATTTCCGCGTTGCGCAAGCGTAATGTATAAAGGAGCAATAGTGTGCATCCGACGCCCGCAAGTGAGCGTGGCTGCTTAATCGGTCCGTTCGGTGTTGTAAGGGAGGGATACCAGATACACGAAAATCACTGTATAATTCATATGAAGGAGAAATGATTATGTCCAACACTTATACGGCGGTTATTAAGAAAGATGATAATTGGTGGATTGGTTGGATCGAGGAAGTCCCTGGAGTTAATTGTCAAGAGAAAAGCCGTGACGAGCTTGTCGAAAGCCTTAAAGTTACATTGAAGGAAGCCCTTGAGTTTAACCGGCAAGATGCAATAAAAGCGGCTGCTGCCGACTTCACGGAAGAGCCTCTTACTATATGAAGCGTGCAGAACTTCTAAAGTATCTTAAGGAGGGGGGCTGTATATTTATTAGGGAAGGGGGAAGACATTCTTGGTGGTTAAATCCTGATCAGAATCGACGTTCGTCAATTCCAAGACATAGAGAAATACATGATCAGCTAGCAAGAAAGATATGTAAAGATCTGGGAATACCTTTTATGAAATGACACCGAACATACGGATGGAGCAGAAGCCTTCTCGGTCGCTGCGAGGGCTCTGCTCATCCTCATCGTTGGGCTTTAGATGAAGGAGCGATAGTGTCACCGGAAATATCCAAATTCGCGTGGACGCATCACGGTGATTACTTCAAGCTAGTCACGGATACTTATTTGAAGATCGAGAAGCTAAAGCGCGAGCATGATCAGTACCAGAGCAGTCTCAAGGGAAAAGACATCTCCGACGATGATGTTGATTTCCTTGCGTCCCGAAACGACGCGATCGGCGAGCTTGCTCTCATTGTTGTTGTTTTCGCGGCTTTCACGCTCGAGGCGTACATAAATCACTACGGAATCAGCCGCCTCTCACGGAATTACTTCTCTAAGTATATAGACAAACTTGATCTGCCTGCCAAATGGCTTGTCATTCCACGGGTAGTGACCGGAAAGAAATTGGATCCAGGCTCCGTTGCCATGCAGGATTTGTCTTGGCTCATAACCCTCAGAAACCGTCTGGCACACTTCAAATCTAAGACAATAACTGTAGAAGAAATTCAGGAGTCGGACTGGCTGTGGCATGAGGACGCAGAGAGAGCGGTCAGGACCGTTAAACGAATTGTCTCTTTGCTAAAACGAATTGACCCTAAGGCAGGTGCCGAATGGCTGAATCAAGAAGGATAAGGCAGCCCAACAAGCTGGATGCACGTGACAACCTATAGCCGTACGTGATCCGTAACGTTATGCCGCCAAAAGAACGTTGGCATCCAGAGAGACAAGGACTTCTATTTGGATCGATCCTGAAGAAAGGAGAAAAGATGTTCAACAGAATCAAGGCTAATAAGGAAATCGACAGGGTATTTTCTTTAGCCGAAGAAGCGGCTAGTCTACTGATGCCTGTTCCAACATTCATTGGTGAGGTTCGTTTCGAGCTGTTGTTCCTTTTCTTTTTCCTGATGGATTACCGGAGGTTTAACAGATTGGATCAGATTCTTCGTGAGAAGATACTCGACGTATTCCTCGAACGGATTTCGGCTGAACTATCAGGAGGACAGGAGAAAGATACAGCTAGAGTACTCTACGAAAAAAGAATAGCGGACTACTTCGGAATGATCAAAACGGCTAAGAAGATGGGAGACTTTCTAAAGCCGGCATCCGAATACATAGAAGCTATGGCTCTATATCTTATGGAAAAACAGCATTTCTCGTCTGCCTCAGCCGCCCAAATTGATCTAGTGTGGCAGGAAATGACACCGGAAAAAAGAGGCACCTTGGCCGAGCCCATTGCGATTTCAATCTCAATGCACGGCGAAGGACTGCTATAGCTAACTGGAGATGACCATTTCGCTGGAGGATCAAGAACTGCAGACGCGTACGAATACACGACCGTTCTCCGCGGAATACACCCTGGAGGGAAAATGTTCAAATATCAAAGGCTAATCCTAAAAGTCATCGAAAGATACCCGGATGAGTTCTACAGGTGGGTATTGAATAAGAGCGAATGGCGAGTGGTTCACGATCAAAACGAAGATACTACTTTCAAGGAAAAAAAAAGCTTGATCGAGGCTGGATGAAGCCATATCGTGTGATAGTACCATCTATGAATAGCACCATCGTCAAAGTGTATGGGCATTTTCCTGAATGCCGGGAAAGCGAAAAACGTCTCGTCGACACGCTACTGGAGAATGGAAGAAACCTTTGAAATGGGCGCCATGTAACAGCATTATTGCTAGTAAGGTCTGAAAGATGGTCGGCATAACATCCGGATTGAGCAGACCGCTGCTGTTGTCACGGTTTTTGCTGGTAGCAAAATATGGGGTAAAGCAAGGCAAAAACACGTGCCAACCCGGCCTTCGGCCGAATGCATCGGCAGCTCATCCGGCCCGTTAGACTAAAAAATGACCATGGGAATGCAATCAAAAGGCAAACGAAATAAATACGAAGTAGCTTGCGTAGCTTGGATGGATCTTCTTGGTTATGGTTCCATGCTCACTAGATCAAGTTTCAGTCCAATCGACCCTTCCACAGAACAAGCAATACAACGTTTGAGGAATTTCCATAGAATAACGGCACAACATGCAAAAAGGAATTTCCCCGTCATGCAAATTAATGATGGTGTAGCCTTCTTTAGAGACCTAAGTCATAGATCTAAATCAGTTACAGCAGACTTTCTGCACCGCTCTATAAATGTTTTTGAGCAGGTAAACAAAGAAGAAAAGATACTAAGATATCCTGGCGCACGGATGGTGGTGTCTGTTGGGCCAAGAGCCAGAATTTCAAGACCTCGCCGGTCATCAGCTCACCTAAGAAGTATATTTGATCGATTAACTAATGGAACGTTGTCTCCAAATCGCGCCATTGAAGAAGCATTCCGATCGCCCCCAATAGCTGGTTTTGTTCCGCAACTACAAGCAAACTTTGCATTCACTCGCGCATATTTAGTTAATGAGGCAGAAGGCAAAAATGGATTCAGGGGTAGTGAATGCTATATTGATTTGGCGTTATTTGATAATGAAAATCTAGATTGGTTTACCTTTAGTCGTACGAATACATATAAGGATAAAGGGATGGAAGTAGTGCTTGGCCAGTACGAATCAGCTAATTGGAAAAAGGCTGGCAAATGTGCGTTTTCTGGTATATCTGATGTAAATTTAATAGCACTACGCCTTGGGATGAAGCAGAAATGAAATCGTCTAACAAACACATTCAGCCGACAGCAAAAAGCGGCGTTTCGCTATAATACACTCTACTTTTTACTGCCGCTGATGTAAAGCGTTATGTGGTTTCACTTCCAAAAGGAGTTATTATGGGATTCCTCAAGAAAATATTTGGGACAAATAAAGACAAGCAAGAAAAAATATTGTCGTTTAATAAGCTCCAAAATGCCCATAAAATCTTTATAGACAACAATGCGAACCCCCCATTTGTCTATCTTAAAGATGAATATTCTTTGAAGATAGATAAATTTTCAGTAATAGCGGACCTCCTTAATAGCGCCGCAATGGGTACTGCGAAACAATTTGAAGAAGAAAGCTCATATAGGGCAAATGATTATTTGGTTCATTATTTTTTCGATTTATATCTATCCTTGAATTCTGGGTTGTTTCAACAAGAATCCGACATAGCCTCAGCCATCATAGATGGGATTCATTTTAAATATTATGGACAACCATCTCAAAACATTATTTCAAGTCAGATACAATTATGGGCAGAAAAGGAAAGATGTTTTTTGAGTAGTTTCTTTTCAATATTAAAAGAAGATGATTTTCCTAGGTTATTAGCTATTTTCGCTTATTATTGTATATCGGAAGATGGATTAGGGGCAACCGACGGGTTGGTGTTGTCAAAACTAATATTAAGTTTAATAGAGCATGTATCTCCCAAAATAAAAACAAAAATATCTGAGGTATTATAGCTATTTTTTGGTTAAGCAGTAAAACATTTGCAGACACCACATAACAAAGGGATGAACTCGGATTTTAAAAAGCTGGCGCTTTTTAAAACCAGTTATCCCAGCCGTTATGTTTTCAAAAAGGTTTCCTCATGAAAAATGACAAAAACACTATTCTTGATCACATTGATAACATTAAGGTCCCAGGGGATGTTTTTGTAAATCCAACGAATGAATACTGGGCATTGATATGTTTTAAGCAAGGCCTAGATTTCCTATACAAACAGGTTGCAAGGATTGATGAAATCACACGACAGAAACTAAATCCAGCGGGAAATCTAAAGTTTTTTTCATATGGCAATGATCCAATTACCGCCGACATTTCAAAACCACTTTTAACTTGTTCATTTCATTGGTATGCAGTATCTGCTTGTCAGTACGTTCGAACAGTTGGTGCGATTACATACAAGCAGGATAATAATAGACCGATACCTCCAAAATATGTTCAATCAGTAATACCCGATGTTCTTGCTTTTCGTGATAAAGTTGCAGCTCATTTTGCATGGACATCTAGACATTCAAAGGATAACGATGCTGAACGATTGGCGAGTATCATACCACCTCTATCCTATATTAATGACTCATGGCATGTTGGTTCTTTAGAAGTTAGTCTTTCTAAAAGTGGGAAAAAATCCTCTTCTGAATCAATAAAACCTTGGAGTATTAATCAAGTTCATCAGGGCATGGCTAAGCGCTACTGGCCTGAACTTTTGTCAAATAAAACATAACAAAGGGCTAAAGCTGACAGGCCTCCGGCCCGCAGTTTAGCCAAAGCCGTTCTCCGATAAAAAGGATTGACAAGCAATGTCAGAAAGGCCAACGGAACTTATCGCCGAGAAGAGAATATTAAAAACTATAATGATTATTCATGGTGAAAAAGTCATAATTGATTCCGACCTTGCAGATTTATATGGTGTTGAAACTAGGCGACTTAACGAACAAGTTCGAAGGAATATTGACAAATTCCCGGAAGATTTTATGTTTCAATTGACCAAAGAGGAGTTCGATAACTTGAAGTCGCAAATTGCGACATCAAGTGCCGGTTGGGGTGGCCGGCGCAAACCACCATTAGTTTTTACCGAATACGGCGCCTTGCAGGTGGCCAATGTGCTCAAATCTGAACAGGCTAATAAAATGAGTATTTTTATCGTGCGAACCTTCGTTCGTCTTCGTGAAATGGCTCTGAAAAATGAGATGCTATCAAGGAAAATTGATCAATTGGAAAAACGTGTGAGCGATCATGACAAGATATTGGTTGAATTGGTTCGTGAAATACGAAAATTAATTGATATTCCTAAGCCAAGAGGGAAGAGGAAATCCATAGGTTTCATTGTTTCGGATGAAACTAAAAAAGGATAACCTTTTCGGAGAACAAGTGCATTCACCAGATTTCCATTACACTACCGTTCCATGGCAACTGGTGATGCCGGCGTTAGGCTAGAAAGTAAAACAATATGGAGAGAACACAAGTGTTTATTAGCTATAGTCATAATCATCGGGAATACCTCGAGCGGCTTCTTATTCATTTGAAGCCGCTCGAAAAGGAAGGTTTGATCGACGTCTGGGCGGACACGCGGCTTAGGGCGGGTGATGAATGGCGGGAAGAAATCGCCCAAGCACTCCAACGCGCCGCTGTAGCAATACTTCTTGTGAGCGCAGATTTCTTAGCGTTGGACTTCATCAATGAAGACGAGCTTCCCCCACTTTTGGCTAAAGCCCAAGAGGAAGTGACTAGAATAATCCCAGTAATTCTAAGTGCCTGTTGTTTTGCGCGAGATAAGAATCTTCAGAGGTTTCAGGCCTTCAACAGTCCAAACGAAACGGTTATACGCATGACTGCTGGAAAGCAAGAGAAGCTATACGATGCCCTGGCTGCGGAAGTTGAAAAAATATGCAAGAATGCATAGAACAATGGAACAGCAGGCCTAACAACGGCTTGCACAACGGACTGGCTCCAGAGCTGCGCGCCTCCGCCAGCCGGTGAAGCCGAGCGTTAGGCATCAAAAAATGGATATTTTAAAATCAATTGCATATTTCAAGCGCACATGGAAGCCAGACGTAGATTATGAAGATGATACTGATGTGCTTAAATTATCTGATTGAGAAAAACGAAGGAAAAACGGGGTCAGGTCTTGAATGGTGATTCAAATTTCAAGACCTCACCCTATTGGTATGCGGCAACCCCATGGGTAGGGGCTGTTGATATATTTGATCGGGAGATTGTAATGACAAGGAACATGTCTGTCGTGCTTTACATTGTGGTGTTGATAGCCGTTGTCGTTAGTGTAGATTTACTGTTCTTTAAGAATCGATTCTGGGAACGGCTGATAGTGAACATCGGCATTGTCTTGGTGTTTGCAGCCTTCGCTTTGAGATTCCTAAAGAACCCGTAAGCTAAACACCGTGGCACCAACTGGTTGCCTAACACCCACATCGAGTCCGACGGCTTACCCTTCCGCTACGCTCCAGGGCAAGCCGCGGCTCATGTGGAACGTTGTGCAGCCTTTCAAGGTGTAAATATCAGGGAAGCAATCCAGCAAGGCAAGGAGCACCAAGAATAGTCTGAAGGGAAGGCGAAAACTTGCAGACGCAGAAATGGATGAATATCCTCTGGAGCACACTCTTGACTATCTTGGGTATTGTCTGTTTTCCAGCTAATCCTCTCGTTTTAACAGGCGTTATAGAAGCGAACTCATACCTGGCACTAGTTATCCTCGGCTCTGTGGTATGGATCTTTGGCATGATACTGGTCATGGCGCCAATAATCATGTTTCCGCGACGGGGTGGAGTTCCCAAGGGGAAATCGTTTGTAAGTACCACTCGGCTGGTTGATACAGGGATTTATGCCGTGGTGAGGCACCCGCAATACACGGGTGGAGTTTACGCAATATTTATCACCACATTATTATTGTTCCCACACTGGTTATTCGGGGTGCTGGGTGCGATAGGCACGTTGGTTATTTACCTGAGCTGTAGAGAGGAAGACCAGCGTCTTATTCAGCAGTTTGGCGACGACTATGTAGCCTATATGAAAAGGGTGCCGCGAATGAATATCTTTCTCGGGATAATGCGACTGGTGCGGCAAAGACAATGAGAATCAAGTCGGTGGCTGCCCAACAAGGCGCTGCACCTGACCACCAGAGCTTTGGCGATTTGCGAGTATTCATCTGCTAGCTGGGGTCTCATGGTGGTCGGGGGCTGGTTGGTATATCGCTCTGGTGGCAGGTGAGCTTGATCGTTGGCCAGCAAGAAAGAGGAACCAAAGACTATGGCCCCGGAGATTGTTATCAGGAGCGAGACGGATGCCGATGTTGATGCCATAACCGATGTGACGATCGCAGCGTTCAAGGCCTTGGAGATCAGCAACCAGACGGAGCAGTTTATCATCGAGGCGTTACGCGCTGCCAAGGCCCTCACGGTATCGCTCGTTGCAGAATTGGATGGCCGCGTGATAGGGCATATCGCGTTTTCTCCAGTGACAATATCAGACGACACCCCGAACTGGTATGGACTTGGACCTGTTTCCGTATTGCCGGAGTATCAGCGGAAGGGCATTGGCAAAGCCCTGATAAAGGAAGGCTTGTCACGACTGAAGGACTTGAATGCCCAGGGATGCTGCCTCGTGGGGCATCCAGATTATTACAGGAAAGTTGGGTTCGAGAATATATCCGGACTTGTGCATGAGGGAGTACCGCAGGAGGTCTTCCTCGCTCTCTCCTTTGATGGGCATATTCCTCAGGGTACGGTTACTTTTCACGAAGGATTCAAAGCAGATGGCCAACAAACTCCTGTAGGCGACGTCCTAGAGGCCGCGCCTGAGGAGTGACGTTATCCGGACGCTTAGCATCAGGATAATGCCGCCGGTGCGAGCACCAGGATTACACGGCCAATAGAAATGCAGGTGTGTCAACAAGCAATTGGGGGGGGACATGAAACGAAAAAAAAGGAAACCGACTGCATTAGCACTTGCAGTGACATCAGCCATCATACTGCTAAGCTGTGTGCCTTCTAGCCGGCCGGCTGACAAAAAAGAGGAATTGCAACGCTTGGTGTTCGAACTGGTTGAGCAAGATCAATCTGTCAAGAACTGTGTTCTTTCAGTCATGAAAGGTGATGGTTCGTTTTCGTGGTCCGGTGTGGCAGGAATAGCGAAGCAAGAAGGCCAAATGCCGATGACTAAAGACGTTCCCATCTACATCGCAAGTATAACAAAGCTATATACGGCTACTGCAATAATGCGTTTATATGAAGAGGAGGCACTCTCGATAGATGATCCCATCACGAAATACCTTCCAGAAAGTCTCATTCACGATATTCACGTATACAAAGGGAAGGATTTCACCGACCAGATTACGATTGGCCATCTGCTATCACACACTTCCGGTATAGCAGACTATTACTCTCAAAAGGGAAAGGATGGGCACAGCCTTTTTGACCTCTTTCTTGAAAGCCCAGATCGCTCTTGGACCGTGGATGATACTATTAAGAGGGCACGAAATGACTTAGAACCTCTCTTTCCGCCAGGGACGAATGCATCATATTCAGATACCAACTATCAATTATTGGGAAAGATCTTGGAAGCCATAACTTGTAAGCCGCTTGCGAGAGTCTATGAAGATTTCTTCTTCAATCCTCTTGGGCTGAAGCATACATGGCTTGTCGGTTCGTCTGAGAATCAGACGGCATCCGTTGCGGACGTTTTCTATAAGGATAGAAATATCACAAGAATCCGTTCTAATGGTTCATACTGGGCCGATGGCGGTATTGTGTCGACGGCTGAAGAGATGATTGTTTTTCTAAAAGCTCTAAATGAAGGACAGATTATAAGTAAAGATACTCTAAAGTTGATGCATAGCTGGCATAAACTGGAGTTTCCTCTTCAATACGGGTATGGGACGATGTATTTCAAGCTACCCACGATAATGGCCAAGATGTCCAACATGCGGCCTCTCTGGGGTCATTCGGGTTCTACCGGGTCTTTTCTCTATTTCTCTGATGAGCTCAATCTCTACATGGCAGGCACAATTGATCAGGTTGAATCGCATTCAAAACCATTTAGACTTATGTCAAGAGCAATGAAGATTGTCAAGTAATATCTCTAGATGCCAACACGGTAATCTATATTTGTTTTCTAAATCGGAGCCGTGTAACACTTATACGGCCCCCAAAGTCAAGGGGTATAGGTATCCCTAACAAGCTTTTTCTTTGTTGATAAACCGGGCTGCATCGTTTTTCCGTTTCTCCGTATCCGGCTTGGGTTCGAAGGTACTGGTGCAATACTGGGTCTGCACCAAACACGTATGGAGGGTAGATCGAGGCTCCCTAGAACAATATTGGTACCCGAATGCCGTCCGAATCAAAAGAGGAGCTCTGCCTGAGCTTGGCAGGCTCAGTTACAATGGCGGATCGGCGCGGGGCAGACCGGTGGAAATGGAAAAACGATGAGCTCAAGAAAAAGGGACCAGGATACAGGACCATTCAACTCGGTGGGAATCGAGGATACCGTACTATGGTGCCGGGATAGCAGCTTGAAAGCTGCATGCATAGGACACCGGGTGAGCATCATCCTGTAGTGTTCCAGTTAGGCGCAGGGTCTTCTGCATCCCGTCCCATTTCAACCTATTGTTTCAAAGAACCGTTTTGGATCGAAAGGGGTCCTCCTTTTGAGCATGGAATAGACGGAACGCCCGAGTTTCTGGGCAATTATAGAGAGCGCCTTCGCATTTCCGTATTTGCTGACCAATTTCTTATGGTAGAGTTTGGCACGTTCGTTTCGGCGAAGGAAGAGGCAGGCTGCTTCGCTGAAGGCCCATTTCAGGTGGACGTTACCGATCTTTGAGTTTTTTCCTGTTTTGCGCTTGCCGGCTGATTCATGAGAACACTTCACCAGCCGTGCGTAGGAGATGAAATTGCCTACTCTTGGGAAGCGGTTGATGTCGTGGATCTCGTAGAAGATCACCAGGGCGAGGATTTTCCCCACACCGGGAATGCTGCGAAGCAGATGAACTGCTACAGGGTCATGTTCGGGAATCTGTGCGTTGATCTGTCGTTCGATAGTGAGTATCTGCTCGTGAAGAGCGTCCATAAGTGCGATATCCGCCTCGACAGTGGTACGGACCATAGGATCGGTGAATCGGTCTGCTATGCTTGTGCGATTTGAGCGTCGGTCTATGCGTTTTTCGAAAGGTGGCAGGTTGTACTGAGTGTTGGTGTTCTGGATGTGAGTCTGAAGCTGAGCATGCTGGCGTGAGAGGTACAACCTACGGCGAAGGAGATCCCGTGTTGAGCGCATTGGCTGCGGATACACGTAGGCCATGGGAAGCATCCCGCTACGAAGCAGTGCGGCGATCTTTTGGGAGTCAATCTTGTCGTTTTTCACCTTTCCGCCGTGTATTGCTTTCATGTACAGGGCGTGGCCCAGAACGAACTCGACACCTATGCGATTGCACAGATCCGCTACCCAGTACCAGGTAAAGATGCACTCAACGGCCAGGACCAGGTCTTGGCGGTAAGGCCCGAGAGCATCAGCGAGGGCTTGTGTTGTGGCAGGCATGTTCCGGTGCAAACGGATTTGACCTCCATGGTCCATGATGCAGACGTACATGGTCCTTGCGTGCAGATCAATGCCGCAGTAGAATCGATGTTGTTTGGTGTAGAATCTCATAAGGCTTCCTCCTTGGGTATGGATTTTAGGCTGTGTTAATTATATCCTGCCCAGGAGGGGGCCGTAATAAGTATCAAGTCGCTGCACCTGACTGGCTTTCTGTCCAGTTATTATTATTATTCTAATAGTAACGAAGCAAACTGGGCTATTTCCCTATCGCTCGGCCAGCCGGTGAGCTTAAGTCGTTATGCCTAAGGAAAAAACATGAAAATAGATGAATCAATACTTACAGCAGGTGTTCAGGATTCTATAATCGAGGTAGTAAATCTGACCAAGAAGTTCGACGATGTCACAGCCGTTAATGAGATATCGTTTAGTCTGCACAAGGCAGAGCTTTTCGGTTTTCTTGGCCCAAATGGAGCCGGCAAAACGACTACTATCAACATACTTACGGGTTTGTCCAGGCCAAATTCGGGAACAATTCGAGTGGCTGGCCAGGATTGTATTGAAAAACCGAAGGCAGCCCAGAATCTAATTGGCATTGTCCCCGATGAGAGCAACCTTTATCCCGAACTATCGGGCTTTGATAATCTTTGTTTCTGCGCCTCATTATACGGCATGCGCAAAAACGAACGCCAAGAGCGAGCGAGGGAATTGCTGGAAACATTCGAACTAAAGGAAGCAGCAGATCGGAAGTTCGCCGGGTACTCCAAGGGCATGAAACGGAAACTTACCATTGCAGCCGGCATTATTCATAGTCCACAGATTTTGTTCCTCGATGAACCAACCACTGGCATCGATGTTGCCAGCGCCCGTCAGATCAGGCAGCTTATCGCCGATCTTCACCGTACCGGAACGACAATCTTTCTTACCACACACTACATCGAAGAGGCTGAAAGGCTTTGTGAACGTATTGCTTTCATCGTCAAAGGCCGGATAGTAAAAACAGACTCAGTCCGGAGTCTTCTGCAGCCGTTGTTAGGCAGGCAAGTGATGTTGATTTCTGTTTCGAGTGTAGCAAACGATCTCGCAGGCAAACTTGCCACCGCTTTTCCTAATTATGGGTTTCAGTCCGTTTCGTCAGAGCAGGTTCGTATCGATTCCGCCGAGCCAATCAGCCTTGGCCCACTCGTACGTTTTATTGAGGAGCAGAAAATTGAAGTTAAAGAAGCCCGACGTTTAGGCCCATCACTCGAAGATGTATTTGTAAGTGTGACCGGCATTGAGGCCAACGTTTTGAGAAAAGAAGCTGAGAAAAAAGGCGGTGCAGCATGAAAAAATGGGTCGCTTTCTGGAATATTTTATTGAAGGACATGCGTGCCTATTATCTCAAACCGCCAAATATTAGCTGGGGATTGATTTTTCCCATAGCTTGGACAGGCATGTTTTTCATAAAATCGGGTAGCGGTTTGGAAAACATTCCGGCACTGCTTCCGGGCGTCATCGTAATTTCTATATTATTCGGCACAACCTCAATGCTTGCAGTAACAATCACGTTTGAAAAAAAGAATCGGTCGTTTGAGAGATTGCTGCTCGCTCCTATTTCATTGAACCTTCTTATGTTGTCTAAGACAGCCGGAGCAATTCTTTTCGGTTCAGCCAACGCTATTGTTCCTATTACTCTTGCATTATTCTTAACCGATCTCTCTGCAATTTCATGGGTAACAGTATTGCCTGCCATCATATTGATAGCAATTGTTTCAACATTTCTGGGGCTTTTTATAGCGGTATCTGTCAGCGAGGTATTTGAAGCTCAGACTTTTTCGAACTTCTTCCGCTTTCCGATGATTTTCCTTTGTGGCCTGTTCTTCCCGATTGACTCTCTTCCAGTAGTACTGCGTCCGTTGTCTTATATATTACCTTTAACATACGGTGTTGATATTCTTCATGGAGCAATAACTGGAACGAATATGATGTCCCTTGGATTAGACTTTTTTATCATCGCATGTTTTTGCGCAATCCTATTTTATATTAGCCTGAGGAACATTAACAGGAAATGGATTACATAAATCATGGCATACAATACGCTGCACCGGACGGCACATTTGTAATTGCCGTAGAAGTTCAACCCGGAACAAAAAAACCTGAAGATGATTTTTCAACTATTAAATCCGTATGGGATTTTATCGGCCGTTGGTTTCCGAACCCTGTTGAACCAGGACTTCGAAGCATAGCAAGCCGGATAGAAATTCTCCTGTTATTCTTACCAGCAATTTTCATCTTACAGTCCGGCGCGTTGAAAAATCATTAAAACATGAAAATGTTTTCCTGTTGGTTGCACCGGCAAACGGTATCAATGTATGGTGTGCATCCTGTGGAGGAGAATTAAATACCCATTCGGTAATAACGGCTATAAAAACGAGCCGAATTAATGAAAGAGTGAACCATAACCAAATTATCCTACCGGAGTTTTTAGTTCTGGTAAAATTCAGCAGGATATAAATAGGTAAGTAAACTTGTCAATCTTAGAAGTTGAAAATTATCACTTACCTAATGGTTTTTACCTAAAGTATGTAATATTACGGCAATGTAGTATAATA
>Ga0315555_1002047_pt1 | contig 14390 bp, 11 predicted proteins | sample SalMarSW160380MG_FD_202113 | JGI IMG/M metagenome (GOLD analysis project Ga0315555, IMG submission 202113) | Salt marsh sediment microbial communities from the Plum Island Ecosystem LTER, Massachusetts, United States - Salt Marsh Sediment SW1603-80 ... | reverse complement strand
TTCAAAGAGTTCGGACATGAGCTTTTCCCTTTGCTATCTGCTGTTGCAAAGTGTAAAGGGCTAGTAGCGCTGCCCATCAATTTGGCTAAGACGTGCATATTCTTAGCACATCGACCATGCCCCGTTGTTCAGTGTCTATACATTATTAAGAAGCTCTCGAAGGTTTATACAAGAACCTTGATATTCTTTAAAAACCTTGTAAAGATCAGTGTCATCCGTAACCAAAGTAAGACTATTCATAATTGCCGTTTCGGCGATAAGTGCATCATTGACATTAGATAATCGACCACGGTTTAGGATATCCAGTTTCTTCTTAATGTCATTGTACAAATTTGCCTTGCCCAATTTCGCCATTCCAAGTCCAGAGTGATCAAGAACATAAGACTCGGTCGGGATTTGATTCTGAGGGATCATTGTGAAGATGGCGATGAGGCGTGACTTTCGTTCCGCATTATTTGTGGCTTGCAGTTCATCATACTGTATGTGGGTCGTGTAGTATGGTTTAATTTTTTCAAGGAAACTCAAATCCACCTGCCCGTCCAGAATATGATTAAAAATATTTGTGTCGAAAATGTATCCTTTCATTAAATATACCTAGCACTGGGTATGAACCGTACGCTTCAACACACGTCTCTATTCATTTATTAAGCTCAAAGCCAGAACCAATAATCAGAATCATTTACAAGATCAGTAGGCTGTATTTCTTCGTTGTGCGCCAAATACTGATGCAGCATTGGGAAAACCATTGTTGGGAGTTTATATTGACAATTGGGATTGTGGTATACAGCTGACCGCTGCTTGCTAACTCCGATTCGTCCGTCTAGAATTTTCCGTTCCACATAAATAATCGCAGTAAGCTCTAATGGCAAGTTCAATGTGTTGCGTAGGAGGAAATTAGCTAGTTCTCGATAAAATTGAGTACCGAGGCTACTCCAGGAAGTATAATCAAATATAACGAGAATGCTCGGCTTATTCTTTGAGTGACCATATCTGATTTGTTCGGCTTTTTCAGGAATCTTGTGGCTTAGGATTCTTCCTAAAGTATAAGCGTGATCTTCAGTGAGTTGCCATTTTTCATAATCTGACTTGTTGAGGGTTGTTACCTCGCAGTAGAATTCATAAGGAGAGGTAATATGAAAGTCCGGAAGGATTTTTTTACCTGCTGGGATAGGATTGGTAGACCAGCTGAATGATTGAGTAAGTTTCCACCATGATAACTCATTGACTCCGCCCAGATGATCCGAATTATTAAAGCTTTCGAGCCTGCGCTTCAAATGTTTCTTTTGCTTATTTGAGAGTGGAAATATCTGAAACAAATCTCGAACGGTGTTAAGGTAGATGCTACCTGAGCCGTTGAGTTGCTGCACAACATCGTCGACCCAATCAGTGCCACCTCGTCTAGAAAGAGCTAAGCTAAGCCAATTATCGTCAAAAAGCGGTAATGTTCTGCTTGCTAACATGTTTATCGCCAGAAGCCCAAACTATCAATTAATATATAGTAAATCTTTTATATTTTTATTTATAGCACCTAATTCTGCCCCTTGCTAATCGACGGATAGTTTTTTAAGCGCCTCCTCGTAGGCCCCAAGGGTCTTCCCATCAAAGAGCACAAAGCGCACCAGCTCGATACCCGGGTGTTCCTTGAGAAACCCCGCCACTGTCTTGAGGGCAATGGGGGTTGCCTCAATTAAAGGATAACCATAGGCGCCGGTGCTGATGGAGGGGAAGGCTATGCTCTTCAACCCATTCTCGCCGGCGACTTCCATACTGCGGCGATAGGCGCTGGCCAAGAGCTCTGGTGCCTGCTTCCCATCCCTGCGGTACACAGGACCCACCGTATGAATGACGTGTTTCGCCTTGAGGTTATACCCCTTGGTGATCTTGGCATCACCCGTCTCGCACCCTCCCAGGGTTCGGCATTCTGCCAACAACTCCGGCCCTGCCGCCCGATGGATGGCCCCATCTACTCCGCCTCCTCCTAACAAGCTCGGGTTGGCGGCATTAACGATGGCGTCGCTCCCCTGCTGCGTAATGTCCCCCTGTACCAACTCCAAGGTCGCCTTATTAATTGTGATCTGCATGATCCCCTCCTTTCTCCTGAATACTAATTCACCACGGATATTCACAGAAATTACACGGAATTATCATAAGAATTCATTTTAATTTTTCATCCGTGAGAATCTGTCGCTTTGCGACATCTCCCGCTTGCGGGACCCCGTTGTCCACAAAAATCATATTGAGGTGCGGGGCCGTCATTCATATTTTTATAAAAGCAGTGCGGGACGTGTCCTTCCGTGGTAAGTTATTCTTAATTCACGACGGATATTCACAGAGCAGCACGGAATTATTATAAAAATTCATCTTGATTATTTATCTGTGCTAATCCGTGTCTCTCCGCGGTGAGCTCTTGTGTAAATGCTCCCAGACCCGCTGGGCAAGCGAGTTGTTCATCCCCGGCGCCTGGGCCAACTCCTCAGGGGAGGCATTGAAGACCCCCTCCATCCCCCCGAACTCTTCCAAGAGCGCCCGCTTTTTGGTCTTCCCGATTCCCGGTATCTTGTCGAGGACAGAGGCGAATATCTCCTTGCCCCGAAGCCTTTTATGATAGGAGATGGCAAAGCGGTGGGCCTCGTCCCTGACCCGCTGTAAAAGCAGCGAGGCAGGGGATGAGCCGCGCAAAGGAATGGGCTCCTTCCGGTTGGGAAGGAAGACCTTTTCCACCTCCTCCGGCCTTCGCTTCTTGGCCAGGCTCAGGGCATCCACCCCCTCTACCTCCAATTCCTTGAGCACCTCCAAGGCCACGTTGAGCTGCCCCTTACCCCCGTCGATGAGTATCAGATCGGGGAGCTCACCCTCGTCCTTTCCGCGACGTAATCTCCTCACGAGGACCTCATAGAGCATGGCATAGTCGTCCATCCCCTGCACGGTCTTGATTCGGTACCTCCGATAGAGAGCCTTTGCCGGCTCACCGTCCTCGAAGGCAACCTGCGAGCCCACGGCCAACCCACCGCCCAGGTTTGAGATGTCAAACCCCTCGATTATGGCAGGGACCTGTGCCAGAGAAAACCGCTCCCGCATCTCCTGCAGGACATCCTCACCCTGGAGCTGACCACGGAGCTTGCCCTCGGCATTCTCCTGGGCCATCTGAAGGAGGTCATGACCCGCTTTCCCTTTATGGGGGTGGCGGATTCGGACCTTGCCCTTCGTCCGCTCCCCTAATACCTCCTCCAGGAGGGTGGCGTCCTCCAAGCGTAGGGGGCAGAGGATCTCCTGGGGGATGAACTGCCCCTCATTATAGAACTGATGCAGGAACGTGGATATAACCTCCTGATCGGGGAGCCCTGCATCCTTGATGGCGAAGAACCGTCCGCCCAGGAGCCTCCCCCCGCGGACGAAGAGGACCTGTATCCCGACCTTCCCCCCCCCTCTCGCAAGACCGACGGCATCTCTATGAGAGTTTTCCTGAGAGACCACCCGCTGCCCCTCAATGATCCTCTCCAGCGCAGCGAGGCGGTCCCTGGTCCTGGCCGCCTCCTCAAACCGCAGGGCCTCGGCCTCCTGATCCATCCTGCGGCGCAATTCCTCGGCGAGATAATCACTCCGCCCCTCCAGAAAGAGGCGGACCTGATCCACAATCAGACCGTACTCCTCCTCACTCACCTCATTGCAGCACGGCCCCAAACACCTCATCATCTGGAAATTGAGGCAGGGGCGCGAGCGAAGGGCGAACTGCGTTGCGCTGCACCGGCGCAGGGGGAAGGCCTTGTGGATGACCTTGAGGGTCTCGCGCATGGAGGTAGCCGAGGGGAAGGGGCCGTAGTAGAGGGCAGCGTCTTCCCTGGTCCGCCTGACCACGGAGAGCCGGGGAAAGGGCTCCCCTACGCTGAGCCTGAGCAAGGGATAGCGCTTGTCGTCCCTGAGCTGGATATTGTACCGGGGATGGTGTTCCTTGATGAGGGTATCTTCTAAGATCAAGGCCTCCTTTTCCGTTTGGGTGGCGATGTGGTCGACCTGCCCAACCTTGGAGAGCATGATCGAGGTCTTGACGTCCTGCTCCCTCCCCTGGAAGTAAGAGCGGACCCGTTTGCGAAGACTTTTTGCCTTGCCGACGTAGAGAACCCCTCCTTTAACATCCTTGAAGAGATAGACACCCGGGGACTGGGGCAGGGCATCCACTTGTGACTGGAGGTCGGCTTCTTTCATCCGTTTACTCATCCAATGGTATATCCCTGGTAATAGCGGCCTCCTGCAGGCGCTGGATGCGGTCACGGAGTTCGGCCGCGTGCTCAAACTCCAACTGCTCGGCCGCCTTGCGCATCTCCTTCTTGAGCCGCTTGATAGCCTGTGGAACCTCCCGGGGGGAGAGGTATCCCTCTTCCTCCTCCCGCACCACGGGCACGGTGTAGTAATCGGCCTCATAAACAGAGCCGAGGACGTCGCGGATCGCCTTCTTGATGCTCTCAGGCGTGATGCCGTGAGTCCGATTGTATTCCTCTTGGATACCCCGCCTCCTGGCGCTCTCCTCGATGGCCCTGGCCATGGAGGGGGTGATTCCATCGGCGTAGAGCAGGACCTTGCCGGCCACGTTCCTGGCCGCCCTGCCGCAGGTCTGGATCAGGGCCCGCTCCGAGCGCAGGAACCCCTCGCGGTCGGCGTCGAGGATGGCCACGAGCGACACCTCGGGGATGTCGAGCCCCTCCCGCAGGAGGTTGATCCCGATCAGCACATCGAACTGCCCCAAGCGCAGGTCCCTGATGATCTCCACCCGCTCCAGGGTGTCGATCTCCGAGTGGAGGTACCGCACCCGCACCCCAAGGTCGGCGTAGTATTCCGTCAGGTCCTCGGCCATCCGCTTCGTCAAGGTGGTGACCAGAACCCTATCGCCCATCTCGATCCTCTCTTTGATCTCTCCGAGGAGGTCGTCCACCTGGTTGCGTGCCGGGCGCACCTCGATGGCCGGGTCCATCAAGCCCGTAGGCCTGATGATTTGCTCCGCTACCCTCCCGTTGCTCCGGGTCAGCTCGTACTCCGCCGGCGTGGCGGAGCAGTAGATGATCTGCTTGGCCCGCTCCTCGAACTCCTCAAAGGTGAGGGGGCGGTTGTCCAGGGCCGAGGGAAGGCGGAAGCCGTACTCTACTAGGTTTTGCTTGCGGGAGCGGTCCCCATAGTACATCCCCCCAAGCTGAGGGATCGTCACGTGCGACTCGTCGATCATGATGAGGGCGTCCTCGGGGAGGTAGTCGATGAGCGTGGGCGGTGGCTCCCCGGGCTGGCGTCCGGTGAGGTGGCGGGAGTAGTTCTCGATCCCCTTGCAGTAGCCGATCTCCTGGAACATCTCCAGGTCGAACATGGTGCGCTGCTCCAGGCGCTGGGCCTCCAGGAGCTTGTTCTGGGATCGGAACTCCGCCAGCCGCTCCTGCAGCTCTACTTTTATACCTTCCATGGCCAGCCTCGTCCGTTCCGAAGTAGTCACGTAGTGGCTGCCGGGATAGATGGCGACCTTGTCCAGGGATGAGATGACCCTTCCCCGTAAAGGGTCGATCTCGTCGAGCCCTTCGATGACGTCATCGAAGAGCTCGACCCGGATGGCCCTGGCCTCCTCATATGGGGGGAAAATCTCCACCACGTCCCCCCGCACCCGGAAGGTCCCGCGGTGAAAGTCGATGTCGTTGCGCTCATACTGGATCTCCACCAGCTTGGAGAGGATCGCACCCCGCTCCATCTTTTTACCCCGCTCCAGGTGGAGGAGCAGACCATAGTAGGCCTCAGGAGAGCCCAGGCCGTAGATGCACGAGACGCTGGCCACGATGATCACGTCTGTGCGCTCCAACAGCGAGTGGGTGGCCGAGTGGCGCATCTTGTCGATCTCCTCGTTGATGGAGGTGTCCTTTTCAATGTAGAGGTCGCTGCTCGGGATGTAGGCCTCGGGTTGGTAGTAGTCGTAGTAGCTGACGAAGAACTCTACGGCGTTCTCGGGGAAGAGGTCGCGAAACTCGCTGTAGAGCTGGGCCGCCAGGGTCTTGTTGTGGGAGATAACGAGGGTAGGCCTTTGGACCTGCTCGATGACGTTGGCTATGGTGAAGGTCTTGCCCGAGCCGGTGACACCGAGCAGGACTTGATCCCGCGCCCCTTCCCTGAGACCCGCAACCAGCGTATCGATGGCCTGCGGCTGATCGCCCGTTGGTTGAAATGTCGATACGAGCTTAAAACGACCCATTGGTTAGTCCAGCTTGTAATTGAGCAATGAACATTGAGTGAACCTGAGAGCGTTATGATTTATTGTAGCACAAAAATGCCTTTGATATTATAAACGATACACAACACATGCGTCGGCACAGACCTGGTCTTGTGCCTTGTCAGAATAAGTGCCTTCACAATATAATGTTCTGTGATCACACTCTTTTTTATATAAAACCATTGACAAAGGCCTTTCCCTTTTGTTAGCCTCCTGACAGCTTGGGTGTTGCTCAAGCTTTTTTATTAAGAAATCAGAGAAAGGAGGAAAGGATTATGAAGAAAGTTTTATTGTTTTTGCTTGGCCTCTCCTTCCTGGTCATCACCCTGGCAGGGACTGCATACAGCTGGCAGGGGAGGATGGGGGGGATGGGCGACCCGTATGGATTAGTTCAAGATGAGTCCGATTTCCTCATCCATCCGGCCAAGATCGCCAAGGGCGAGGGAGTCAGATTCTACGGCGACTACCGCTTTACCTACACCGATGTAACGGATTGGGAATATTATGATGCGTCTTTTGACATCCCCGGCGATGAGCTGAGGCACGATGCCCTTGTTGGCGCTGCCTTCCCCCTGGGGCCGGGGAGGATGGGGCTCTTTTTTCAATATGACGGCATGAGGGGAGACTATGATGGTACGAGTCCAACTGAGGTCATTCAATTGACGAGTGACTTCGACGATTTCGCCCTGAGGCTCCTCTATGGCCTGCCCATAGGTGGCTTCAATCTCGGTGGTGAGGTTCAATTCGCCTATCGCCAGGAAGAGAATCAAATTTATGATTATTTTTTTGATTTAAGCATGGCTTGGCTGAACGACAACTGGATCCCCGAATATCTGTACCCCTATGACTCTCATTACTGGGAGGCCCTGTTTAAGGGATCGATCGAGGGAAAGGTCGGTCCCCTTGAACTTGAATTCACCCTCAGGGGTGGTTTTCTCTTCGGGGGAGACAATGAATGGTACTATGAATTCCAATTGCCAGCCGGCGCCCCGTTTTACGGATGGGATATGGATGGTGGTGTGGAGGGGTGGCGCATCGGGGGCGATCTCTGGGCGCGGTATCCGCTCGGCGACGGTCTGACGCTTCCCGTGCTCGTTCGGGTGGACTACCAGGAAAAGACCAGGGATGGGGATGGTCCGGGCTTCGGGCTTTACACTGGCACCTTGTGGGACTACGAGCATGAAAGAACGGATCTCGCGATAACAGCAGGTGGCGGCCTGGACAAGGAGTTTGGCAAAGACACCAGGATCGCTGCCGGTATCTACTATAACTACCTCCAAGGCAAAGATGAGTTTGTGATCTTTGCGAATGGAGTGTTGTACGATTGGTGGACCTTTCCCGATATAACAGAGCATAGAGCCCTCTTACGGATTGCGGGTGAACGAAGGCTTTCTCCGGTAGTGGTCTTGCGGAGCGGCATCAACGGTTTCTATGGATGGAGGAGAGTGGAAGATACTGGCCACCTTTTCGCTGACGGCTCCCATTGGGGGGTCGGCGTTTCGCTGGGCGGCACCATTACGGTGAAGCGCTTCACCATCGAGCCTTTTATCGCTGGTGGCTATCAAGGGTTAGATTTAGATGAGGAGGACGTTGTCCGTAACGAGTGGAACATCGGCGGGGGGTTATCGGTCTTGTTCGATCTCTAACTCTTTATGTATATGATGTCTTCAGGGCGGGGGCTTCCCCGCCCTTTTTATTTTTGGCTATTCTACCCGCCAGGTCGTCCCTTCCGGGCCATCTTCCAGGATGATTCCGTGAGAGGCGAGCTGGTCCCTGATTTCATCGGCCCGGGCCCATGCCTTGTTCTTACGGGCCTCATTCCGCTCCGTGATCAGCTTGTCGATCTCTTCCGGGGTGATAGTAAGCGATTGGGCTTTGCGCTGGTGCTCTCGCTCAAGAAAGACCTGGGGGTCTTGCTGAAAAATGCCTAATACCCCTCCTGCCATGACAAAGGCCTCTCTCCCTTTGCGAAGGATCTGCACTGCATGAGGAGAGGGATCCTGGAGGACGCGGTTGAGGTCGTGGCTGAGCTCAAAGAGGGCAGCAATTGCCACGGCGGTGTTGAAGTCGTCATCCATGGCCTCTTCAAAGTGCGTGGTGAATTCCTCGGCCCGTCGGTAGACCGCCATCTCCTCAGGAGAAAGCCCTTCAGATACCGATTCACTCTCTTTCGCTTGAACAATGACCTCCTCAATCCCCGCCAAGGTCTGATAGAACCGCTCAAGATTTTGGCGTGCCTCCTCCATCCCCTGGGTGGAGTAGTCAATTGGACTGCGATAGTGGCGGGAGAGGAGAAAGAGGCGCACCACCTCCGGATGATATGCCTTTACAATCTCCTTTATCGTCAAGAAATTCCCCAGGGACTTGGACATCTTCTCTTTAGCGATGTTAACGAAGCCGTTGTGCAGCCAGTAGCGCACAAAGGGCCTGCCGGTGGCACCTTCGGCCTGGGCGATCTCGTTCTCGTGGTGGGGGAAGATGAGATCCTTGCCGCCGCCGTGGATGTCCAGGGTATCCCCCAGATACTTTTGGCTCATGGCGGAGCACTCGATGTGCCAACCGGGTCTCCCCTGGCCCCACGGGGATGTCCATGAGGGCTCACCGGGCTTGGTCGCCTTCCACAGGGCGAAATCGAGGGGGTTGCGCTTTCGTTCATCCACCTCCACGCGGGACCCGGCCTGCATCTCATCGAGAGTCCTCTTGGAGAGCTTCCCGTACTCGGGAAAGCTCTCCACCGCAAAGTAGACGTCCCCCCCTACCTTGTAGGCGTGACCCTTCTCTATAAGTCGCTCTACCAGGGCGATCATCTCGGCGATATGCTCGGTGGCCTTGGGTTCAACGGTGGGAAGCAATAATCCCAAGGCCCCCATATCGGTATAAAACTCCTCGATGTACCGCGTGGCGATCTCCTCTGTGCCCACCCCTTCTTCTTGGGCCCTTTTGATGATTTTGTCGTCCACATCGGTGAAGTTGCGCACATAGGTCACCTCATACCCCTTGTGCCGGAGATACCGATAGATCACGTCGAAGACCACGGCGCTGCGGGCGTGGCCGATGTGGCAGAGGTCATAGACCGTGACCCCGCAGGCATACATCCCGATCTTCCCCTCCTGCAGGGGGATAAGCTCTTCCTTCTTTTTGGTCATGGTGTTGTAGACGCGCACAGCCATTGCTGTTTCCTCGCTTTGCTTATTTCAACGCCTGGGCCAATCTTTCCAAAATCATTCGCTTCCCCAAGAGGGGGATGACCTTATGCAACTCCGGCCCTTCGGCACGGCCGGTGAGGGCCGCCCTGAGGGGGGCAAAGAGCTCCTTTCCTTTGAGCCCGGTCCGCTTTTTGAGCTCGGCGACGATCTGAGGAAAATCCGTCTCCTCCACCTCTTCCAAGCCCTTCACAACTTCCTCCAGGGCCTTCACCGCCTCGAGGGCCCCATCTTCAGCGAGGACTGATCGGGCCTCGTCATCGGCGGAAAACTCCCCGGACAGAAAGATGGGGAGATACTCCTTGATCTCTGCCAGGGTCTCCACATTGTCTTTGATTGTATCCATGACCCGCGCCAGCCATTCATCGCTCACTCCCTTGAGGGGGAGGTCCTGGATGAACGGACGAGCATGCCCGAGGATCTCCTCACCAGACATAGTGCGCAGATGCCCCCGGTTCACCCAGCGCAGCTTCCCTACGTCGAATGTCGCGGGGCTTTTCGCAATCCCCTCCAAGGAGAACCTCTCGACCATCTCTTCCCACGCAATGATCTCCTCGCCACCCGATAATCCCCCGCCAAGGAGGGCGAGGTAATTGGCCACGGCCTCGGGGAGAAACCCCTCTGCCCGATAGGCTTGTACTGAAGTCGCGCCATACCGCTTGCTCAGCCGCTCCCCCTCAGGGGCCACCATAAGGGGGTGGTGAGCGAAGCAAGGAGGGGTGAACCCGAGGGCCTCGTAGAGGAGGATCTGCCGGGGGGTGTTGGGGAGGTGGTCCTCCCCGCGGATCACGTGGGTGATCGCCATCAGGGCGTCATCGACCACGGCGGCGAAGTTATAGGCCGGTCTGCCGTCGGAGCGCATGATGACGAAATCCTCGAGAAGATTGTTCGTGAAGACCTTTTTCCCGTGAATGATGTCTTGTACCATCGTGGCCCCTTCAGGGACCACAAAGCGCAAGGAGGGCTTTCTTCCCTCTTTCTCCAGTTCCCGGGCCTGCTGGGGTGAGAGCCCTCGGCACGTGCCGAGGTAGCGTGGCCGCTCCCCCTTGGCCAGCAACTCCTCGCGCATCCGGGTCAACTCTTCGGGCGTGCAATAGCAGCGATAGGCCCGCTCTCCCTGCAGGAGCCTCTGGACGTACTCCTGATATATATCCGTTCGTTCGGACTGACGGTAGGGCCCATACTCCCCTCCCGCATCGGGGCCCTCATCCCACCCCAACCCCAGCCAGCGCAGGTCCTCCATGATGCCGGCCTCGGCAGCGGGATCGAGACGGGCAACATCGGTGTCCTCGATCCTGAGGATGAAGGACCCGTCGTTTTTCAGGGCAAAGAGCTTATTATAGAGGGCGGTTCGGGCATTACCGATGTGCAACAACCCCGTCGGGCTCGGGGCAAACCGGACTCGCACCCCCTCCTTCATCTCCCCTCCACGAGGGCCACGGCATAGGCGGCGATCCCCTCGCCCCTGCCCGTAAAGCCCAAACCCTCGGTCGTGGTCGCCTTGACATTCACCCGCTCTTTTTCGACCCCCATGGTTGTAGCAAGCCTATCCTCCATGTGGGGGAGAAAAGGTGCCAGCCTCGGTGTCTGGGCCACGATAGTAGCATCGATGTTGGTTATTCTAAAACCCTTCTGTTCCACCCTCTCATTCACCTTCTTCAAAAGAAGCAGGCTCTCCACATCCTTATACTGAGGATCAGTGTCGGGGAAGTGCCTGCCGAGGTCCCCCTCGGAGACGGCGCCCAAGAGGGCGTCGCAGATCGCATGGGCAAGGCAATCGGCGTCCGAGTGCCCTGCGAGCCCCTGGTGATGGGGGATGGTTATCCCCCCCAAGATTAAAGGACGCCCCTCGACAAACGGGTGTACGTCATACCCCATCCCTATCCGATAATTATTCCTACCCATGCGCCTTCCCCCCCCGCGACGTCGGCCTTTCGGAGACGGCCTCCTCATCCCTCGCGCGGGCGAAGATCATCCTCCCCGCCGTGGTCTGCAGCACGCTGGTGACCACGACGTCGAGTTCCTTGCCGATGATCTTTTTCCCCTCATCCACCACGACCATCGTGCCGTCATCTAAATAGGCTACCCCCTGACCGTGTTCCTTCCCCTCCTTGAGGATCTGAACATGGATGGCCTCTCCGGGGAGGACGACGGGTTTCAGGGCGTTGCTCAACTGGTTGATGTTCAAGACCATCAACCCTTGCAGCTCGGCCACCTTGTTCAGGTTGAAGTCGTTGGTAATGATCTTCCCGTTGATTCGCTTGGCTAGTTCAACCAGCTTGGCATCGACCTCCTGCAATTTCGGGAAATCGTGATCCGTTATCCTCACCTCCAGGTCGCTCTGCTTTTGTATTCGGTTGAGGATATCAAGCCCCCTCCTCCCCCGATTCCTCTTCAAGGGATCGGAGGAATCAGCGATATGCTGCAATTCGCGCAGGATGAACTGGGGGATAATGAAGGGCCCCTCGAGAAATCCCGTTTCACAGACGTCGGCAATCCTCCCATCGATGACGACACTGGTATCGAGGATCTTGGGTATCTCGCCATGGGGGCCCGTCTTGCTGAGGATCTTCCAGTTGGCCGGGTTAAATTCCTTCCCCTTCCACACCCCAATCATGATCCCCAGATATCCCGTCAGGACATAGATGAGGGGGTAGAGATTCGATTGTCTCCAGGCAGCAGGGACGGAAATCATGGTGGTAAGATAGGTAACGAAGAACGCAATCACCAGTCCGATGAGCGCACTGACTATGCCTTTGCCCGAGGCCCGCTTGATGCCGATCTCCACCAAGATGATGGCAGCGGCGATCAGCCCTCCACTGATCCCCCCCCACAGGGAAGCATAAGGGGAATCCATGAACTCCGGACCCACGTATATTCCCGCGAGGAAACAAAAGGCAAACAAGGATATGCGCACGATGCTTAAACCTACCCGTCCCATATGACACCTCCTGATCGTACCGTATGATGATTGATGTAAACGTTTCACTCAGGCGGGATAAATACGGAAGGAAACAACACCCCCCCCTCTCCCCTCAGGTAAGAGGAGCGGGTGACAATAAAAGAAAAAAAATATGATAAGGCCCTTTTTTACTTACGTTAAAATACCCTGTATTTCCTTCCCCACATCCGCCTCTTCAGCTTCTTTCGAGACGGCCAACTCTTTAATGAGGAGCTTCTTGGCCGTATCCATCAATTTTCTCTCGCCGAAGGAGAGCCCTTTCTCGTTTTGCAGGGAATAGAGCTCACGGAATACCTTGGCCAACTCAAATATAGAGCCGCTCTGAATCCTTTCCATATAGCCGCGGTATCTCTGATTCCACGGTTGATGATTGTTAGGAATCTTCGTGCTCTTCAAGATTTCGTAGACCTCTGGAATCTTTTCCGGTCCAATCACCTCTCTCATGCCGGTGGTAGAGGCGCTTGCCTTCGGAACCTTAATGGTCATTTGTGAGTCGAGGATGCTGAGCACATAGAAATCTTGCACCCTCCCTCCCATCTCCATACTCTCAATGCCCTCGATGGCCCCCACCCCATGACCGGGATAAACAGCGAAGTCCCCTTTTTCAAACATCTCGTCCATCCCTCCTCCCTCCTTTTCCTTGTTCCGCTTACCCTCCTCAGGCGTGCGTTAACTGTGAGGACGTGGTTTGACCACGGCGTTGACCTGAACCCTCCCCTCTATCACCCGGGCTACGGACGCATCGACGCCAAACAGCTTGGACACTTTAACCCTCCCTATGGGCTTTGTCCCTCCGGGATCTCCGGCCGAATACACCGTTAAGAGATCACCCTGCTTAAGACCTGTCAGATAACCCGCATTGAGATAGACCGTATTCCCTTCAACCAAGGCAACGCGGGTAAGCCAATCCATACCCTGTATCTCATCGACGACCTGGGCGATGATTTGATCTATGACCAAATCGACCGCCCTGTACTTGGCCTTCTCCTCACTCAACACCCCAAATTCCTCACTGCCGGCGAGGGAATTGGTGGCGACAAATTCCTTCACAATGCGCCCCTGGGCAGTATCGATGAACTGCGCATCTATTCGTATGATGGCCATAGAAACCTTTTCATAGTCGGCTGGAGTTGCGGTGGTAACATAAGGACCATACACCGTTCCCCTAATAATCCCCTGAATACCTAATGCCTCGTTCAGCAATTTCGTCTTTGCAGGATTCTTGAGATCCGCAGGGGTGAGGCCCAATTTGTTGAGGGTAAGCCTGAGCATCTCACGATCAACCACCAGAGAGGTGAAGACCTTGGTTTCCATCTCTGTGGCCAATCTATCGGCGATGATCTCCCCGAAATTTTCAAAGGTAAAGGTGGTACGGTCTTCAAAAGGAAGGATAGCTATCTTGCGTTTAAGATACGGATGGGTGAGTTGCCTGGTGGTAACGGAAGGAGTCCCCTCTTCTTCGTTCTGGGCCGCCATCTCATGCCCATGCGCCGCGCCCCCCGTCTCTTCTGTTGCCTCGCTCGCTACCCCTTGAGGTTCTTCCCTTGTCGTCCGTTTCGCTTCAAGTGGTAACGGCTCGATCTCTCCCGCCAAATATCTGTCCACTTTAACATACTCAAATTGTACATTCCCTTTTGCATCGTCCCCTGTCGGGACCTTGATGTATTTTTCCCCGTCGATGACATAGATATCCTGGTCCGATAATCTGGACAATTCTTCTTTTGTGTAGGGTGAAGGGGATCTCTTCCACGGCAGGAGAGAGCATGCCAACGCTGAGGTCACAAAGCTGAGGAGCAGCAATCCAACGATTGCCCTATATCGCACCGTTCGATTATACGGCATGGCATACCTTATAGCAGAAACGGACAATAAAAGCAAGGTAAATCTTTGGCTTGACCCACATGCAAAGCTTACCGATCGGTTTGTCCTCTTTTGTAAGGCAGGCTTTTCTGTTGACAGAGAAATGAGTTCCACGGTACAATTTAACAAA
>Ga0315555_1002046_pt1 | contig 14392 bp, 12 predicted proteins | sample SalMarSW160380MG_FD_202113 | JGI IMG/M metagenome (GOLD analysis project Ga0315555, IMG submission 202113) | Salt marsh sediment microbial communities from the Plum Island Ecosystem LTER, Massachusetts, United States - Salt Marsh Sediment SW1603-80 ... | reverse complement strand
CAGTCCCGGCTCCGGCAGACCGAACCGGGCATCTTCAGAAGCCAGCCGGATATCACAGCAGAGGGCAATCTCTATCCCAGAGCCCAGAACATAACCGTGCAGGGCAGCAATAAATGGCTTGTCGATACTCAGGAAAAGTCCCCAGACATCCCGCTCCCAGCGGACCTCCCGAGCTATTACCGGCGACGGAGCCGTAAGAAATTCGGTAAGGTCGGCACCCGCACAGAAGGCTTTCTCGCCAGCCCCCTGAAATATGACCACCTCCACCTCGGGGTCGTCCCTGATGGCACCCAGCACCTGATAGAGCTCATCCCTCATCTGGATATTATAGGCATTCAGGGCGCGGGGCCGGTTAAGGGTCACGTAGCCAATGCCGTCCTTTTTCTGATATATAATAACCTCGAAATCAGCCATTATTGACTATAATCAACGTCTCCCAAGATATTTACCTACGACCAAGGCCACTGCAGCAACAACAAAACACGCTACTATTGCTTCGTGGTTCGCTACCTCTCTAAAGTTAAACCAGACATCATTGGTATTGAGTTGCTGATGAATCAATCCAAACACAGCCATGATCAGTAATATCACAGCCAGTGTTTCGACCAGGTATTTTTTCATTACTTATCTTTCTAGTATAATGGGAATAACCCTAAAGGAATTTCCACCCACAGACTTCCTGTCAATACCTATTTCCCTTTGAACCGGGGGGGTCTCTTCTCCCTGAAAGCCCTGATGCCTTCCGTCCTGTCAGCGGTAGTATGTAACAGGAAGTAAAGGTCGGCCTCCAGGCGGAGTCCCTGCTCCAGGGTCATGTCCAGTCCCTTGTTAACCGCCTCCTTAAGATACCTCAGGGCGACCGGACCCCTGGCGGCGATTGCCTCCGCCAGCGTTTCAACTTCACGCTCTAGTTCCTCCGGCGGGACAACGTTGCTTACCAGTCCTATTTCAAGGGCCTCACCAGCAGCTATCCTGTCAGCGGTAAGGAGCATCTCCAGGGCTTTGCCTCTGCCGATAATACGGGGCAACCGCTGTGTCCCGCCGTCCGCCGGTATGAGCCCCTGAGCCACCTGCGGCAGGCCGAAGTGCGCTTTATCCGAAGCAATCCTGATATCGCAGCTCAGCGCCAACTCCAGTCCCTGCCCCAGCGCATCGCCGTTCAGAGCCGCGATAACCGGGCATTTGATACCGGCGATAGCTTCGGCGGGACGGCAGGTGGATTCCGCCGTAATGGCACCGCCGCTACAAAAGGCATTACCCGCACCGGTTAATATCACCACATAGATATCACCATCCTGATTTATCTGCATGCAGATTTCCTCAAGTTCGCCGGTCATCTGCTGATTAATAGAATTACCAGCCTCAGGATGGTTCAGGGTTACGCGCGCAACGTGGCCTTTTCTGGTGTAGATAACAGCGGTATCCGGCATATTTATCTCCCGATAAGGATGTACTCCAAGCTAATCTTAAACCGACGCCATCAGCAGCGTCAAGCTGGCTACATTATTAAAAGGACCGGATTGGCTTCCGTCTTCCCGAATTCATGGCGGTTTAACCTATATCTAAACCTTCCCCTTAAGTGCCCCACTACCCCCATCGCCTATTGTGTTTTCCCACCCAAGCCCACCCTCGTATCGCCCGCGGCTCAGCCCATAAAGTTTACGCCCCGCCCCATAATTCTTTGGGGTGGTGGGAAAGAACTATGGTATTAGCCACCAATGCTACGGAGGCGGGCGGGTGGGAAAGAAAACAAAGAGGGGTGGGGTATCCACAAAATACTGAATGAATCCAAGAAGCGCTACTTGATAATTTCGGCTCGTGATTGTATAGTTTAACAGATGTACCTGCAGATGGTGGAAGATTTGAGACTGGTTATCAAACCTGACGCATCCCGGTTGCTGACAAGTATCTGCCAATTCCTCGCCGAAGAAGGTATCCAATCGTATTTGGTCGGGGGTTTTGTGCGTGATATGCTGCTGGGACGCGACACGGCCGATATTGATATAGCCGTCAATGCCGATGCGCTGGATACGGCTGCCCGAGTTGCTTCCGCACTCGGCGGCCGGTATGTTACGCTTGACGAAGAAAACGGCGTGGGCAGGGTAATTATGCCCGACAGCAAACAGGAAATCGATTTCACCACGCTCAAAGGCAGCATCGAACAGGACCTGTCCCGGCGCGACTTCACCATAGACGCTATGGCCATTGAGGTTGATAGAAATATTAAAGCTATGCTCAGTAACGACAGGCTCATAGACACCTATCACGGAAGGGACGACCTGCGCAATCACGTTGTGCGGGCTGTCAGCGAGACATCCTTTGAGGCGGACGCCGCCCGCCTGATACGGGCGGTGCGCCTGGCTGCGGAACTCGGCTTCAGTATCGACAGCCATACCGAAACCTTAATCAGTCACGACAGCCAGCTTATTACCGGCGTCGCCGGCGAAAGGATAAGAGAGGAACTGCTGCGAATACTTACCGTAGCCGGGGCCGGACGATGGCTGGCTTACCTGGATGAGGCGGGTATACTTACTGTGCTGATACCGGAAATGGTTCCAGCCAGAGGTGTCGACCAGCCTAAAGTGCATGTCTGGGACGTTTTCGAACATTCAATACAGACAGTAAACGCCGTCGAGTTTGTACTCAGGGAGGCTGACTGGGACTATGCCTCGGAAGAAGTTCTTACGGCAGTACCGTGGTCGGACAGTATCAGAGAGCACTTCGACCGGGAGGTAAGCAGCGGCAGCACACGAAGGTCACTGCTCAAGCTGGCGGCGTTGCTCCACGATATCGCCAAGCCACAGACAAAAAGCATCGACGATGATGGACGGGCGCGTTTTCTGGGGCACCCGCAGGAAGGCGCCGATACCGCCGGCGGTATTCTGGAGAGATTGAGATTCAGCAGCCGGGAGAAAAAGCTGGTGGAACAACTGGTCAAGTACCACATGAGACCAACACAGATGAGCCATGAGGAACTGCCGACGCGGCGGGCGATTTACCGCTACTTCCGCGATACCGGTGATGCGGGTATTGACATACTCTACCTGAGTCTGGCCGACCACCTTGCCACCAGAGGTCCGTATCTAGACCTGGCGCAATGGCAGGAACATGCCCAGACAGTCAGGTATGTGATTGATAAGCATTCTGAAGAGGAGGGCATATCGGCACCGCCGAAACTTATTGATGGACATGATATTATGAATATCTTCGGGCTGAGTCCGGGACCCGGGGTGGGGCAACTCCTGGAAGCGCTGCGGGAGACACAGGCCGCCGGGGAAGTGAAGACCCGAGAAGAGGCCCTGGACTATGTGAAGCGCATACTGGCTAAACAGACTCAAAAATCACGTGAAGAACCAGCTCACGGAGAAAAATGACCAGAAATAACGCGATAGTTTTTATTATCATACTATTAGTCTTTGGTTTTGCCCTGTGGACCATACTGCCCATAGACGCTGAGAGGCTCGGCAGGAAGGGACTGAACCTCGGGCTCGACCTCGTCGGCGGGGTTCACCTGGTGTATCAGGCTGACTTCACAGAGAATGCCACCGGTGGAGAGAAGAGGGCCGACATGCAGCGGGCGCTCCTTACCATCGAAAAACGTATTAATAAATACGGCGTCACCGAACCGATAATACAGCAGCTGGGAGATGACCGCATCCTGGTGCAGCTACCGGGGTTTACGGATATTGAGGCCGCCAAGAGTCTGGTGGAACAGACCGGCTTCCTCGAATTCCGTGAGGTTGAACTTAATGACGCCGGTGAACCCGTCTACCTTGAGGACTATCTGGAACAGGCCCAACTCCAGTTTATCGACACGGCAGAGGCCAGCGACCGTATCTTCGTCAATGAGGAAAACAACCCCGTTGCTTTCCTGGTAAAAGATACAGCCGGCACCAGGTTCGTAGATGTTGAAGGCAACTCAATTAATCAGACCGCCCTGCAGGATTACGGCAAAAGTTTATCCTGGATCCCCGCCCGCGGGGACGACGGCACCCAGATTACGGGTGACTTTTTAGCCAATGCCGCCCCGGTGATGAGCGGAGAAGTGGTACCCAAACCCGAGGTCAGCATCGAATGGAACGCCGAGGGTGGCAAGCTGTTCGACGAGATTGCCAGGCGCCTTTATAACTCCGGAGCATACGGCACACCGCAGCGGGCACTGGGCATCTTTTTAGACAATACTCTGCTCTCAGCTCCCCAGATTAGAGAGCAGGAATACCACGGCAGCGGCGTTATCAGCGGCGATTTCACCATAAACGAAGTGGAAGAACTGGCCAATATGCTTAAATCGGGCGCACTGCCGATGCCACTAAAGAAACCTCCTCTCTACCAGGAGAAAGTATCGGCCACGCTGGGGGCTGATTTTATCGAGATGAGCTGGATGGCGGGACTCATAGGGATAATACTGGTCATGCTTTTTATGATAGCTTACTACCGGCTCCCCGGCTTTTTGGCCAGCCTGGCCCTGGTGTTTTACGGTGCTCTGGTACTGGCACTGTTCAAGCTGATACCGGTTACCATGAGTCTGGCCGGACTGGGCGGCTTCATCCTGTCTATCGGCATGGCCGTTGACGCCAATGTCCTTATCTTCGAGAGGATGAAGGAAGAACTGAGAATGGGGCGGACGCTGGGCGCCGCAATTGAGGCTGGTTTTAACCGTGCCTGGTCAGCCATCAGGGATAGCAATATAACCACGTTCATTGTCTGCGGCATTCTCTTCTGGATAGGCAGCATACTCGTCGCCGGGGCACCTGCTAAAGGTTTTGCGGCCACCCTGGCCATTGGCGTGGCTGTAAGCATGTTCACGGCTATCGTGGTTACGCGAACGCTTCTCCGGCTGTTCGTCCGCGGTCCTCTGTCCAGAAAGACGGCGTTATTCAGCGTAGACAGGGGTAAGAAATAATGTTGGATATTATCAGCAAGAGATTCCGGTACTTCTTAATCTCCGGGGTAATCATCCTCATCGGCATTATTTCCCTGGCGAGCGCCGGCCTGCCAAGAGGTATTGAGTTCAGCAGCGGCTCCATGCTGACAGTGAGCTTCGAGGGAGCGGTCGAGCACGACGAGTTCCAGGATGAACTGAACAACCTGGGCTATACGGACGCCATCATCCAGCAGACCCGCCCGGGAGAGTTCTTAATCCGCACGCACGAATTGACCACAGAGGAAAAGGACCAGATAGAGAATGCACTTGCGGCACGATTCGGCGAACTCCAGGAAACACAGTTTAACTCGGTATCGCCCATGGTGGCCAGCGAAACATGGTGGACGACGATCTGGGCCGTCGTGGGGTCAGCGGTCGGCATACTGCTCTACGTTACCTGGGCGTTCCGGCGTATGCCCAAGCCCCTGCATTACGGAACCTGCGCGATAATAGCCCTGGCTCACGACGCCCTGATTGCGCTGGGAGTTTTTTCCATACTCGGAGCGATACTGGACTGGGAGATTAACCTGATGTTTATTACCGGTGTCCTGGCTGTCATTGGGTACAGCGTGAATAACACGGTGGTTATTTTTGATAGAATCCGTGAGAACCTCACCAGAGGCATCAGTGCCGACTTCGAGTCCATAGTCAACAACAGTCTGGTGGAGACGTTGAGTCGTTCCGTGAACACCAGCCTGACCACACTTATCGTGGTACTGGCTCTATTGCTCTTCGTTGGGGCGACGATTCAGAACTTCGTTGTCGTGCTCATCATCGGCATCGTCGCCGGCACCTTCAGTTCCGTCTTTATCGCGCCGTCACTACTGGTGGTGTGGGATAATGGCGAGTGGGGCAGGTTTATTCCGTGGCTAAAGTCTGCCAAATCTAAAGCCTGACAGCAGGATAAGACAATGTTTTCCGGCAGAAGTGGTGCGGCCAGACTCTCCCTGGTAGTCGTCATCGGCCTGATAGTCCTCAAGGTGGCGGTAGGCATCGTCACAGGTAGTCTCAGCGTTCTGGCACAGGCCGTGGATGGCTTTCTTGACCTATTCGCTGTCGTCATTACCTTCCTGGCTATCCGCATCGCCGCCAAGCCTGCTGACGAGGAACACCCCTTCGGACATGGAAAAGCGGAGAATATCGCCGCTATCGTGCAGGCGGTACTGATTTTCCTCGCCAGCGTCGCCATCATCTACTCCGCCGTACGCCGCATACAGACCGGAGCCGCCCTGGAGCTGACCGAAGCCGGCATCGGGGTGATGGCCGTATCAATAATCGCCAGCATCCTACTGTCCCGTTACCTGCTTAAGGTATCACGGCTGGAGGACTCCATTGCCCTGGAGGCAAACGCGAAAAATATCGCCGCCGATATCTATTCCGCCGCCGCAGTATTCATCGGGCTGCTAGTAGTACGCTTCACCAACTACAGTATCATCGACCCCATCCTGGCTCTGCTGGTTGCTTTTTACATCCTGAAGGTCTCCTATGACATGCTGCGAAACTCATTCGGCGGATTAATTGACGTGAAGCTGCCCGATGACGAGGAGAACATCATAAAGACGACCATTAAGGAGCATACCGGGCAGGTGGTGGACTTTCATGCGCTGCGGACCCGCAAGGCTGGAAGTCAGCGCTATATCGACCTGCACCTGGTTCTGCCGAAGGACATGAGCATTGAAAAAGCACACGACATATGCGACCACCTGGAGGCGGACATAGAAAGCAGGCTTCCCCGCACCGACGTTACCATACACGTGGAGCCCTGCGATGAAAACTGTGACCAGTGCGATGCTACGTGTGAGAGCCGGAAGGGATAAAAACCAGTCTAGCCCCCCGCCTCCATATAGTTGATAATCCCCTTAACGATGAACCACACGCCGAAATAGAGCAGCGCCAGGCTCAGGACGATAAAGACCCACTCCTGAACTTTCAAGCCCCAGAAGGCGTGCGTCCGGTAGACGGTGAAGGAGACCAGCGACAACCAGACGAGGTCGCAGAGCCAGTGCACGACAATAAAGAGCGGTAACCCCCACGTACCGACCGCATTGAGGAAGTTCATCAGGAGCAGAGTGCCCACCGTTACCCACCACACCAGAAAGAAAGGGTTGAGTCCGCTCATGAGGATGCCGGCCATAAAGGCGCTGTAGGTTGTATCCTTGCCCTCACGGGCAATTTCCATGCGAGCGCGGAACAGGCTGACGCCCATCCAGACAATCATGCCGCCGCCGAGTACGCCAAGCACCAGCTGCACGGTAATATTTTCAAAAAACTGGGCCAGTCCGAAATATATGAGCAATATCAGGGGCACTTCTATGACGGCATGTCCCAGGGATACATGAACGCCGGCCCAGGGCGATTTCAGGCTCTTGGCAAGGGTTACGGTAAACATCGGCCCCGGCGCCATGACACCCGATAAAGATGTTATGATGACAGTACCCAGTGCTGCCAGCATGAAACTCCTTTAATAAACAAAAACGCTTCTATTATACATTATAACATCTACGAGCGCGTTCAACCCGCTGGCTTGAGTTCAATTACCTCTTGAACTATACTTAGGCCAGAGGAGCATTATAGTTGTCACTGGACTTAACCAGGGTAGCATCACAGGTGATTTCCATGATAGCCGGGCTGAAGGATGCCCGCGCGGAAAGGGAGAAGCGCCTTCAATTCGCGCTGGATACCGTCAGCAACACGGCCATTGACCTCGATGATTTAAAGAGGAAAATCGCCGCCAGCCGGACGACCTGGCTGGTAGCCGACCTCGTGGAGGGACTCGACCAGCGTTATACGGCAACCCCCACCCCCACCGACTTTACCGTTATGGGCAGCGACGGCTCCCACATTGACGTTGACCGCCACCACTCGACCCGGTGCTACCTGATAAATATCGGCTCGGCGGTTATCACCTACGGCAGCGCGCCGGACGCTTCTCTGACAAGTTCCCCCCGCCTCTACTCCGAGGATAAAGACCTCGCCATTACCCCACCCGGAGGCGGGCGCGAGCAGCCGGTGGAGGGGACCGTCCTAGGTATCAAGCGCTCCGTCGAAGAATGCCGCCAGCTGGTGGAGCTTGCCGCCAGACTGCCCGCCGGCAGTAACTGCCTGGCGATGCTCGACGGCACACTGATTCTCTGGGGCCTGGAGGCCTACCCGGAGTTCGTTACCGAGGTATTGCTGGCCGATGGCTTTTTGCACTGCCTCGACGATATGAAAAAGCTCAACAGCCAGCGAAAGCTGTCACTGGCGAGCTACATCAGCTTTCCCCGCAGCACCGATGTCGTTAACGTGCTGCGCCTGGCTATCTGCCCCCATGACGTGGTTGACAGCGACCGTCTCTGCAAGTCCTGCATGTCGAGGGAATGCGACAAGGTAGCCGGCGTACGCGACCGCGACCTTTTTCTGAACCGGCTTGAGAGCGGGGAAAGGTCGGCACTATTTATCAGTCCGTCCAAGATAGCCAGGGAGCGCTACGGAGGGCACCGCGTCTACTTCTTTTACCTTAAAGTCGGTGACGAGGTAGCCAGGATTGAGATTCCACAGTGGGTCGCCGAGAACAAGGAACTGCTCAACCTGACCCACAGCCTAATCCTCGACCAGTGCCGGCGCGGGCATGGCTACCCGGTGGTCTTGAGCGAAGCCCACGAACAGGCGGTGGTCACCGGGGCGGATAGAGAAAACTTCTGGGAACTGGTAGAATCATCAATGGTGGCGGAGAAGATACCCAGCCCAACCTCCGCCAAGAGCTTTAGTAAAAGGACGAGGTGGGTATAATATTACTGACCAAGCGGTCTCATGAAAGGAAACATGAAGAATAACGAATTTAATGTACTGGACGCCATTGGCAACACCCCTCTTATCAGAATAGGGAATGTTTACGCTAAACTGGAAAGCGTTAATCCCAGCGGCAGCATAAAAGACAGGGTTGCCCTGGAGATAATTGAAGCCGCCGAAAGAACCGGCGAATTAAAAAAAGGCTATACCATAGTTGAAGCCAGCAGCGGGAATACGGGTATATCCCTGGCCATGGTGGCGGCGGCCAAAGGCTATAAGCTCATCGTGGTTATGCCCGAAAATATGAGTGAAGAGAGAGTGCAAATGATGAGGGCTTTTGGGGCGGAACTTCTGACGACTTCAAAAAGCGGCAGCCTGAAAGAAGCTATCGAGAAGGCCGAAGAGCTTGCCAAAAGACCCAAGACGTTCATCGCCAGGCAGTTCAGTAACATGAATAATGTAAAAGCGCAGGAAAAGACGGGCGAGGAGATTCTGAGAGAAATCGGACCGGTGGATGCCATTGTGGCTGGTGTGGGTACCGGTGGCACGTTGATGGGCATATCAAATGTCATGAAAAGGGTCAATCCCAAGGTGAAAGTAATTGCGGTGGAACCCGAAGAGGCCGCAGTTATGTTCGGGGGAAGCGATGTCAGGATTAAGGAGCATAAAATCCAGGGAATTGGTGACGGTTTCATACCCCACATCATAGATATGGATAAAGTTGATAGAGCTATTACGGTTAGCAGTGAAGCCGCGATCAACATGTGCCGAAAGCTTTTTAAGAAATACGGCATACTGGTGGGCATTAGCTCCGGCGCCAATATGCTCGTTTCTTTGCGGGTAGCCAAACAATACGGGAAGGTGGCAACCGTATTACCCGACCGAGGCGAAAGATACCTGAGCATGGACCTGCTCAAATGCTAGGTTACAGGCGTTTTTTAAATGACGGGCGATAATGATAAAGACCTCACCCCCTCGGTCCCCCTCTCCTGGGAGGAGAGGGGGAGGATAAGTATAACTTATGAACACTGAGGTTAAATGTTATTGCAGAAACTGTGGTGTAGAGTTAACACCTAGCCACACAGGCCCATGTCCAAAATGTGGAAAAAGTGGGAAGGATTGTAAAGTAAGTGCTCATGTTGTTTACGGAGTAAATTCTCTTGCAAACTCAAGAGCAAGACAAAAGCAAAAAGGCTTTAAGAAATTTAAAAAACAGATTGAACAAGGTCAGTATATAAGTGGCGACCCAAAGTTAAAAAAAGGAGTAAATCTGGAAAGAATCATAGACAAAGAGAAGGATAATTACCAAGAGGTCGTTGAAAATGCAGAGACTGGAGAAATAATCCGTAAGGTATACGAACCACTTAGTCAACATAGTCATATCAACCCAAAAAACAAATAGGAGGTCCCATAATGGGCACTAAAGGTAGAAAGAACGTAAAGAAACCCAAGCAGAATAAGGATAAAAAAGGGAAGAAGGGGAAGTAAAGTAATTGAGAGGGATTTCAAATCCCCTTTATCCCGCGGAGGAAAATCCCCCTTAGTCCCCCCTTTTTCAAAGGGGGAAACGGGGAGGGGTATATTAACGGCTAAGCCGCCAATGATGCGAGGGCGGCAGGGTGGGAAAAGATAACAACAAGGGGCGGCCTGGCGGGGTGGTAAGATATAAAACACAGGGAGTAATCTCAAATAGATACCCAAAATAACAAGATAGCCGAAGTAATCGAAGCCAGCACGGCACAGTTCACCGCCCAGTGCTACGAGCTTTATCCTTCCAGAGAAGGGCCGTCCCTGGGCAGCCTGGTGAGGACGGGTGATATCTACGGCATCGTCGGTAACGCTGAAACAACCAGCCTGGAACCGGGCCGCAAGCCCATCGCCCGGGGCAAAGACGAAGCCACCGAGGAAGCCATCTATGAGTCCAGCCCGCAGCTGGCCAAGCTTCTCAGGAGTGAGTTTACGGCGGTGGTGGCGGGGCATAAAGACGGCGATAAGGTGAGCCATTACCTGCCCCCCAACCCTGCCCGCATCCACGCCTTCGTCTATGTCTGCGACCCCGAGGAAGTACGTAAATTCAGTCAGTCCTTCGGCTTTCTCAATATCCTGATTAACACCAGCCTGCCCGTACCCGCCGACGAGCTTATCGGTGCCGCCCTACGCCGCATGAGCCAAGCACATGATGACAGCCGCGCTTTCCTGGTGGCGGCGGGCAAAGAGTTGGCCGCCCTGCTCAGCGGTCAGTACGACCGTCTTAAATCCATTCTGGGGAGGCTCCAATGACCGACCGACTTGGCATCGTTACCTCGGCCTCGCTGGAACAGGGCGTAGAGGTCAGGCTGGACAGTCCCATCTCGGTGGAGGACATGGTAGTGGGACGCTACGTCACCATTGAAGGGCAGAAGAGGCGCTTCTTCGGCATGATAACGGATGTCAGCCTGGGCGTAATCGACGAAAGACTCAAAAGCTCGCCACCCGATATCGCCGACCCCTTCATTAAAGATGTCTTAACCGGCACGAGCACCTTCGGGACGATACACATCACACCTATGCTCACCATCGGCGGCGACGCCGAGAGCATACTGGAAGGCCCCCAGCCGGTTAAGACCATACCCACCCATTTCTCGGCGGTCAACCTGGCTACAGAGTCGGACATGGAGCTTGTCTTTGGCAAAGAGGACAAAGAAAGGTTCCACATCGGCAACCCCCTGGACATGGAGACCCGGCTCTGTCTCAACCTGGAGGAGTTCGTCAAACGCTCCAACGGCATTTTCGGCAAGAGCGGCACCGGTAAGACCTTTCTCACCCGCATCCTGCTCATCGGTATGCTGCAAAAAAGCAAAGCTGTCAACCTCATCTTTGATATGCACAGCGAGTACGGCTGGGCGGGGACACACGAAGGCGGCCCGCCGGTCAAAGGACTGAAACAGCTCTTCGCCGATAGGGTAGCCGTGTTTACCCTGGACGAGGAAAGCTCGCGGCGGCGCAAGGTCAGCACTGACTTCACCGTACACATCGGCTATGACGAGATTACTCCTGAAGATATCTCTATCCTCCGCTCCACCCTGAACCTGACCGAGCTCGCTGTCGAGGCGGCCTACCAGTTGCGCAAAAGCCTCGGCAAGAGCTGGCTGCGGCAGGTATTGGAACTCAGCGACGAAGAAATCGAAAGCCAGTTAAAAGAGGCCAGTATCCACGAAAGCACCTACCAGAGCCTGAAACGCGGACTTGGCACCATCGGGCGGCTCGGCTTCGTTGTGCCACAGGCCCCGGAAGATACGGTAAAGCGCATCCTTGATTATCTTGCCCGGGGTATTAACGTTGTCCTTGAGTTCGGGCGCTACCGCGAAATCAGTGCCTACCTGCTCGTGGCCAATATGCTCTCCCGCCGCATCTATGCCCGCTACCAGCAGCAGATGGAGGATGCGGTAGCCGCCGACAACGAGGCAATGAAACCCAGGCCGCTGGTAATAACCATCGAGGAAGCCCATAAGTTCCTCAACCCGGAGGTATCGGGTAAGACTATCTTCGGCACTATTGCCCGAGAGATGCGCAAGTACAACGTCTCGCTGCTGGTGATTGACCAGCGCCCCAGCGGTATTGACGAGGAGGTGTTGTCTCAGATGGGCACCAAGATAACCTGCCTCCTTGACAACGAGAGGGATATCGACAGCGTTCTCGCCGGCGTCTCCGGCAAGAGCGAGCTTAAGACCGTACTGGCCCGGCTGGCACCGAAACAGCAGGCCCTTATCTTCGGCCACGCCGTGCCCATGCCGGTGGCCTTCCAGCCCCGTGAATACGGTTCCGCCCAGTCCTACAAAGACTTTATCTCGGCAGGTCAGTCTTCAACAGCCGAACAGATAGAAAAAGACATTAAGGAACTTTGGGAATAGATATGGACTCCACCGATTCACCAAGAAAGAAAATCGGCCTGGCCCTGAGCGGCGGCGCCGCACGCGGACTGGCTCATGTTGGCGTGATTGACGTACTGCATAAAGAGGGTATTCACATTGATATGATTGTCGGCACCAGCGCCGGCGCCATCATGGGCGCTATCTATGCCTGGAACCAAGACACCGATAAAATGAAGGAATACGCCCTGGATACCAGGTGGAAAAAACTGGCACCCATGATAGACCCCTCATTCCCCAGGACAGGCTTCATCAAAGGCAGGAAAATCAAAAACCTGCTGTCTACCTTCATCGGCGGCAATATCAAGTTCAGCGACCTTAAAATACCGTTTGCCTGTGTCGCCACGGACATAGACACCGGTGAAGAGGTAGTGATTGACAGCGGTTCAGTGCCGGAAGCTCTCCGCGCCAGCATCTCTATCCCCGGTATATTTACCCTGGTTAAACATGAAGGGAGGTATCTGGTTGACGGCGGCCTGACGACACCAGTACCTGTCGAACTGGTAAGGCAAATGGGGGCTGATTTCGTCATCGCGGTGAACGTCAATCCGGATGTGGTCGACCGCATGAGCAATACAAGCCTAAGGCGGGTGGAGGCCCGCAAAGAACCCAATATTTTCCAGGTAATGATGCAGTCGATATATATCACCACTTACTCGCTGGCGCGAAACAGCCTGGAAAACGCCGATATCGTCATCGAACCCAGCGTAGCGCATATCGGCGCCGGTGACTTTCAAAAAGCCCGCGAGCTTATCGACCTGGGCACTCAGGCGGCGAAAAGTGCCATCCCCGAAATTAAGGAAAAGATAGCCAATCTCTAACTCCCGACAGAATACCTCCTTTTCTTATCTTCCCCCGGCCACACGCCCATAGTTTGTTTTAACCTTTACGCCAAGATATAATTGACATATAAATATATTCAAATTCAGAGAACGGCAATGCACTGGGTCTATTATTTCGGCAGGTTTTTGATACGAATCCTGGTATTTCTCATAGCAAGCTGGCGTATCAGGGGACGGGAAAACATCCCCGAGCGCGGCCCACTGCTTATCGTATGCAATCACCTGCACTTGGCTGACCCGCCTATTGTTGCCGCCAGTATCCCTCTAAAATGCGTCTTCATGGCCAAAGAGGACCTGTGGCAAAGCAAATGGTCGCGCTTCTGGGTGGAGAACTTCGGCGCTTTTCCGGTGCGGCGGGGCGGGGTAGACAGAGAAGCAATACGCCAGGCTGAATACTGGACAAAGCGAGGCGTATCCATAATCATGTTCCCTGAAGGAACAAGAAGTAAAAACGCCCGGATGCAAGCGGGTCTACCCGGCTCGGCGCTACTGGCTTCCCGTCTGGGCATACCCATCCTACCGGTGAGCATTACCGGCACCGAGAAACTGAAGAACCTGAAATGGTGCGTGTGGCATCATCCCACAATAACGGTGACCATCGGCCATCCGTTCCGCCTGCCGCCATCCGATGGTAAACTTACCAAGGAGGCACGCTATCAACTAACCACGTCCATTATGGAACAAATCGCCGGACTTTTGCCACCGGATTATCACGGCGTTTATGCCAAGGGAGAAAATGACAGAGATTAAGAAAGCGAGTAAAACCGGCTTCTGTTTCGGGGTGAGGCGGGCTATCAACCTCCTGGAAAAGGTGGCTAAAGAGCGTGGAGGCGTGGAAACCCTGGGAGCCGTGGTGCATAACCAGCAGGTCCTGAAAAGGCTATCTGATATCGGAGTCAGGGTAGTCAATAATGTAGACGATATCAGGGGCGATAGCGTAGTCACCA
>Ga0315555_1002043_pt1 | contig 14403 bp, 15 predicted proteins | sample SalMarSW160380MG_FD_202113 | JGI IMG/M metagenome (GOLD analysis project Ga0315555, IMG submission 202113) | Salt marsh sediment microbial communities from the Plum Island Ecosystem LTER, Massachusetts, United States - Salt Marsh Sediment SW1603-80 ... | reverse complement strand
CCTTCCCCGGCTTTTCCATATTTGAGTCCGGTAGAACCAGCAGTTTTCTCCCGTGGTATGGATAATAAATCAGCCCGTTTTCAAATTCCTCTTTAATCCTGCGGCTAACTTCAACGTGGTAGTCGGGGGTAACTGTCAGGTAACCGGCATCAAAAAGTTTATGCATATCGGAACGCAGCAGCAGGCCGTTGTTTATGCGGTTAGGCCCGCTCTCGGCAAACGGTTTGATGTGGGCGGCTTCCAATACCGGTAAAGTTCGTTCGCCGGAAATGGCACAGCGCCGCTGGTAGGCACCGGTTACCAGTACCCGGAAAGCTCCCTGTCCCAGCCGGGCCCGTTGCAGATACTCTTTCCCGTGCCTGTTTTCTACCTCATACTCCGGAATCATCTCCCGGATACGGTCAGTGGTATCCAGAACCAGCCTCTCCAGCACCGCACCCCACAAATTTCTTCCGGTGTTACTGGTGGTATCATAAGTTTTACCGGCAACAATATTGGGGGCAAAGTCCGGAGGCGGTAAAATCCAGCTTTCCCTGGGAAAAAAGAACGGTTCATTCAGGATAGCGCAACCTATCTGGGGATTGAAGTGATTGCCCGGTACCAATGGCAGTATCAATTTTCTTAAATCCGCCAGGTTTTCCGCACCGTTTTTCTCCCCAAAAGCATCCCAGGCCAGGGAGAGCGGCAGGACCTCATAGCGCACGAAATAGCCTCCGCCGGCAATGAAATTGCGCGGCGCATGCAGTTTAAACAGGAATAAATCACCCGGCTGAATGGCCTTAAACGGCTGCCCACCGGGCTTCCAGAAGTTTACCTCGTCCGGTTGTATCGCGGACAAATAATCGTACCAGCTGTTATTGGTTACGGCAACGTAGAAGCGCATGGATCATTTGATTTATCTAGCTTGAATATAATATAAATCGTTTTCAGCAGAAAATCCGGTAAAATATGAAGAAATGTGTATTTTAAATCCAAGGGATGGAAAGACAAATTCTAAATCCGAAATCCGAAATTCTAAAGAGAGCTTCAAAATTTTAAATACTAAACCACCCCGGGATACCTCATATGTTTCGAAATTTGGAATTTAGAACTCTCCTGTGATTTCGGATTTGGAATTTTGAATTTGCCTCTATGGCTTATATGCTTTGTGCTTTATTCTTTAACATTAATAACCTGCATTTTATAGTATCCTCTTTTTCAGTTCTTCAATAGCATGTTTTTTTTCTCTCGCTCTGCCCAGACGAAGAGCATCAACCAGGGCCAGTAATTCATATAAAACCGGATCCCGGGAACACACCTCCGGAACTTCTGGATGCAGAAGCTCGATGGCCTGTCCGCGCTCCTTGCCCATTCCCCAGGGCCATACATAGGTCTCATTACTGACAATAAGGTTGTTTAGCGGGGGAGCACTATGAGCGGTAAGCATACCCCGCTGGATTGAACCCGCTTCTGCCGGAAACACATAGCGTAAACCATATATCAGGAATTCAAGCAGATTATTTTTCATCAGTATTTTTTTGTCCTCAGAGATGAGACCAGCAATTTTAGACCGATTTAAAGATTCGCTAACCTCCGACTGACTGATTCGCAGATCATGGGCAACATCCTTGATATACCAACTATTATTTTTCTGCAAAGCAATTTTCAATAATACGACAATATCGTGTGAACGCATTCCCCTATGCTTTTTCATGATAATCTCCACCTTTTTTAAAACACATATCGCGAATCGCGATATGCGATATAACTTACATTAGTCTGGTCCATATATCAAGGCAATTTTAACAGCAAATTCTAAATCCCAAATCCGAAATCCTAAAGAAAGATTCAAAACTCCAAATACTAAACCACTACCGGCACCATCATTTATTTTGTTATTTGTAATTTATAATTTATTTAGAATTTGGTGCTTGAAATTTAGAATTTGCCTTTACTTTGGTGCTTGGAATTTGGAATTTGCCCTTAAATTGGTTCTTGGGATTTCAGATTCCCATTTGATAACTTTGCCGGTTAAAAAAGAGAAATAAATTGATTCATTTCTTCTGCCATTGTGTTATATTGGCAGAAAAAAAGATTCATTATGGAAAAGATACTGAAATTTTTTACTGATCACGGCGGTTACGCGAGGATGCGGGATTTGAAATCTGCCGCCATTCAAACCCGGGACATTACCAGGCTGCTTGAACAAAATATGATTGAGAAAGTCAAACCCGGTTTGTATCGTTTGGTTGATCTGCCCGACATTAATGGTATTCCGGTTAGTTTTTTTGATATATGCCACGCCATCCCCAAAGGTGTGATTTGCCTGCTTTCTGCATTGGAGTATTATGATCTGACAACTTTTAATCCATCGGAAATTTTTGTGGCAATACCCCATGCGGAGAAAAAACCAAAAATTGAATATCCTCCTTCAAAAATTTATTTCTTTCGTAACCGATTTTATCAATCCGGCATTCATGAAATTCGCAGAGACCGGGGCGTTATCAGAATCTATAATCCTGAAAAGACGATTTGCGATATGTTTCGTTATCGAAAAAAACTGGGGGAAGACCTGGCACTGGAAGGACTAAAAAACTACCTCCGGCGTAAAGATGCCAACATCAACAGACTTCGGGAATACGCTGAAATAAGTCAGGTAAAAACCGTTCTAAATCCATATCTTAAAGCACTTGTATCCGGATGAATCAGAAAAAAGTGAAATCCGATAATAAAAAGCGTAAAAATTTAGCAGCGTCGGTGAGAGCCCGCCTGCTCAATATTGCAAAAGAGAAACAAAGGGACTTTAATGCGGTTTTGTTACAATACTTTCAGGAGCGGTTTTTATATCGTCTCTCGATATCTCCTTATAAAGATAATTTTGTCCTGAAAGGAGCTTTGTTATTTCTTATTTATCAGATGCCCCGGTTGCGCCCCACCAAAGATATGGATTTTCTGGGAAATGCGATTGCAAACAATTTAGAAAAGATGAAAATGATTATACGGAATATCATTCGAATGGCTGCTGAAGATGGCGTAAATTTCGAACAGGACAGTGTAACATTGGAAAGTATAACAGAAGCCGGAGATTATCAAGGCATACGAATCCGTCTGGATGGGCGGTTGGGCTCAGTTAGGAAAAAGATTCAATTGGATGTCGGTTTTGGTGATGTTGTCATGGACGGACCGGTTGAAATGTATTTCCCAACCTTGCTGGATAATCCGGCGCCACTCATTAAAATCTATTCTTTGGAATCTGCAATTGCGGAAAAATTCGAAGCCATTGTCAAATATAATTTTTTAAGCAGCCGAATGAAGGATTTTTATGATATTCTATATTTGGCTCAACACCATTCCTTTAAATTCAACACCTTGCACGCTGCTATTGATGCTACTTTCAAAAATCGCCATACTTCGTTAACAGACAGGCGGGTTGTTTTTGATCGAAAATTTAAAAACGATCCTGCAAAACAGGAACAATTGCATGCTTTTTTAGAACGCAATAAATTGGAAGGAGAAAAATTTTTCAATAAAGTTGTTGGGTTATTAGAAGATTTTTTAGAGCCTGTTTGTCATAGGCCTGATGAGCAAAATACAAATAAAAAGTGGAATGTAAATTCCTGGTGCTGGATATAATAACCATGACTCCTTCTTCAAGTAGCCTCGGCGTATGGCCTGCCCCCTGCTTTTCAACTTCCGAATCCGGCAGAATCAGCAATTCTCTCCCATGATAGGGATAATAAATCAATCCGTTTTCGAATTCTTCTTTAATCCTGCGTCTCACTTCAATCCGGTAGTCCGGTGTAACGGTCAGGTAGCCGGTATCAAAAAGTTTATGCATATCGGATCGCAGCAGCAGTCCGTTGTTTATGCGGTTGGGTCCGCTTTAGGTAAAGACAAATTCTAAATCCTAAATTCTAAAGAGAGCTTCAAAATTTTAAATACTAAACCACCCGGGATACCTCATTTGTTTCGAAATTTGGAATTTAGAATTCTCCTGTGATTTCGGATTTGGAATTTTGAATTTTCCTCCATGGCTTCTATGCTTTGTGCTTTATTCTTTAACACCAGAAACCTGCATTTTATATTATTCTTTTTTTAAGTTCTTCAATGGTATATTTTTTTTCTCTCGCTCTGCCCAGACGAAGTGCATCAACCAGGGCCAGTAATTCATATAAAACCGGATCCCGGGAACACACCTCCGGAACTTCTGGATGCAGAGGCTCGATGGCCTGTCCGCGCTCCTTGCCCTTACCCCAGGGCCACACATAGGTCTCATTACTGAAAATAATGTTGTTAAGCGGTGGTGCACTGTGTGTGGTGGGCATGCCCCGTTGGATGGAGCCGGCTTCAGCCGGATACACATAACGCAAACCGTGTTCAAGGAATTCAAGCAGATTTTTTTCCATCAGTATTTTTTTATCCTCAGAGATGAGACCAGCAATTTTAGACCGATTTAAAGATTCGCTAACCTCCGACTGACTGATCCGCAGATCATGTGCAATGTCCTTGATATACCATTTATCATCATTCTGCATAGAAATTTTTAGTAATATAATGATATCATGTGAACGCATCCCTTTATGCTTTTTCATTATAACCTCCGGCTTTTTTTAAGCATATCGCGAATCGCGAATCGCGATATGCGATATAACTTACATTAGTCTGGTCCATATATCAAGGTTATTATTTTAAGGCAAATCCGAAATCCGAAAGAAAGATTCAAAACTCCAAATACTAAACCACTACCGGCTACATCATTTATTTTGTTATTTGTAATTTCGAATTTATTTAGAATTTGGTGCTTGGGATTTAATGCTTCTAATATGGTGCTTCGGCAAAATAGAAAGACTTCTATTTTTGCATATATTTATTATGACTAATAAACTTTGGGTATCAGCCTCCAGGTCCTTTTCATGTAATCGGTATATTGTTTACCAAGGGCCGTGATCAATGCTTTCTCCTCAACATGAATCCGGTAAAGAAAGGCACCTGAAATGGGAATAAATATGACAAAAAGGGTAAGCCAGTTATTAAACACAACGCCTAGTCCGAGGAAGGATACTAAACTACCTGAATATGAAGGATGCCTGATGTATTTATAAATACCTGACTGGATTGTTTCCTGACCTCCCGAAACCGATACATTCACCGTGAATGATTTTTTGAGTTTCAAAATGGCTATCCATCTGATAATCAATCCACAACAGATAAAAAAAATACCCGAATAATAAATCAGGTTATAATTATGATAACTGATCACGAATCTCGTATTTCTAAGAATGATGCCGGCAGTTATTGATAGAGTAATGGTGATCCATAATATTTTCAATGAGGATTTATCATAAATATTTTGAGAATCTTTAGCCCTCTTCACACCGGAGAGGATAATTTCGGATAATACCCAGACAACCGAGATAATCATCAGCAAATTAATCACTGTTCCTCCTTTCCTGTTTAATTCACAAATTTAATCCGGATAGCGAACAAAAGGAAAAAAATTCGGCATAATCCCAAAATATGTCATCCATAATTCTTAAAATCACTCTATTTAATTTCTAACTGAAGTGGAAAGAAAGCGGAAACCAGAAAGCAGCCCGTCCTCTGATTTGCCTCCGGCAATCGGCCGGATGTAAACCATCCCTGGCTTTCAAAAGCGGGGACCAGCAGTAGGCAGTCGACCGAAAAACAGGATGAAGGATGAAGGATTAAGGCCTGTCAGGCACAGGATGTGACGGGATAGATGATTAGTAACTTATAGCCCTTTAAACCTTGATTAACTTCATATTATCTTTGCCCTGAAAGGGCAAAAGAAAATAAAACAGGGCAACGCCCTGTTCCTGTAAACACAAATCGACCCATAGCCCTGTAAGGGCGAAATAAAAAAGGAAAAGAACAGAAAGCAGAAAGCAGCCCGTCCTCTGATTTGCCTCCGGCAATCGGCCGGATGAAAACCATCCCTGGTATTCAAAAGCAGAGAGCTGGAAAAAAAGGCTCAAGGATAAAGGCCCAAGGCTATAGATCCAGGGTTACATCTTTATATTGTATTTTGTACTTTGTATTTCCTGGTACCTCTTTCATGAGACCTTTCTTTCCGCTCTGCACTGGGTAATTCTCATCTAAAACCCGTCTAATGGCTTGCAATCCCTATTCCCACCACTCGCCCACAAAGTAAATCTGCGAGTCATCGTGAGAAAAGATCCCATGGGAGCAGAGAAAAACCGCAGGCCAATTCGTAGGGGTGATGTTCAACAGGTTCGAACCGTTGAGATTCATCGTATACATATCGTAAATACCATCCCCGCCCTTGGCGGCGACTGTAAAGAGAAGCCGGTCGCCCGCATGCGACCATTCCGCCATGAACTGCTGCCAGCCGGTGTCGATTATGGCCGTCTCTCCGCTGCCATCGGTTTTTATGGTGTAGAAGTTCCAGTTTCCGCTGGGGGACTGATCATCAATTTGCCTATCAAAGCAAATCACCGTGCCAGTGGGATCCAGACGGGGATCATAGTCCCCAAAGGGGAGATCGGCGTTTCCTTGCTGACCCGCGTACTCATAATCAGTCACCTGCCTCGCGTTGCTGCCGTCTTCGTCCATGATCCAGATCTGGCTTTCCCTGGTAAAAACGATCTGTGAGCCCACCCAGTGACAATCAGCGTCGTGGTATCCTGAATCGTAGAGCTCCACCGCATTTGCGCTGTCGGAATTCATAACAAAGATATCCAGCGTATTGTCCGGGTAATCAGGCCAGGAAAGAAACAGTATCCTGGAGCCATTGGGGGACCAGCATGGGTATGAGTCCAGCCATGTATTGTTCGTAATCCGTTGGTATCCCGTTCCGTCGGGATTAATAACGCAGATCTCGCTATCATGAAAGAGGTCGCCTCCGAAGTCTTCCCGAAAGACGAGCGTTGTTCCCGTGAGATTCTCATGAACCCGGTGGAGTGAATTCTCCGAACTGTATATCAGCACGATGTCCCCGGTGACCGCATCCAGCCGATATAGACCGTACCTTTTGTCATGCTCGGGCATGTTAACGTGGTTATCAGGTGCATTGGGGCTGTCTGGTGCACAAGCGGAAAAAAGGAAAACAACAGAACACATGAGCATGATTATCGGTCGTAAGCCGCACAGGACCGGGCGCTTGCTAGGAATATGGGAGATTCCGGACAAGATTGAGCGATTCCGATGGTCAATCTGTTCTTCCATTTGGTCACCTTTCACATAATAAATCCGGCTAAGCGGCAGGCGTCGGACTGTTTTTGTGTACTACTGCACTCCTGTTTGTGCTGTTACTTCAATCGAATCAATACCACCGGTTTATCGAAGGCTTTCTCATCATCTGTGAAACGCAGTACCAGTTGCTGCAACTGTTCCGTAGATGCCGTTAGTAAAATATCTCCATCATAGTTTACATTCGGTATCTGCAACTCACCATTGTCTATCATTTGTTCCAAATAATCACTATTGAGAGTTGCATATTGGAGCGTGTCCCCGTTAATCCAAATCCTTGAAATAAAATGTACAGGTATCACAAATTCGTTATGCATCTGTCCGGCTATGTATGAATCCAGGAACCAGGACTTTCCTAACTTGCCAAGCTCTGCTTCGAAAACCGTGGTATCACCATCACTTAGATTACAAGACATAATAGTGTAACGATTGTGGTCAGATTGTTGAAATGTCAAAGTACCCTCTTCTTTATGCACGTCGATCCAGGTACCAATCAGTGATGGATTGAATACGAAATCATTTTCTATAAATAACGGGAATAGGGATCGGGTCGGACAACCAATGAAAAGGAATACAATCAAGAATATGATGTAATACTTTACCTTATCCAAATTCGTCTCCTCTTTTTAATGGTGGCTAACCTGTCAATACATGGAAAATTTTATTTTATGATTATATCCTTAACTCAGTAAGACGAATAAAGATACAAATGGATTATTTCAAGTGAAACAAAATATTTTATACATGAGCTCGCCTTCACTGTCTGACGCCGGGCAGGCGTGTTATTCGTGGACAAAAAAAAAGTGCCGGAGACTGGAGGCCGGAGGCCGGAGACCGTAGGCATAAGGCTAAAGGAAAAAGGCTAAAGGATAAGGGCAATGCGTTATGCACTTTCCGCTTTGCCATTTGTGTAATTTCCGTCAGAAGCCGGGCAGGCCTGACAGGCGTGGACAGAAAAAGGATCTGTCATCAGAAATGTCAAACAAATAGAGAGAAATAAATTTTATTTCGGAAAAATACTAGCATTTTTCCGAAATTGTATTAAATTTTAATACAACTGTATTTAATATTGATACGATCATGTTGAAAAATTTGTTTTCTTCAGAAGTCAGGATTAAACTATTAACAAAATTTTTAATGCACCCGGAACAGGAATTTTATCTCCGGGAATTTGCGAATCACTTTCACCTCTCACCCCGTCAGGTAAGCCTGGAACTTTCCAATCTTCGTAAAATGGACCTCATCAAAAAACGAATCTCCGGTAACTTGCATTATTATTCCGTGAATCAAAAGCACCCGCTGTTTTCTGATCTTCGTAACATTTTTATAAAAACGGTGGGTTTAAAGGATGTACTTCAGGAATACCTGGTACCTTATTCCGATCAGATTGTTTTCTGTTTTGTTTATGGTTCCCTGGCGAAAGGTGAGGTAACAGCAAGTAGTGATATAGATGTTCTTATCATTGGAGACGTCAGTTCCAGGAAAATTTCCGGTGGATTAATACAGGCCGGCGTTCGACTGGATCGTGAAATCAACTATTCTATTTTCCCTCTCAAGGAAGTTAAAAACAGGTTGAAAAAGAAGGATCATTTTTTTAACACCCTGTTGCATGAACCCAAAATATTTATTTTAGGGAATGCAGATGAATTTGAACGAATGGGAACGAAATGGCTGGTTAAGACCCCATAAAACCAGCCGCGAAGAAATTCAAAATCTCCTGAAGATTGTTGAGAGAGATCTTCAGGATTGCAAGGTCAAACATGTTTCCACTGACTGGCGCTTTGCAATTGCCTACAACGCGGCACTTCAATGCTGCTTGATCGCTCTTTATTGTACCGGCTACAGACCCCAACGGGGCCAGAGTGCTCATTATCGGGTCATTCAGTCTCTTCCCTTAACACTGGGAATCGAGTTTGAAGAAACAAGCCGATATTTGAATACCTGCCGTGCTAAAAGAAATGTCAGTGACTACGATGCAGCAGGTAGAATTTCCGAAAGCGAAGTTCATGAGCTCATCGAAAGCGCCGAAGAATTACAGCAAAAACTAATGGGATGGTTAAAAGAAAATTATAACGATTTTATCTGAACGTTTTATCTGTGTCCCATCTTTAAACAGGTTGACTGTAAATTCCCGTCTCGCTTCAGCTTGCCGGAAGTGGGCCTAAAGACAAGATTCCCAACTCCCTGTCAACCTCCGGTTGACTTGTCGGTCGCGCCAGCGGATCCCCGCCAGTAGGCGGGCAGGCTGGCCACTGACGGAGACTAAACCCTCCAAGATTTAGCAAACAATAATTAACAAGTTGGCAGGCAGAGAATAAGCAAGCCTTTTTCCATTAGCCTTGAGCCTTTAGCCTTTTTAAAGCATAACCCGCGGCAACCATTTCCCGGTTTTTAACCGGTATCGGCGGTAGTCCTCCCCGAATTTTTCCAGCATCAGTTTTTCCTCGTATCCGGCAATGTAGTCGTAAAAAATGAATATCCCCACCAGCAAAAACAGGGAGATCAGTGAAAAGGTGGAAATGGACAATCCCAGGTAAGTCAACAGGCTGGCCAGGTACAGCGGGTGCCGCACCCAACCAAAAGCCCCATCGGACTTAACCCCGGCTGGGCGGGAATGATGCTGAACCACCTCATGACCGGATTGAAACAGGTACAGGGAAATGCCCAGGGTGATAAACAGGATGAGCAGGCGGATGACCAGCGGGATTGTAAGGGCCATAAATGTTGACAGATGAAGAATAAAGGAATCCGTGATCCAGACGATCAGGAAAATGCCAAACAAAATAAGCTGACCTGCGTCTCCCAGAGGATGTTCTCCCTTTCTTTCTTTCATTTTTTGCCCTCCATAATTGGTGCTGCACCGCGGCGCCAGAACGGTTGAGTAAAATGCCCCTTCTCTCTGGCCTTCCACAGGAAATAAAAACCGGCCATCAGGCAGATCACCACGGTAAGGATAGACGTTTCCGTCCCAAAAGTTCCACCGGTCAGCAATGTGGGTCCATCCAGTTGGGGCTGTAACAGACCCTGTCCCTCCTTTCCCGATACCGCGATGCCGAAAATACCGCCCAGGGTAAAATTCCAGGCGAAATGAATTCCGATCACCATCCATAACCTGCGGGTATACAGATAGACCGTCGAGATTAGAATCCCTGCCTCCAGGGCGATTGCCATACTGCTGAACAAGGTGGCGTTGGGATTTCCGGCATGGGCAAATCCGAAAACCAGCGCAGAGAGGATGATGGCCAGCCAGCTGCCCAGGCTGTCATTGATAATCCGGAATAGGATTCCCCGGAAGACAAATTCCTCAAAAAATCCTGCAAAAACCGCATCAAAAAAAGGCAGAAGCAACACCAGAAAGCTGCTGACCGCCGCTACCCGGTAATATCCCAGTATCCATAAAATAAAAACGATGGTACCCATTAGTCCGAAACCGATGGCGCATCCGGTTCCCAGTTCTTTCAGGGCTCCCGGCCTGCTTAGTTCGCTGAGCTGGCGCTTCTCTATTTTCCGCACATAGACCAGATAACTAAAGATGGCCATAACCGTCATGAGAGCAAATCCCAACATTTTCCAGCCGGGGGGAAGCTCTTCGCCGGCAAATATTAATTGGCCGGTAATTACTGTGACTATTTTTCCAACAATCACTGCCCCTACTACCATGAGCATGCCCAGGATAATCCGGGTGAGGGGAAAGTACAGAATTCTTTTCCCCAGGCCCGCTTTGGAACTTTGATTAAGATTAGAATCCATGATTGATCTCCTCTTTACCTGCTGATCAGATCTGAAAGGTATATACTGTTATTCACCCGGGAAGTTGTCCGAAATTTTGCGGGAAGGCCGAAGAGCAAGATAAAGGATTAAAGATTACCACGAAGTGGTCGCTATGCGAAAGATGAAAGGGGGGAAAGGGAAAAACATTGAATGCAAGATCAGCAATGATTTTATATTATGTATTGATTATTTGTGTCATTAGTGAAATTCGTGGACAATAAAAAGTCGACTCGCCCGTCTGGCCGCCGGGCAGGCGTGGACAAAAAAACAGTGTTCAGATTGCATATTCATTCCTTTCCCCTTTTTTTGATCTATATTTTTTACTCGTTTGCCGAATTTCCACCATCACGGACAGCAGATTAACGTATCCCCCTCAGCTGTGGGCGCCCCTCTACCGATTTAGCATCCGCATGGCGGCTTCAGGATAGCGCTTCCCGACGACAGCCTCCTGCGGAAGGGCCTCCCGGATTTCCGATAATTCCTTCCCGGATAATTTAATATCCAATGCCCTCACGTTTTCTTCCAGATGTTTCCGTTTGGTGGTTCCGGGAATGGGAACAATATCCTCTCCCTGCGCCATTACCCAGGCCAGGGCCAGCTGTCCGGCGGAAACTTCTTTGGACTGTGCGATTTTATCCAACCGTTCCACCAGCCGCAGGTTCTTGTTAAAATTTTCATCCTGAAAGCGGGGAGTATGCCGGCGAAAATCATCCTGGTTCAGATCATCGGCATGTTTGAATCGCCCGGTCAGAAACCCCCGTCCCAGAGGACTGTAGGGGACAAACCCAATGCCGAGCTCACGGATGGTGGGCAGAATTTCATTTTCCGGATCCCGCGTCCACAACGAATATTCGGTCTGCAATGCGCTGATGGGATGAACCCGGTGAGCGCGCCGGATGGTTTGCGGACCGGCTTCCGACAGGCCCAGGTAACGGACCTTCCCTGTTTCCACTAATTCTGCCATGGCGCCAACCGTGTCTTCAATAGGTACATCAGGATCTACCCGGTGCTGATAGTACAGGTCAATATGATCAACACCCAGCCTTTTCAGGGACTCGTCACAGGCTTTCCTGACGTATTCGGGCCGTCCGTTAACGCTGCGCACAGAAGGATCGCTGGTTCGGACAATACCGAATTTAGTGGCCAGAATTACCCTGTTCCGCTTTCCGGCAATTGCTTTACCTACCAGTTTTTCGTTGGTATATGGACCGTACATATCGGCCGTATCGATGAGGGTAATGCCCAGTTCCAGCGCCCGGCGGATGGTCGCAATGGATTCGTTTTCATCGGCTGTACCGTAAAACTCGGACATACCCATGCATCCCAGTCCCATGGCCGAAACCATTAAACCCTGTTTACCCAATTTATGTTTTTTCATAGATTTACCTCCTTTTTCTGATGAGTCCGTTTTATTTAATGATCCCGTTTCTTAATTTAAGTTTAATCATTTCAATTCAGAATTTTTTTCCGGAATACGAGAAAAAGTACTCTACTTAATATTACTCACCCCAATTTTGGCTATTTTAACCGGCAATAATTTTACCTTACCCCCCGCACTGTGAAAAGTGTGCTTTTATCCCAAAGTTCTGTGACAGTCTTATCACGCATGTCGCTTGTTCTTTGTTCTTTCCTTATCAGCGTCGGCTTCCGGATTAGCCTTGATTTTAATCTTCAGTTTTGTTTTAAGTTTCATTTTTGTCCCTCCCTAATCCGCTCATCTTGAGCGGTTCAATATGTTTTCCATTACCTCGGGTAGAATAGTACCCATAGATGAAAAAATGATGAAGACTTTTGTTCCGGCACGAAATTAAATTTTTAAAAGGGTGGATCCGATAGTAAATTTAAATAATATAACCTGAATAATTCAAAAATTGTTACACAAAGATCACGGAGAAATATTAATAATTAACTAAAGGCTGAGGCTAAAGGCTAAAGGCTTCCCGACGAACCTGACTCCTTCCGGTCGTCTCGTCGGGACTAAATCTTCCGAGCTTTAATCAGTATCCAGCATTAGAGTTTAAATAGAGGAAATTTAAGAATTATTGTTTAAGTATTTTTGAGTTAAAAAGTGTTTTTCTCTGTGTCCCGGTGTTCTCTGTGGCAAAAATAAAAGCCACAGAACACCGGGTGATAGTGAGATTTATGGATTTACTAATATTTGGATTTGAATGTTTTTATCCGGATCCTTAGTTGTTTGGTGGTTAAATTTGTGAATTAAGCAGGATAAGATAAATAATTTTTGAAAGATCCGGGAACCGGCTATAGCGGTTAATCATTTCTGAATGTTATCCGGAAATAAAAAAGAATTATGGAATTATCAAAGCTGAAACCCTCCGTTTCAAAGAAATGGCTGATTGCCGCCGCAGGTATCATGTGGATGGCGGTGGGACTTATGTTGTGTATAAGGGCCTATCACTGGTTTTCAGTCGGTAAATCAGCGATTTCCTTTCCGCTGGAATTAAGTGGTGTATTTCTGGCGATTGTGGTTTATTATTTTGGATTTTCCCGTATTGCCGGTAAAAACCTTACCCGTTTGCGTCAGTTTCCGGACAGGGTATGTTTCTTTGCCTTCCAGGCCTGGAGAAGCTACTTGCTTATCATATTTATGATTACCCTGGGAATTCTTCTCCGTCACTCCTCGCTTCCCCGGAATTATCTGGCAGAAATTTACCTGATTATCGGCGGAGCCTTATTTCTGGGCAATTTTGCTTATTATGGTGCATTCCGCCGTATCATATATCCGAAAGATTCAGGCTTGCCGCAGGAAAAAGCAGCTTCTGAATAAGTAACAGCAGTAAAAACTCGTTGAACGGGGTTAAAAGTTCCGAAAATAAGAAAGCAGAAAGCGGAAAACAGAAAGCAGGAATTAGATAATAATGTCCCGTCCTGAAATAGGTTGACATCCGCTGTCTTTATTCCCCGGATTTATTTTATCCGCCAAGTCAAAAAACATGATGATAAAAACCATTCCGGTTTCATCGATGTTTTAAACAATCGATCATCGTGTTCTCTGAAAATATACATTATTTTGTATTGGTGAAGTGGCAATCAGAATAAGAAAAAACTTTCATACATTTCTAAAAAGAACAATAAAGGATGACCATTCATAATTAAAAAAAATCAAAAGAAAAATTAACCAAAATAGTGTAACCTTTTATTTGGCATATAACCTTTAGAATTTAAATTTAGGCTCATCACAATAATGAATACCTGAACTCGTAAAAGATTACAAGTAATCCATCTTTAACCATGAATATTTCATCAAATTTAATGAAACGTATCTGGCTGTTCGGTAAAAATAAGTTACCTTTCTTGCCTTCCTCAAAAATTTATTTGATACCCGTTGATTTCACACTCGAATTGAAGACAATCATTTGTTTCCTATACAGAAAACGTCTTTTCTCTGTTACTTTTTGACGGACT
>Ga0315555_1002042_pt1 | contig 14405 bp, 8 predicted proteins | sample SalMarSW160380MG_FD_202113 | JGI IMG/M metagenome (GOLD analysis project Ga0315555, IMG submission 202113) | Salt marsh sediment microbial communities from the Plum Island Ecosystem LTER, Massachusetts, United States - Salt Marsh Sediment SW1603-80 ... | reverse complement strand
TTGCTGAGGCAAACTGGAAAGCATACGCAACAGCTGTTCCAGCAAGATGGCTATATGATTTGTTTAAAAAGCACGGAAAGGATGTGCTCTCGGCCAATGTAAGAGAATACTTAGGCAGTCGAAGAGCTGACAACAATATTAACAATGGTATTAAGCTCACTGCTCGCGATGACCCTGAGCATTTCTGGGTGTTCAATAATGGAATAACTGCGTTAGTCCACAACTTTGAGGAAAAAACACTTAAGAATGCAAAGTATCTCACCTTCAAAGGTATATCTATTGTCAATGGTGCTCAAACAATCGGTGCTATTGGGAATCTTGAGTCACCGCCTGACGATAGAACTATGGTGCAAGTCAGATTCATCATGTGTGATAACCCAGAAACTGTATATGATATTGTTCGCTTCAATAACAGCCAGAATAAAATTGCAGCGCCTGATTTTAGAAGTACAGATAGTGTCCAGAGAAGGCTAACTAAGGAATTTGAGAGTATCCCTGGAATGAGTTACGTAGCAAGAAGAGGTGGTCTAAATGATGTTATTAAGCGACAAACTGGCATGTTGCCTTCTGTCACCGCAGGACAAGCGTTAGCGGCGTTTCATGGTGACCCGGGAATTGCTTATCATGAAAAAACATATATGTGGGAAGATGATAAGCTTTACTCTAAGTACTTCAATTCGCAAACCTCAGCGAAGCATGTTTTGTTTGCCTACTCGTTACTTAAATCAGTGGAAATCAAAAAGATTGGTCTTATAAACAAAAGTAAAGCTGATAATTTACTACAAGTTGAAAAGTCACAACTAGAATTCTTCCGCAAACGTGGGGCTGCATTTCTAATGGCATCAGCAATTTCTAGGTGCATAGAGATTATTGTCAATAAACCTATTCCCAACTTATTTAGCTTGTCATTCAAGAGTAATTTGAATCTCGATGATGCAATTACTAATTGGAGTACCATTGTCGAGGCTGCATGTGCTTTTACTGCTCACCTAGCCGACGGTCTTGCCGATGGGTTTAAAACACGTGAAAAGGTGGACGAGGCTATCGCGACCTTCCAAAGTCTGTTAGCAGCAACCAAACAAGCTAATGCTCCGTTATATTCACATTTCGCTGGAACCTTATAGGGATACGCCTTCAATAGGCTGGTGATTTGGCCAGACTCGCTCAACTGGATTTTGGATAAACCACTACACATTATGACGAAAAGTGACTCAACAATTCTGACGATTGCCCAATTAGAGATCAGTATGAAAGCTATTGACAGTTAATGTTGGGTAGCTTATGGTATGGATGTTAGCAGCTGCCTTTAGTTAGGGCTTATGAAGAAGAGGGACTGAAACGGTTGTTATTGGTACTAACACACTGGGGTGAAATCTGTGGATGGGATAAATGTCGAGTATATCAATAATGCGATCGATGAATTGACAGGTCAGCTGGGAGTCAAGGAGCCTATCGCTGTCCGGACGATACTTAAACCTCTCCGCGCCAAGGACATAAAAGGATGCACGAAAAGCATCGCAGAATACCTAGGGTTACCGATTGAAGTCAATCTCTCTGACGCACCATTTGAGAGTACTGATTTAGCAAGGACGGACTATGCTGGTCAAGGAGTAGCAGGCATTACTGCCCAAGTGTCCATTCCAAGTTATCTTCCCTCCTACGGTACACCAGGCTTGGAAAACTTCCCTATATTCGTAAGGGTTAGCGATAGCTGCCTAAGACACCCGGTAGCATTTGCAGCTATTATGGCACACGAACTTTCCCACATTGTCCTGCATTCATTACAGCATAAAGAAAGGGACAATGAGTTCTATGCAGACCTCACAGCCATGATTTTGGGGTTTTCTCATGTCATGAAAGATGGGCGTAGGGTTAAGGAGACTCAGACTGTGCAGACAATGAACTACATAATATACTCACAAACCGTTACCCAGACAACCACCACGACTTATGGGTACTTATCAGATAACCAGTTTGAGCTAGCTTTTGACAAAATCGAGAGAATTATCAGGAACTACAGGGCTTCTTGCCGTGATCCAAAGAAAGAACTAGTGAGAAAACTGTCTGACTACGAAAAGAAAATCCTAGTTTACAAGCAACAGCTATTCAAATTCAACAAGTTGATAGACGATGTTGATAAGAGGCGCATTACGCGAACATCACAAGAAGATGCCGCGAAGTTGATTGCCTTTCACCAGCCTGGCTATGTGGATAGATTTGCAGGTGTTCTAAGGCGCAACGAAGAAAAACACAGACAAATCTGTGATAGGTTTCCTGCGGGTTTGTCAAAGAATACCGCTTTTCATTACACCACACGGACGGTAGATTCATTACAAGAGTTGAGTAACGACATAGGTGACCTGCTCTCAAATCTGGAGCAGGAGTATATTTTGCTCAAAAATGATGCTGGTGTACTAAAGAAATATGTAGGTTTACTGGTCAGGTTCTAGGCTGAAGAGAAAGTTCTCGTTAATGGCTCGAGAGAGACTATATGGGATATTGCACATTCCTGACAAATGTGTGATTTATCTACTTTGAATAACACCCATCTTGTTTCTTAGCCTTGCCATGGCATACTAGCCACAACAGTCTGCTTTCCAAAACATGCCATAATTCTGTGACTTCTCTGATGTTGATTTTATGGCTACTTCATACACATTTTTGTGGAATAATACTGCCATATTTCACATTTAGCAGGCACGTAGGTTGTGGCGTTAGCAGGGTAGGACTATCGATGAAAGGTGGTGCCGTTTTGATGGAGATTGAAAGGCTGTCAAAGAAGACGTTCCTGCCCATGATCTGATCGGCACAGGGAAAGCAACTTGTTGACGCTGTCAAAAGATTCAAGGTGAAGAATGTTTTGGAGGGTGTGTGTTGCTCACAACTTTCTCACGGCACGAACATAATACTGATAGTTTTTGAAATAAGTGGCATGTGAACCATAATTGCTGCTTCGGGGATCGAAATCCACTGCGTAAGCTATTTTGTCTGCCATACCTTTTGCCGCTCTTTCAGCCCAAGATATCTCATTCATATCAGTCATTGCCCAGTATATCTCAGCTTTAATGTTCGGGAAAACCTCCTTGAGGGAATCATATCCAACTCCTGCTAATTTCATTAGCTCATCTTTTCGGGGAAGGCGCCAATCATGGTGTCCTCCCAAGTCTAGACCTTCGCAGTATTTGATGGATTGTTCGTAATTCCTTGGTTTACCATCATCTTCTTTTTGCCACACTAAACCCGTTGTGATGTCAGTCATTGAACCGTCAGTATTATCTACGAACCTTTTTTCCTTTCTTGTCTCCCCCGTTTCTAGACTGCCTATTTCTGGTTTACAGAATAGGTATGACTTAACATCGTCTTTAGGATGTAATGTGCTACCCGGCTTCAAATTCTCAACCTGTTCGAGCGTTATATCGAAACCACTTGCCTTTAGAAAGGCACAGAAGCACTGAGACCTTGTCCCAGAATAACCAAAGCTAATCAAACCGATGTCAATGTTTGGTGGGGATCTATCGGGGACCATAAGTGTATACCCGTCTTCATAAATTAACTCTATACCTCCAGGCCCACTCTTGTTATGGCATCGAACCTCCGTAAGGTTGCCATAATGTATTATTAGCTTCAGGGCTATGTTTACCATTTCCCAGTGACAAGCTAGCCTATCATATGCATACCCCGGTATTCCAAACCAGCTTCCATTGATATCCATATTCTGAACAATACGTTTAACGTCTTCGCGTTCCTTCTCGGACAAGAATGGTTTGAAATCCTCAATTCGGGTAATCCGCCAATCTATCGATTTTCTGGATATCCCATCGGACGATGCTGCCATGATAACTCCTTAGTCTGCTTGTTCCATACGTGCTCAACCCTCATTCCGTTTTGGTTTCCTCTCTCCATATTGTTCAGAGGTTCAGTTCATTATAAGCTAATGATGTTATTATACAACAATATAGCGATAGCGTTTTGTGACTCCTTAGTTCCGGTATGTCTTGGACTCCGCGCAAAACCTATTGACAATTTTTCTTAGATAGCGGTACAATATCGGAATAGCCTCCCTAAGGAATAGTATTTTAAGTACCAATATCAAGGTCAGTGGTCAAGTGTGTGCCATAGAGGGTTGTGTTAGTTCTCACGATTCTCAGCCCAGCAAATATGGCCCCGTGAAACGGGCTTTTTCTCCGCAACGACAGAGCTAGCATATTTGAAGTGACATTCAATAACAAGGTGTGATGAAATCCATAAGGACAGGACTATCCCTAGCTTGGATAGCTATCCTAATCTTGGGCCTCGCTCTGACTGCATGTTCGCCCGATGGTGAAAGTCCAGGCGGTGAGATCGTATACTACGAAGAGACCAAAATTGTCACCGAGGAAGAGGCTGAGAACATAATCGAGGTCACTGAGAACAGGACTAAAATCCTGTTCAGTGAACCCACAGCCTTCGCAGCAGGTATAGAGCCGGGCGACATCCTTGTGTCCGAGCACCCAGTACCGGGGATAGAACATGGCTTTCTCGTGCGCGTGACTGAAGTAAGCGACGGCGGAAAGGTAGTGGAGGTCGAGCCCGCCACCTTGGAGGATGCGATTGAAGAAGGCGTGATCTCGGTCACCGAGACCATTCCCCTTGAAGACCTGCTGAACGGTGCGATGTGGACAATGGGTGTAGAGGTACTGCAGGTCCAGGGAGGATACGATTTTAGCTACAGCCCAGCTGAAGGCGTTACCATTGAGGGTTATCTGCTGGTTACTGCTGATGCGGAGGTTCGCATTGAGGCAAGTTTCTGGGAGGGACTCGAGGAGTTTGAGTTCGTATTCTCTCCTGGCCTTGAGATGGAGGCTACTCTGCGGGTGAAGCAAGGCATAGAATGGGACGAGAAATACACCATCGCGACGATACCTGGGCCGCCGATTCCGATATGGGGCCCTGTAACCATAACCCCGGAGGTAGAACTAGTAGTTGGGACAACTGGGACAGTAGATGCTTCACTTGAGGCGACTGTAACTTACGATCGGGGCTACGATGTTGGACTGAGGTATGATGGTACCTGGAGCACCATAAGTAGCATGCGCGGAGAAGGAGCCACTTTGGAGGAACCATCTTTTAGCGGCCAGGCTGAAGCTCGGGTATTCGGCGGAGTTGTGCTTTCCGGAACGGCGGGGGTCAGCTACGTTGCAGAAGCAGGGATAGGGACAGAGATACTCGGCAATATTCGGGCGTCAGGGGAAATCGAGAACTCCCCGTGGCAATGGCAGTACGACCTGGAGTTGTACCTATCGGCGCAGGTTTTTGCCGACTTGAATCTACTCAGAATAGCGCATGTGAGCTGGGAGAGTAATCCATGGGAATATCCCGATCCGCCCTACAACTTGGCCTACGGGGCTTCAGGGCGAGTCACTACTGAAGGAGGGGAGGGCTTGGACGGTGTACAAATCAACTTCTCTGGTGGCCATTCAAGCGTTACCTCGAACGTTGATGGCTACTGGTGCAAACACCTGTTGAGGGGAGAGGTGGAGGCAACGCCCGAAAAGACTGGGTATGTGTTTGACCCGCTAAGTATAACCATAGCCGGGTCGGTAAGTGACCTGGACTTCCAGGCACTTGAGGAAGGAGAGCCCATACAATATGAACTCACCATCTCCAGCACCGCTAGTGGCTCAGTTACCACCCCTGGTGAAGGGACTTCTACCTATGACGAGGGAACAGTGGTCGACCTGGTGGCGACCCCAGCTAGTGGCTACCGCTTTGTCAACTGGTATGGCGATGTGGACACCGTTGCCGATGTCTATGCCGCCTCAACCACCATCACCATGAACGGAGACTATTCCATCATGGCCATCTTCCTGTCGGTATATGACCTCACCATCTCCAGCACAGTTGGTGGCTCAGTAACCGTACCTGGTGAAGGGGCTTTTACATATAAAACTGTCACAGTGGTTAGCCTGGCGGCCAACCCAGCTAGTGGCTACCGCTTTGTCAAATGGACTGGGGATGTGGACACCATTGCCAATGTCAATGCTGCCTCGACCACCATTACCATGAACGGCGACTACTCAATCACCGCCAACTTTGAGGAGATTCCGCCCGACCAGTACAACCTGACCACCTCCAGCACAACTGGTGGCACAGTTACCACCCCTGGAGAGGGGACTTTTACGTATGATTCTGGCACGATGGTTGATTTAGTAGCCACCCCGTATGACAGTTTTGTTGAATGGACCGGTGACGTGAGTACCATTGCCGACGTCAACGACGCCACAACCACTATCACGATGAATGGCAATTATGCTATCACTGCTAACTTCGAGACATGGACAGTAGTCTTCTCGGATGACTTTGAGTATGATGACTCGCTTGAGAATCACGGGTGGACGATTGAAGAGAGCAATTCTCAAGGTGACCCTCAAACGGCCACTGACCCCGAGAATGCTGGAAACCGGGTAGCGTATATACAGTCGGTTGGAGGAGAACATGTGACCCCGTCATTCTATCACTCTTTCTCTGAACTCCCGCTAGAACCCGGTATGGAAATTTCCATCAGATTCTATGATACAGGAGACAGTTGTTACAATTGTGATGTCTGGACTTACGTATTCTCTAATGATGGCTCAGATTACGTTATGGCAGGATGGTACCGTAGCTCATCGAGTTTTACCTATGCTTACAAGATTTCTGGCAGTTATTCAGGCGAGTTCCATGAACCTTATGGCTTACGAGGCATTGGCTGGCATACATTCATGTGGAGAGTAGAGCAAAACGGAGGAATCGACCTATTAATCGACGGGAACCTGATTATTGACGATTTGATGGGCTTCACAACATTGTCAAAGTTCAGGGTAAATAGTGGTTCAGATCCCTATACTTATTCCTTTAGTGTCGATGACTTCTCGGTCACCAGCCCTCAGATACCAGTGACCTACTACACCCTAACTGTGGCGGTAAATGGGAGCGGCTCAACGAACCCGTCGGTGGGACAACACAGCTACGCCGCAGGCACAGTGGTCTCCATCAATGCCACCCCAGCTAGTTGCTATGACTTTGTCAACTGGACCGGTAACGTAGGCACTATTGCCAATGTCAATGCTGCCTCAACTACCATTACCATGAACGGCGACTACTCCATAATGGCTAACTTTGAGGAGGAAGCGGTGACTTTCCCCGACCTCAACCTTGAGGCGGTGGTCAGAGAGGCCGTCGCCATACCCCAGGGACCTATCTATCCGTCAGACCTTGACGGACTAACCTCCCTTAATGCTTCGGAAGAGGATATCACCGACCTCACCGGGCTGGAATATGCAACCAGCCTGACAGGGCTTTGTCTTGCGGATAACCAGATAAGCGATATCTCTCCTCTGGTTACCCTCACAAACCTGACATGGCTCTGCCTTGATGGTAACCAGATAAGCGATATCTTTCCTCTGGTCAACCTCACTAGCCTGACAGGGCTTGGCCTTTCGTATAACCAGATAAGCGATATCTCTCCTCTGGCCAACCTCACTAGCCTGACAGGGCTCGACCTTTCCAATAACCAGATAAGCGACATCACTCCTCTGGTCAACCTCACTAGCCTGACATGGCTCGACCTTTCGTATAACCAGATAGGCGACATAGAGCCCCTGGTCAACAATCCGGGACTTTCGGAGGGGGACACGGTTTATTTGGGGAACAATCCCTTGAGCGACACCTCCATCAATACTCATATCCCTCAGTTGGAAGCAAGGGGTGTGCATGTTTATTATTAGAACTCAGGCGATTAGGTCAAGACGATAGTACACCTGAGGGTGAAATTACACAATAGCCTGGATTGTTACGTCACTACACAAACTAGCGCTTTGTTTAGCTTTCCTTGCCATTGCATGATAAGGACCATGACTGTAGAATGTAGTAGAAGGTGATTTAGGTAAAATTTCCACGTTCTAAATATGAGGAAATTTGATTTGGGCCGAATATACCGGGAGTGTGAACCTAAGGAATAGCTTATTTTCTTCCAGGGGAAATCAAAATGTCACCTCTTACCAATAAGGTGGGAATAATCACAGGGGGAGCCTCTGGGATAGGGGCGCAGATAGCTAAGGTCTTCGCCGAGAATGGAGCTTCGACAGTCATAGTCGATATTGACCAGGAGCGCGGGAATAGGCTGTCTGAGACGCTAAGGACTGAGGGCTATGGTTGTGACTTTGTCACTTGCGACGTCACTAGCTGGAACCAATGTAAGAATCTCATGGAGTCTTGCATTCAGGCTTTTGGGAAGATTGATATCGTTGTAAACTGTGCCGGTACAGTAATAGTAAAATCGACTGAGCACATTTCCTTGAACGAGTGGAAACAAACAATAGAAACAAACCTTTACGGAACATTTTTTATCAGCAAATTCGCAGCACCCTACCTTAAGAAAAGTAAGGGCTGTATCATCAATATAGCGTCCGTTGCTGGATTAATCGGCTTCCGGTCTCTAAGTGCTTACTGCGCAAGCAAAGGAGGCGTTATTGCATTTTCACGGGCTCTCGCTCTAGAGTTAGCGGAACACAAGGTAAGGGTAAACTGTATTTGCCCAGGAGTTGTAGACACCCCGTTTATGGATCTGCTAATTGAGCAAAGCAAGAATAAGAGGGCCGCAAGAGCACACTTCGAACAGAAGACCCCGCTCAAAAGGCCAGCTGACCCAGCCGAAATCGCTTCGCTCACATTGTTCTTAGCTGATGAGAATCAGTCTTCTTATATGACTGGCTCGATACTAACAGTTGACGGAGGCTACACCGCTCAGTGAGGAGAGGGCTACTTTATGGAGAGGAAGATACTGCTTCCCCCTGACGCCTACCACTTGTGGGCTCTGATGCCAGATATTCTATTGAACTACGATAAAGTCATCGTAGACAAGACCGATTATGGCGATTGCCAAACCAAAAGCGATGAATCCACATATAATCTCTTGGTGGCGCAGGCGACAAAGCAATACCTCCAGGAAGGTTTCATTGAGCTTAGAGACCTTAGGGGATTGATTGGCAGCTCAGAACTGAACAAGTTTAATCAGTTTGCCAACGAGGCTGTAGCCAAGGAGTCCCAAAGTGTGCGCCGATTTGGTGCGCAAATGTTTCAACACTGGGTTCAATTCTGTGATTCAAGGATAATGTTTTACTCACATGACGAGCCAGCATTCAAGCATATTGGCTCGGACAAGAGAAAGGCTGTTTGGATTCTAAATTCTATCAGGAACACAGGTCGTCCACCCGACGAAAGTGATTTCTACCGAATTGTACAGTTGAACGTGACAAAAGCATTGGTGGCAATGTACGCCTCCGCTCGGGTAGGGATTCCATATCATGACCTAGCTACATTGAAGCCAGCAATCCAGTTAATCGCTTATCACTTTAGTGAGCAAGGTCAATACGAGTTGCCCAAGTTTGAAGAGGGGAAAAACCCAAGCGACCAACCATTGGTTTCACTCTACAAAATGGCTTCCACAGGTACTTTGTATGATAGCCCTTCTTGCATAAGACAAATCGTAAGTGATAGGCAAGGATTCGTTGCCTACAGAAGTGCTCTGAGAGAATTGGACAGTCTGTACCATGAAATCAAGAAGGCCACACTGGATGACGAAGTAGCGCATAAGAAACTGGAGGTGGAATTGCTACGAATTAGAGAGCTGATCGACGAAGAGTTAAATATGATAAGGAAAGAGCACAAAGTCCTGTTGTTTGTTATTGACCTACTGTCCTCTTTCTACGTACCCTTCCTTTCAAAAGTGGCTGAGCTTCTAGAACCGAAAGCCAAGGAAAAGGCATTAGACCGCAGTATTTCCAAACAGCATCCTCAGTACATGTGGTTCTACGCTTTTCAGAAACTGCTGCGGAAACGCCCGGGGAAACTAGCCATCTCAAAGAAGTTCCAGACAGACGCTAGACACTCAAGCTGGTGTGCGGGGCACGTGCCTTGGTATTCTATATAGAGCTGCGGTAGATTGATGACCTGAGGCTCTTGGATGTGCTGAACTTCGAGCTACGGGGATTGCCGAGGCGACAAAAGCGTAGAACGCGCAGATGTGATAACAATTACTTGAAATGTGCAATCCTTTCAATGTTTAACTGACGGAAGGGTGTATCTCACACCAAGAGGCGGTGTATTATAGAATCTAGCCTACTTCAAAGAACTCCGACTTCCCAAGATTATATGCGGCCAAGCTCCCAGAAGCGACCCACTGCACCGGAACATTTACAAAAGTGGGGCCTCTTGCGCGTGACAGCAGGGATGTCGCATTTTCCCCCTTTCTTGTACTGTGCTGGTGCTTAGTTCACCCAGTCCAAGTCAATCCATCCGATTTCCAGTTCCAGTCCATCGGTCCAACATAGTTCCTTCCGCAGCAAAACGATACTCGAAAAACGTATGTATTTTCTTAATAGCAGAGACCTAGTAAAACCTGAACTTTTTGCGCTTTCACTGGATAAAGGGAAATTATAGTGGACAAAGTTCCTTCAAGTTGCCCAATCCCTGGACTGACAGGCACGAGGCGAAATGGAGGTGAACTATGACTCTTACGGACCAGATTTATGACGAACTCCTGAACGGATTGAGCGAAGGCGTCGATTGGGAGCACTTCCTCAATAAGTATGGGACCAGCAAAGGCCCATTGTACAACGCTCTTGGGAGGTTGCTTCGAGACATTGCGGTACAGCTCGCAGCCTTGGGCGAAGAAAAAAAGAAAGCTCAGGAAGAGCTGAACCAGAGTGGACTCAGGCTGGACTCCATGAACGGGAGAATAAAGGAGGCCGAGAGCATTATCGAGGCCAAAACCCAAGAGCTTTCAGAAGCCCAAGAGAAAAAAACCTCTATTGAGACGCAAATTGCAAGCTTTGAGAGTGAGCTCGATGAGAAGGCCGAGTTCATAAAGAAAATTGGTGAGATGGAGGGACTTTGCTTCACCGTTGACAGGTTAGGGCAATTAAAAGATCTACTTACTGAGATTGGAGCAAGGCACGGTCTCAAGGGTAAAGACGCTATCAACAGGTTCTTCGATGCTTTGAAGGATTATGATCGGCGGTGTGGCTTTGAGGTAGAAATACAGAGACTAGATACTATCACTGAAACCAAGAGGCTTGAGGTGGAAAAGTGGCAGGCTGAGGCCGAGAGAATTGAGAGACAGTTTAGGCAGCTTAATGAGGCAATCAATTCAACGCAAGCTTTTCTTAAACATGGTTTTAAGCCAGAGCAAATTGTCTCGTGGCATCGCCTTCTAGCCAGTATTGGTGGGGTTGAGGCCTTCGAAGAGGGCGTTAACCGTTACGGCTCAATTGAGAAACTCGTGGTCGCCAAAAAAAGGGAGGCAAAGCGCCTTGATACAAGATTAGCCGAAATGAATGGCAAGTTGAATGAACTGAAGGAGCACAAAGCTGACATAGAAGGGTCAATCAGGGTGCTAAGAGCTTCGGCTATCACAGAAATTGAAAAGGTGGCCCAAGCCGGGCTTGAAACATTGAGGGCACAAAGGGCAGAAACGGAAGGGTCAATCAAGACACTGAAGACCTCAGTCCTTAACGAAATGAAAGAGATTAGCCAGGCCGGACTCGGGAGCATTGGCAAGGTCGCACAATCAGAAACCGATACCGTCCGACAAATCGGTGAAACGGCCTTGGGTGAATTGAAGCAGGCTTTATCATTGATTGATAGTGTATCGACAAGGGCACTAGAAGTCGGCAGGATAATAGGCCAAATTGAAAGTAGATTGGACAAGAGTAAGGAAACGAAAGAGAAGACCGCAGCGCTGATAGCGACTGTTGGGAGGGGCAAGTGAAGCTACTAAGTGAGTCGACCGCTATTGCGACGGCTAGGCTTGTTGATGTCGAGGCCGAGGCAGAGACGCTTCTTTCCGAGTTGGATACCTTGGAGGTCCGCCTACAAAAAGCCCTCGAAGCTGTTTCAATTGATTGGATGGTAGCCTACCTAAGTATAGAGAGGAAACGAATACTGGAGGACGAAAAGCGAGCCGAGATTGGCGTAGGTTTAGCGGGGTTTCCTGCCTTAGGCATCTATGGTCTATTCTCCCTCTTCAGAGGTCAGAAACCGGACTGGGACAGCGCAGTTTCCGAGATTTTCCGAGAACAGCCTTTCGGGGATGCTAGGATTGCAATCAGCCGAGATGGCATAAAAGCAGTAAACGTGTCCAAGATAGCCAGAGAGCAAAATTCGAATATTGCCGAGGTTGTCGCATATTTGGAAGCCAGTAGTAATGAGGTACTTGCTTGGTCAGACTTTGAAGCTAGGGCAAGGAACTTAAGGATGGCTGTACTGAACGGCGAGGTAACACTTCTGAGAACACAAGAGTCCAGACTGCAGCTACAACCTTCTGATTTGCCGCGTTTTGTTAGCGATGAAATTCGACAGAGTGGATAATAGGTCTATTTGCATAAGTGTGAGCTGACATCTGCTCGCTGACGAACGGTGCTGACCGGACATGAGGTTTCTATGGTGACGTCAGGTTCGTTGGATTGTTTTCAACCACGATCCGCCTCTGTTCGCTACGGGCTGTTAGTGTTTGACACCCTTTGCAAGCTATGTTACAATAGCGGTTGTTGAGGGAAATCTGGTTTGGACGACGAATTATTGACGATAAGGGAAGTGGCCGCCTTCCTAAAAACAAGTGAATTCACTGTCTATCGTCTTATGCGGCACGGAGAACTTCCCTGTATTAGAAAAGGGAAGCGCTTCACTCGCATTAGGAAAACAGACTTGGAAGCATTCTTACAAAAACACACCGTCATAAGGGGAGATTAGAAATGAGAGCAGGAATCTATGCTAGGGTATCAACCGGGGATCAAGAGAGGGAAGGAACATCGCTAGGTAGCCAGGTGGAGGCTTGTCTCAACAAAGCTCGTGGCCTTGGCTATGAGATACCGCAGGAGCTTATTTTTACAGAGACTTTCTCCGGACTAACGCTTAACCGCCCGGGGCTAGCAGAATTGAGAGCGAAAGCCAGAGATAGAGGTTTAGACGCCGTCATAGTTCATACGCCAGACAGGTTGTCTCGCGTCGGTGAGGATATTCTGAATCTAGCCAAGGAACTCAGGATAGATGGCGTGAAGCTTCTGTTCGTAAATGAGCAATGGGATGATACCCTTAATGGGAAGCTAGTTGGCTTCATGCTTGGCTGGGCTTCTGAATTCGAGGCCGCTCAGATAAGAGAGAGAACAATGCGGGGTAAGTTAGCAAAGGCCAAACAGGGGAAGCAACCATGTGGGAGGGCGGCCTACGGCTATAGGTTAGAAGATGGAGAGCATAAGATAGACAAGGAAGAGGCCGAGGTTATTCGAATGGTTTTTGATTGGCTTGCCACTGACGGTATGTCTCTTCGTGCTATCCAGCTTCGACTAAATAGGTTAGGCACCCTCACCAGGGAGGGCAAATCTTGGTGGCAACGAGCCACGTTATACCGCATAGTCAGAGACCCTATTTATACGGGGAGATGGTATTACAACAAGCGAATGGACGCTCCGGCTAAGATTAAGAAAGGAACTACGGTGCAAGTGCTCAAACCCAGAGAGCAATGGATACCAGTGCAAGTTCCGGCTATTATATCCGAGCAAACTTTTGAAGCTGCTCAGAGGCAATTAGAAAGAAATAGGCAGCTATGCAAGAGAAACACCAAGAGGGAGTATCTGCTAACGGGCCTATTGGTTTGTGGTAAGTGTGGCTTAAACCTTAATGCCAGGACAGTCAAGACCAGGGCGTATTATTGCTGTAATTCTAAGCTTGGCACCATTACTCCGAATATCTGCCCCTCGAAGTATATACAAGGCCCCAAATTGGAAGAGGCCGTTTGGGGAACTATTTCGAGACTTCTGATCCAGCCCGAATTGATCCTCGAACAACTACAGAACCGTAACTATAACCCTGTCGCTCACATAGAAGCGAATCTGGACCGAGTATGCCAATCGCTGGAAAGGAAAACAATAGAGGCAGACAGAATGCTCGACGCCTATAAAATAGGTGTTATCAGTATTCAAACTCTAAAGTGCAAGTTGGACGAGATAAAGAAAGAACAGACGGAACTGAATAATACGAAGTTGAGCTTGGAAGCGGATATACGTAAAGCGCAAGCCGAGGAGTTAAATGAGGAGAAACTCTATCGGTTTTGCCGAAGCTTACCCGACACTTTGACCAATCTCAATTTCAAAGAGAGAAAACAAATCTTGAGAGAGGTAGTGGATAAGATAGTCGTCGATGGGAACAAGGTTACTATCTACGGCATAATTCCTAAGCCTGTAGCGGAAGTACCAGATGTGCCGGTTGCGTTGGAGTCATCTTCAGCACGGTGCTTTTCAAATTAGCTCGCTGCCCGATAAGCTCGAATTCAGCTTCTTCTCTGATGTCGGCAGTAAACAGGAAACTGACCTGTTCCCAACTTAGTCTCA